>OKWD01000171.1_pt1 | contig 12095 bp, 12 predicted proteins | sample 1607011 | NCBI WGS metagenome assembly OKWD01 (sample SAMN04414077, study PRJEB24778) | human gut metagenome | material: faecal | host: Homo sapiens | reverse complement strand
AAGACGGAATAGTTTCATCTTTCTACCGAACCGATAAACCTAATGGTACAGGTCTTTCCGCAGCATATAGATATAACCTACACGTGCCGCTGGCCGACTGGGCGATGTGCTCTATGATTCCCGTTTCCTGTAGTACTCCGTCCCGGCAGAACAGGTTGTCGGTAGTGACGGTCAGCCCTGACCAGGATGTATCTTCTTCTATCCCATAGAAGCGGTCTATCATTACCATGGGCGGGCGTTGGGGAATCAGCCGGAACAGTTCTTCTCCCTGACAAATGATTTCTTTGCTGCTCATTTCAGTCTGCATTGCAGGATACTGTGTCCCAGTCCTATGTTATCTTGAATCTCTTCCACTTCCAATCCGGCATTTTCAATGCAGCGGATCAGGTCATCCGAATGGAACATCTTGCTGTTGCCGTTGGCCATTGCTGTAAAGTAGAGGCTGATTTGTGTCAGGCAATAAGATGCTGTTTCATACCGTTGGCGATCCCATAATGTTTCCATAATATAGACTTTGCTGTCTTTGCCGATGGATTGTGCCACACGGGTCAGGATGCTGATGACTTCTTCTTCCGAGAAGCAGTCCAGAAACTGGCTCATCCATACAGCGTCAAAACCCGTGGGAAAGGGCACGTCCCGATCCAGCAGATTGGCGCCGTGACCGTGTATGCGTTCGGCACCGGGCAAACCGGCCGTTTGCTTTCTCATCATTTCCAGTTGTTGAGGCAGGTCCACGATGGTTACTTCCACTTCCTTATTATATTGTACGCATTGTGTGGCCCATCTGCCGGTATTCCCACCAATATCGAGCAAGCGTTTCGGGTGATGGCTGAACACGATTTCCAACGCTTTGCCGAATGACTGGTCCGAATAGAAATGATCAAAGCCGAACCAGCTTTTCTGTACCTGTTCCGGCAATTGGGACAGACCTTCGTAAATGGTAGGCCATTCTCCGAATACTTTCAATCCTTCCGGACGCCCGTTTAAAAGAGCTTCTTCCAAATGGAACAATCCTTGATAGTTCACATCGTGGTTGAATTCCATATTGACACGAGCTATTTTATCGTTCAGCAGAAACCAGCCTGCCTTGGCCAGTATATAACGGTCTTCTTCCAACAGGATGGTTCCGATGGTCAGCGATGCTTCCAGTAATACTTGTGCCGCATAGCGTGTCAGTCCGGTTCGCCCGCTGATTTCTTGCAGCGTATATCCTTCCCGTTTGCCGGACAATAATTGGAAAATTCCGAATTTCAACATCAGGCGCGATACTTGGAATACCACAGGACCGAAAGCTATCTCTTGTGCCAGTCTTTGCGCTTCGGCAGCCGTACATTGTTCTTTTGTATATCTTTTATGCATCATACCAGATTTATTTTTATGTCCAGAACGGGTAGTAATTGAACCATTGTTCCGGATACTGCCGGACAATCTTTTCCAGCGTTTGTGTATATTGCTCCAATAATGCCTGTTCGGCCCGTTTCTCTTTCGTCCGTACTACTGTCTCGGCTATAAAGAAATGGAAACGATACGTTCTTTGGGCTTCACGCATGGCAAAATAGAATACGACGGGTACTTTTAACTTCGAAGCCAGCAGGAAAGGGCCCATCGGAAATTTGGCTTCTTTTCCCATGAAAGAAGTCGTGAGTAATTTCTCTTTATTCAGATAGCGGTCTCCCTGAAAGCAGACATACTCCCGGCGGTCCAGCGCTTCCGTGATGCGGAATACATGTGTCAGGCTGTCTTCATTCACCGGAATTATTTTGTAGTCTCGCGTAGAGGCGTTCTTTTCCAAAATCTCCTTTATCCGTTCGTGTTCGGCGTCAAACATGACGATATTGATCTTTTTGCCATATTCATCGAAGAAAGGAGCGCCTATTTCCCAGTTGCCACGTGGGCGCCAATCATAATTACTCCGGTGTTTCCGTTTAGTACGTCTAAAAATGCCTGATAGTTCTCAAACTTGAAATGATACTTGCCGGTCATTCCGTTGCCGATGGCCACTTTGTCAATCAATATTTGTCCCAGCCGGTAATAGTTTTTCAGGAGCAGTGCGACGGATTTCAGCCGTCCGTATTTCAGCCTGTTCCGTGCGTAACTCCAAGTATTGCCCGTTGCTTTCGGTGCGAAAGGTATGAAGTAGAGGACGACCAATGCCAGGAAGCCGTAGGCCGCAGTTATCCCCAGACAGCGGATCATGTAGATAAAGAACATGTATCCGAATGTGCCTCCTCTTGTCTTACCTTTCCATGTTTCGGACATCAGTCTTCTTTTTGCATATGTGAAATTACCAGATTATAGAAATCCTGGAAGGTTTTGATACCGGCAAAATCTTTGGCTGTAACGGTGAAACCGAAATTCTTGTCAATCAGTACTACCATATCCACCAGGTCAAGGCTATCCAATTCCAAGGTTTGCATCAAGGGTGCGTCCGGTTGGATCTGTTCTACATCAATCTCAAATTCTTCGGCCAGGGTGGTTCTGATCTTTTCGATGATTTCTTCGTTGGTCATAAATTTATATATTGGTTTGAATTAATTGTTTTCTTTAAATTTACGGATAATCAGTGAGGAATTGGTTCCTCCGAATCCGAATGAGTTGGACAAGAAGGTGTCAAATTCCGTTTCTATCCTCCGGGAGGGGATGTTCAGCAGAGCAGAGGCTTCATCGGGTTCTTCAAAATTGAGATTAGGAGCGATAAATCCGTTATTCATCATCAAGATGGAATAAATGACTTCACTGGCGCCTGCCATCCACATCTCATGTCCGGTTTGTGACTTGGTGGATGTGACATAGGGCCGGTTTCCGAACACTTCCGCTATGGCTTTTGCCTCATTCAAATCTCCCACGGGGGTGGAAGTGGCGTGTGCATTGATATATTGGATTTCTTCCAAGGGAATGCCCGCATCGTTGATTGCCATCTGTAATGAGCGTCTGGGGCCGTCCACATTCGGTACGGAAATATGATCTCCGTTGGATGAAAAACCGTATCCTATGACTTCTGCCAGAATAGTAGCTCCGCGCCTTACGGCTGATTCATAACTTTCGAGTACCAGGCTGGCGCCTCCTCCGCTGGGTACCAGACCGTCCCGTCCTTTGTCAAAGGGGCGCGATGCCTTTTCCGGTTCGTCCTCACGGGTGGAGAACGCGCCCAATCCGTCGAAACTACCTACAGAGTAAGGATTTACCTCTTGTGCTCCTCCGCACAGAATGCAGTCCTGAAGTCCTGATTTGATGAGCATATACGCCATACCGATGGCGTGTGAACCGCTGGCACAAGCTCCCGATATGGTAAAATTAATTCCCTTCAAATGGAAAATAACCGAAAGGTTCATGGTAATCGTAGAGTTCATGGACTGGAAGATAGAACCGGAGCCCACCATAGCCGTATTCTTCTTGGCACGAATGACATCAATGGCCTCGATTACCGGAGCGGCGCTACTGTCATTTCCATACAATATGCCTACTTCATGATCCAATAAAAACTCCTCGTCTATTTGTGCCTGACGGAATGCCTCCAAGGTAGCCATATAGGCATATTCTCCCTGTTCGGCGAGGCTATGCCGCTTTTTGCGGTCCAATAACTTCTTTAAATCAGGACGTTCGACAAGTCCTGTCAATGCGGAAAAATACCCCATCTCTTTACGTGCCGGATCGATGCCGATGCCGGAACGCCCTTGGAACAAAGAGTCTTTCACCTCATCTTGGTTCTTGCCTATGCACGAATAAATACCCATGCCTGTAATCACTACTCTTCTCATCTTCTGCTTATGTATAGATTCCTCCATTGATGGAAATTACCTCTCCGGTGATATAGGAGGCTTGTTCCGATGCCAGGAAGCCTACCAGTGCGGCTACTTCTCCGGGTTCGCCGAACCGTCCTGCCGGTATCTGTTTTTTCCATTCATTTTCATCAATGCCGTTGGTCATATCCGTGCGGATAAATCCCGGTGCTACGGCGTTCACCGTCACGTGTTTTCTGGCCACTTCCTGTGCCAGTGCTTTGGTGGCGGCTATCATTCCGCCTTTGGCTGCCGAATAGTTGGTTTGTCCCGGCATTCCTTTGATACCCGACAGGGAAACGATGTTGATGATACGTCCGAATCGCTTTACCAGCATATTTTTCAGCAAGGGTTGGGTGACGTTGAAGAAACCGTTCAGGCTGATATCCAACACCCGGCTCCATTCATCCTGTTCCATCCACAGCATCAGGTTGTCACGGCGTATACCGGCATTGTTCACCAGTACCTCAATGTAGGTATCGGGATGCTTCTCCATCCAGCCGTTCAGTGCGGCGTGTGTGGCTACTGCGTCTGTCACGTCAAATTTCATCAGTTCGCCGTCCGAGCCTTGTTCCCGTATCTGTTGCAGGGTGGCTTCGGCTTCCGTATCGTTGCTTTGGTAGTTTATCAGTATATGATATCCCATTTCGGCCAGTTTCAGACATACAGCCCGTCCGATGCCCCGGCTTCCTCCTGTTACTAATGCGTATTTCATTTTTCTTGAAACCTCCCTTTTTTAAGATATACCATCATTCTTTCTATCTCTTTATATTTAGGCGTATCTTCCCGGAACACAGGAAAAAATGCTCGTATCTCTTTATATACTTGTTGTGACCGGGGCTTAGCGATCGGCTATTTCCAAACAGTCTACAGCTTGTACAATACCCATCATCAGGATAGCCATCACCTGATAAGCATTTTCTATGACTGTTTTTGCCAGCAGTGCGGAATTGGTTCCCATGCTTACAATATCCTGATTGTCATTGTTGTTGGGGATGCTATGTACATACATCGGATTGGACAAAGTCTGGCACTCCGCTGTGGTAGAAGTCGCGGTAAATTGTGACGCCTGCAAACCATAGTTCAATCCCAGCACTCCCATATTGACAAAGGGGGGCAGAATGCCGTTGATGCGGTCGTGAAACAAGTAATTGATCTGCCGTTCGGCAAGCATGGCCAGTTTGGTGACCGCTATTTTCAGTTTATCCATTTCAAAAGAAACGTAATCTCCGTGAAAATTACCGCCATGATACACGTTTTGCGTGTCGGGGTCCACTATCGGGTTGTCACAGGCTGAATTTATTTCGTTTATCAATACTTTTTCGGCATTGAGCAATTCATCATAAACCGGTCCTAGAATCTGTGGGATGCAGCGCAACGAATAATAGGGTTGAACCTTATGGGTGAAGATTTTCTCTTCGTGTTTTCCGTTGTAAAGTTCATTCTCTCTTTTGCGTACACATTGGCTGCCTTCCACCCATTGGCGCATCATGCGGGCTATCTCTTGCTGTCCTTCATGCCGTTTGGCTTCGTTCAGCGGTTCGGACATGAAATCATCGTACGAGGCGGCAATTTCATTCATCATGACTGATGCGCCTACTGCCCAATGCATCAGTTGGCGGGCATAAATCAGGTTGACAATGCCTATACCTGTCATTACCGAAGTGCCGTTGGTCACTGAAAGCCCTTCGCGGATATGCATTTTGAAGGGTTGCAATCCGTTTTCCGCCAGCACAGAGGCCGTATCTCTTTTCGTGCCTTGGTAAAAGACTTCTCCTTCTCCAATCAGAGTGAGGGCGATATGGGCGAGTTGTACCAGATCACCACTGGCCCCCACACTGCCGTGTTCGGGTACGTATGGAGTAATCCCCCGGTTGATAAACTCGGTAATGAGCAATGCCAGTTCTTTATGTACGCCGGATTTTCCTTGCAGAAAAGTATAGAGACGCGCTATCATGGCAGCTTTGACATAGAGTTCCGGAAGGGGTTGCCCTGCTCCGGTGGCATGGCTGCGGATGATATTATACTGTAATTGTGACAAGGATTCATCTTCAATACGGTATTGGGCCATCGGTCCAAAGCCGGTATTGATGCCATAGATGATCTTGTCGTTGGAGAATGTTTTCAGAAAATGGAAACTCTCTTCCAATTTTTGCATACATTGGTCGGAGAGTGTCAGTGGCTCTTCTTCAAACAAAATCTTATACAGGGACGCTAAAGTTATCTTATTCTCAGCTAGCATTGGATTAGTGTGATAAGCAGTTTTGTATAATTTCCGCAAAAATAGTTATTTAAAAATAAGTATTACCATCGAAGGGAGATTTTTCAGTTTTGATGGTTATCTGAAAGGTTCACCACAGATTATACAAACAAACGCAGATGTTTATTAAATCATTGATTGTCAGGTGGATAATCTGTGTGAATCTGTATGGTCTGTGGTGAAAAATATAGTGTCGCTCTATGTATTCTATTTATTCAGTTTCCATGTGAAACCGTCTTTGGTATCTTTCACTTCAAAGCCAAGAGCAGCCAGCTCATCACGGATTTTATCGCTTGTAGCCCAGTCTTTATTGGCTTTGGCTTTCATACGTTGTTCCAGCAGCATATCTACTACTTTGCCGTATGCCTCTTCACGTGCCTCGTTATTGGCGGCTTCTTCTTTCAGACCCAGGATTTCGTACATAAAGAGATGGAACATACTTTTCAGTTCTTCCAGATCTTCTGCGGAAATAGTGGCTTTCTTGTCCAGAACCGTATTAATCATACGGGCGCCGTCAAACAGATGGGCAATGACAATCGGTGAGTTCAAGTCATCATTCATGGCTGTATAACACTTTTCACGCAAGTCTTTTACCCCCTCTATGCCGGTGGTTTGTGTTGCCGGAGTGATGCGTTCAAGACCTTTCACAGCTTCTGTCAGCCGTTCCAATCCTTTTTCGGCTGCTTGTAATGCTTCGTTACTGAAGTCCACTGTACTGCGGTAATGTGCCTGAAGGATGAAGAAACGGATGGTCATGGGGCTGTAGGCTTGGGTCAGTAACTTGTGGGTACCGTGGAAGAACTCATCCAAGTTAATGAAGTTGCCGTATGATTTTCCCATCTTCTGTCCATTAATGGTAATCATGTTGTTGTGCATCCAATAGTGAACCATGTCATCTCCTTGTGAAGCCACGCTTTGTGCGATTTCACATTCGTGGTGTGGGAAAATTAAGTCCATTCCCCCTCCATGAATATCGAAATGCTCGCCCAGGTATTTCTTACCCATTGCGGTACATTCACAATGCCAACCGGGGAATCCGTTACTCCACGGGCTGGGCCAGCGCATGATATGTTCGGGTTGTGCACATTTCCACAGGGCGAAATCGGCAGGATTGCGCTTCTCGCTTTGACCGTCCAGCTCGCGGGTGGTGTTCAGCACATCGTCCAGGTTGCGGCCGGACAGTTTGCCGTAATGATGGTCTTTGTTGTATTTTGCTACATCGAAATAAACGGAACCTTCACTTTCATAAGCATAGCCGTTTTTCAGAATTTCTTCTACCAGTTCTATCTGTTCAATGATATGGCCTGATGCATGTGGCTCGATACTGGGTGGAAGTACATTCAAGGCTTCCATTGCCTTGTGGTAGCGATTGAGGTAATATTGCACTACTTCCATGGGTTCCAGTTGCTCCAGACGGGCCTTTTTGGCGATTTTATCTTCGCCTTCGTCTGCATCGTGTTCCAGATGACCGACATCGGTAATGTTACGGACATAACGTACCTTGTATCCCAGATGGGTAAGATAACGGAACAGGATATCGAACGTGATGGCGGGGGCGTGCGTGTCCTAAATGGGCATCGCCATATACGGTAGGACCGCATACATACATACCTACATGAGGGGCATGCAAGGGAACGAAAAGTTCCTTTTGACGGCTTAATGTATTGTAAATGGTTAGTTTATTTTCCATAATTCATTCTATTAGAATTGCAAAGTTATAAATTAAAGTGTGTATTTGGCTAATAATTAACAAAAATCTGATGCTGATGTCCTCTGCTTGTCTACAAATGGTGTTTGTTGATTTAAAGGATAGAGATTTATGGTAATAAATAAAAGTAGGTTGTCTTTGAATGTAAAAGAACAGAATGATGATTTTTTGTATGGAGATTAGGGAACCTAACTCTTTTTCCTTTTCATGAAATAGGTTTCTCTTGTTTCTGTTTATGATCTTTAATCTCTGCTATTGATTTGTAAAACAGGACCACTGCCTCATAAACCTTGGTGTTGTTTTACGGGGCAGTGGTGGTGTTTCTATATGAAGTTTGCGTGCGGAGCGGGAATGTTTATTTGGACTTCTTTCCCCAATACGTCTTGTTGTTTGGCATAGCCGGCATAGACGTGGTATGGGTGCGCGGACTGGCTTCCCAGTCGGTTTTCGCGTTGCAGATAAAGTTCCACTCCGTTGACAGTCAGAATCTGTTGGGCGGCATCATAGCTCCACGTACTGCCTTTCCAGATACCTTCGGTGATAGTGTGGTCGGCGGCGAGAGTCATTGTTGCTGAAGTTCTCTGCTCTCCATATTTGTATGTAAGGTCGATGTGTTCCCAATTGCCGGGCAATTCTTCTTCGGTGATGGCTACCTTGGGAACGGCTCCGTAGCGTTCAGGCATTACGAGAGGCCAACCGTCTTTCGTCCAGCGGATGCTGCGTACGTGCCCCATCATGATGGCGTTGCTGGCGTTGATGCCCGGAACATCCTTAGGCAGACGGCCTTGTGAGGCGTAGAACCAGTTGTCTTTGCCATCGTCGAAGATAGCGCAGTGGGCGATGCCTACCCAGCCGTAGCCTTTGCTGAACTTATAGGGATGAGTCACTATGGGCAGTGCATCGGCACCGGCGGTCACGTCTTTGCCGTCAATGCCCACGTAGGGACCGGTGATGCTTTTCGAGCGGACCACACGGGTGTTATAGGGCACGTCGAGAGCGTCGTAGGCAAGGAAGAGGTAGTAGTAGCCATCGCGGTAAATGACTTCGGGACCTTCACTGGCTTGCCAGCGGTTACCTGTCTGGCGGGTGGCGATCAACTGACCATACTCGGCAGGTGCTTGGCCTGTAGCCCAAGGTTGGCCCAAAGTTTCGGCAGGCTTGCCTGTTTCGCTATTGAGCTTGAGAGCGGCTATGCCGCTATGCCATGAACCGTAGACCAACCAGTGCTCGCCTTTGGGCGTGATGACATAAGAGGGGTCGATGGCATTCCATTTATAATAGCAATTGGCCCAATCATCCGGCTTCACGTTGAAGTTAAGTCCTTTGTCGGAAGCATTGGTGATGACGTAGCCTTTGTCTACCCATCCGTCGTTGTTGGAGGGATCGTTGTTTTCCATCAGCCGATAAAGGCGCGCTCCGACCAGGTGTTGGCACCGTTGAGTGTGCCGGGGCAGACAATGGAATAGTACATGCGATAGAGGCCGTTCTTTACCTTGCGTACTACGGGAGCCCAATAGCCGAAGTCATTAACATTAGGATTGATTTCGGCAAGTCCCATTTCTTTTCGTATTTCATTGAGCTTGGGCACTACCCATTCGGGCAGGTTCTTCATTGTACCGCCGAGGTATTCCCAGTTGACAAGGTCCTTGGAGCGACGACCGTGGAAGTGGCCGCCTGCGGTGTGGACGTTGCCGTATGAAGCATCCGTCTGATACATGTAATAATAACCATCTTCGGCCAATACAACCGAGGGGTCGTGTACGTTGGCAAGATTCCATTGAGAGCGTTTGCTCCAGTCACTTATCGAGGTATAGTCATCGGAGTAGGTGGGGGCCACGTAATTCTTGAGTTCATCGTCTAAGCTTAAGCTTTCTGTGGTGGCCGTGACCACCTCTGAATAGACATAACGGCTGTCACAGTAGACGTATGCACGGATATAGTAGGAGGTACCGGAGGTCAAGGTTGAGAGGGAGGCACTGAAATTCTCATCGGCATCCACCACGTGGTCTTTGATAGTCGGTACGGAAGCTGCTGCACTGTAACAGAAGCCTTTCTTGACTATTTGGTTCAGATCACCTGTAACCGATGCGGTGACGGTCAACGAGGTGGGTGTGGTTGTAGTTACTTTCGGAGTACTTACAGTTGCATAATAGCGGTCTATATCTTCGCTGTTGTCAGAACAAGCGGCTAAAACAAGGAATATTGGTAAGAACATCCACAATGGTAATAGTTTTTTCATCTGTTGATAGTTTAAAGACCATGCCGCTTCTTCCTGAGGAAAACGGCATGGCTTGTGTGATTACTGATTCGGATTAGAAGACGAGATGGCCGCCTTCAATCGTTAAAGCGAAGTTCAAGTCGTTCATATCCAATTTGTTGATCCCTAAATAGTATTGGGCATAGGAAGTACCTGAAGTGCCTTTCATTATTGCTTGAATGTCGGCTGTACCATTGCCGCAATTGGTCACGTAGACGGTGACTTTGGCTCCGTTCATATCGGCAAGCCAAGCAGCCCAGCTCGCCTTGTCGTACCGTTGTGAACGAGGCTGGCATTTCCATCGTATCCTGCACCCCATCCATAGTTGTCGGCGCGTACCACTGCATATTCGGCAAGATCGGCTTTGCGGAGAACGATAGCGAAGTTGCTCCAGTTATTAGCTTGGCTGGTGTAATTGGTGAAGCTGATGGATCTGGTTTCACCTGCCGGCACGTTGAAATTGTCAGAAAAGACAGTCCACCAACCCGTTGAATTGTCTTCGGCTCCTATGATACCGGCTGAGTTGCTCACAGCGGCAACCACAGATTCGGCAACTTTGACTTCTACGGTAGCGGTAACTTCTTCGGCAGTAATGGTTACGGTCTGCGTACCGGCTTTGGCAGGAATGGCAGAGAAATGGAGTTTGGCGTTGTCTACTACTCTTGTGCTTCCGTCGGCATAAGTAGCCGTTACTTCCAATCCTTCGGGAAGGAATGCCAGCGTACGGTCGGTCATCGTTTCCGTTGCTGCCGAAGTATAATAGTAATACTGCGTGTGCGCAGGTTGAGCCGTCACTTGGATGGATACAATCTTTTCCACTACTTCAAACGTAGCATTGGCCACCACCGGCTGGTTGCAATTCTCGCCCTTGAAGGTCTTGTTGTAGATGACTACCAGTGTCTTCGTGCCCAGTTCGTTCATATTGGGGATGGCAGTGAACTGGAGTTCTTCTGCAGTTACGGTCTTAGTCACCCCTTCTTCGAAGCTGACGATGGCAGTAATCCCGGCCACGGCTTCTTCGAGTGAGGTGCCGGCATTGACCTGATCGGGTACATTTTGCAGTACCATCGAGAGCGGATTCTTGTCTTCGGCAGAAGTAAGGCCGCCGATAGGAACGATGTTCGATTGCAAGAAGTTGATGTAAGAGCCTTCGGGTACCAGGAAGCAGCGGATGTTGGTATTGCTCGCGTCTGCATTCAGATTGGGTAACTTGTACGGCTGTTTGTAGGTTTTGGTTGCCGAGGCGTTCTGGATTTTGATAGAGAAGGCATTTTCATTGGTGCGGTCTACGGTGAGTGTTACTTTGCCGCCCAATTTCTGTACAGTTTCGTCCAGATTGTCAACGGGTGACAGCATCAGTGTGCTGGAGGTGTATTTGAAGAAGAGATGGGAACCCCATTGGGAGTTATAGGCCAAAGTATCGTTTGTGGTATCAAAACGATAAGCGCCATATTCCGTGTATCCTTCACCTCCGCGGTCTGCGTCATTGGTAATGACTAGGGCGAAGTTTTTATAATAGGTATTGTCGGCAGGGTTGATGTTGAGGTTGAACACTCCATGCCACTTCTGACCATCGGGCACGACGTAATACTTGGAGAAAGCTGTCCAGAAACCGGAGGTGTAGTCCGTATTACCGAAGGAGTAGACATCTTCCTGCATGCCCTCCAGCACTTCTTCTTCCGGATCTTTCTTTGAATTTGCTATGGAGTCCACTTTCTCGGAAATCCAGTCGGGGGCGTTAACATCATACAGCTCGCCACCCTCGCAGCTTGGCAATGCCATCAACCCGAAGGCGATGGAACAGCAAGCGTATACTAATTTATTGAGTATTCTCATTGTCTTACATTTTAATAGGTTTGTTTATTTGCTTAAGTCAACCACCGGATGAACAGTCCATCCGTTCTCACTGAAATAAGTAGAGTTGTCCGTGCTAAAGTTGGCAGAGTTACCACTTAGGTTAGGGTTCTTGTTCAACAACTGTTGTACGATGGGCAGAAATTCGTGCCCGGGTAAGTAGGTGTCAAAAGAACTTTTTAGTTCGGAGTCGGTTGCGATATCGTTGTAGTCTACAGGATCTTTGGTTCCGGTTAC
>OKWD01000170.1_pt1 | contig 12096 bp, 17 predicted proteins | sample 1607011 | NCBI WGS metagenome assembly OKWD01 (sample SAMN04414077, study PRJEB24778) | human gut metagenome | material: faecal | host: Homo sapiens | reverse complement strand
TGCATTTTGTTCCTGTTCTTTTTCCCTAATGTTTTATGGTATCAATTTTTTTGTGTCCGGCTTCCGGCAGCTTTTTGTATTTTGGTATCAAAAAGGCGTTCTTTCAGAACATATCGAGCATGATAATTCGGTATCATTTCATCATGCTATGTTTGTCCACTCAATGCCGGAACTCCAAAAAGTACGGTATCAATTTCTTTTCAGACTATAAAACAAAGACCGAGAGTTTTACCTCCCGGTCTTTATTAATAGCAATCTCTCTTTTTAATATTCATCATTTGTGATAAATATTTCTACTCTCCTATTTTAGCACGCCCAGCTTCACTTGTATTGTCTGCAATGGGTTCGCTATATCCTTTCCCATCTTCTGTTATGTTGTTTGTTTCTATACCAGCGGTTCTAAGGTAATTTCCTACTGCTGCTGCTCTATTTTTAGAAAGTATGATATTGTATTGTTTTTCTCCTATATTGTCAGTATGCCCAATTATTTTAATCTTAGTATTGGGTATTTCAGTAATGATATTACATAAGTCAGAAAGCATTTTTTGAGCTTCTTCATTTAATTCATATGAATCAAATTTGAATAAGATTTCACTTTGAGCTGTTGCTTTAAACTGTTCTTTTCCATTTTTATCTTTATAGCTGGAGATTGATAAGCCATCAATAGCTTTTAGTTTATTTCTTCTAGCTTCTATTTTTTCTTGGATAGCTTTATCTCTTTCTTCTTTAACTAATTTTGCACTTCCACCAACTATTGAAGCGGTTGAATAGTTACTATATTTTCTATCATGTCTTTCTCTTTGTCGCTTAATTCAGCGTTACTGAAAGTTATCATATGCGTTGAAGTACATGCGGTAAAAATGTAATAACGAAGGCTGCTAGTATAATTATTTTCTTTTTCATGATTATCTTATTGCTATAATAGGTCTGATTTTAAATGAATTTCTTTTGCTTGTACTGGTTGCTCTTCCTTTTGTTAATGAAGAAATTAGTGCAAACACTTTAGGAGTATCTTTTCCTGCTCCATCTTCTGTAGAACTCCAGTACCAACCATCAAAGTGCGTTCCTCCAATGATTGAGAAAGAAGAATATACCTTTTCAAGATTGTTAGAGATTGCTTTGTTTTGTGCGATAGAGCCAATAAACCAACCTGTAACACCTTTTGGCGCATATTCTATAGCTTTTTGAGCTGCTGGATAAGCTAAACTATCCTTTATAGCAAAGTTCATTATTGCGGCAGTATTAGCTGCTCCATCAAAGCTGTTTTCATCTTCCGAAACATTAGCTATATCCTCGTCTGTGTCTATTAAAGGATTTTCTTCTAAATCTTCTAATGAAACGGCATAAGCGGTTTCTTTTATATTTGGATTATTCCCATCATTACACCAAAATACAACTCCAATGGCTTCTTTTTCACTGGGTGAAAAAAGCGAGGGATGCACTATACTTCCATCACTACATAAGATACTACCCGGCTGTAATGATGTGTCTATAATATCTTCATGTTTTGTACATGATGATATTACCCCTATAATGGATAATAGAATTATATATATTTTTTTCATACTTATTTATTTATTGGAAATTTGACACCTACTAATAATCCATTTCGGAAATGGTCACGTGTCCAAAATACAAAATCATTTTTTGCATTACAAAGACTTGCATTCCATTTCTAAATGAATAGCTATATTCTAAACCTATATCGATGGAAGCCTGAAACCCTTTTCTGTTAGCTCCTAAATCTGCTCCAAACCGCCATCTTAAATTACTGTTTTTGCCTCGTGAGATTGTAGGTTTATATGCTGCACCTATGCCGAATGTTTTATAGCTCCAGAAACTATCAGAGCATACCTTATTACATACCGGGCATTTATCATATGCTGTAGCTAAATCAATATATAGTTCATAAGCATTGTGATATTTACCTTCAAACTCCAGCCCTACAACTGCATTGACGGTATTTTTCCATTGCCAACCTCCTGAAATATTAAAAAACTTATCACCATCACCAGCCATTGACTTTAGGGAAAAAAATAAGGTGATAACAAGAAATGCTATTCTTTTCATAATCGTAAAATTTTATTCAGTAAAAGCATCTGCATGAAGAATGTCTGCATAATCAATTCTTAATGTTATAGTACGTCCTGAAATCTGTTTTTCAGATATTTCTATGGTAAGAACTTTTTCGTCTGGGAAAGTAAATTTTTCAAAGACAAAATATTTCGATAGTTCTTCTTGAAAACAAGATTCTTATTAACTTGCATCAATGGAAGTATTTCTATAGATTGAAAATTTAGTAGTCTTTGTTTGTTTTTATCTTCTATTTTGAAGCGTATTTGGTCTATATCATATCGTATTTTTGTTTTATTAATCATAGAAATATCAATAAAGAAATACTTATCTAATGTGTAGATATTGTTTAGTACAATTTTCATTAGGTTACTTTTACTGGAAACATCATAGAATTTATTTTTTGAAATAAACATTCTATGTGCGTAATCATACATTTGTGCTTTGGTTAAGTTCACTTCTGGATTCATATAGCTACGTAAATCAGCATAAGGGATATTAAAGCGAGTGTATGCTTTTGCTAAATCGCTACTATATACTAGCATATATTGTACGAAAAATCTTTCTGTAACAATGGTGATAACTCCACTAGCTCCTTCTTTTGTGGGCTTTATTCTAAGAGAGTTACCAGTAGGAATATCGCCAACAATATCATTGACTGATATATCAACTATATTTTATATCTTCCATAGCTATAAAATGCGTTGAAACATCTTTGTTGACATATATAACCTTTAGTTCTTCTGGGTTTTCACCTGCAAGCTCGATGTTTTCTCCAATAGGGGTGTTCTGTGCATTTCCTGTAATAACAGAAACCATTGTGCATAATGCAATAAAAATCTTTCTCATATTATTGTTCTTTATCTTTGTTGTTTACTAAAAAAACTTGTGTGTTATATTTTAATTTGGCTTTGTTTTTTTTGATGTTTTTGGAAAGAGCTTGGGTTGTACTACGGTAAGCATCTTGTAAAGCACCTAAAGCGAATTGTTCTACTCCTTCTGATTGGCTGTTCATTTGTATAGTTTGGCTTCCTATTTGCGCTCCAACATCTTTACTCAAATCTCTAAAAGCTGATGAAGGAACAAAGAAACCTTCTTGTCCGTCATTATCATATACAGATAAATCTACTTTCATTTGTCTGCCATCAACCATTATAGAGGAAATATTAATGTGTACTCTTTGAGCTTTAAAGCCAGATACATTCCCATATAGGTAAGTGCCTTTAGTTAAAAGAGCGTCATTAATCATTATATCATCTAGAAGCCGTATGCGTACTCGGCTACCATCTGTTACTTTTAAAGTTTCATCTAATATAGCTGTGATTAGTGAAGTTTTTTGTTCTTTCCCTACAGTATTAAAATATACTTCTGCGGGATTTTTCGCTTTTACAACTTCTATAGCCTTTTCTTTTGGCTTTTCATCTTGTTTTTTTTGAGGTGTTCTAGGACGTGGATTTTGTAATGAATCTATATAAGCCATTTGCATTTTAAAAAGTTCCATTTCTTCTTGCATCTTGGATTTTTCAGGAGCTTTCCTAGTTTCTGTTTGACTTGATTCATCTATAGTAGGAAATCCTTTTATTTGTTGTTCCAATTCCTTTTCTCGGATTCTAGAAGCTTGATTTAAACTGTCAATTTGCCTTATTTCATCATTGGAGTAAAGAGAACCTGAACTTTCAATTTCGCTAACTTCTTCTTCTTTATCTATGGTTTGTATTGATGAATAATCAGAAGATTTATTGAAAGCTCCTTTGAGTGATTCAAATTTACTTTTTATCTCTCTTTTTTCTAAATTAGCATCAGGAATATCAAGATTTAATTCTTCCGTTTCTACTAATGTAGTTTCTTCTGCTGGGGCAGAGTTTATCATATCCTTAACTAGCCATCCTATCCCTAGAATAAAAGGTAGGATGAGTATCGGAATGATGTACTTAGGCTTTTTAATATCAATCTGTTTCATACGCTATTTATTTAATTTATTGTATAAATTTTTTATTCGTATAGTGTCTTCTGGAGTTAATTTCCCATTTTTTCTTAGCTCATTAATTTCATTTTGCATTTTAATCACTTCTAACAAGTCGTGAACTCCTACTTGTTTTTTTTTGTAGGGTACTATCAATGTTAATTTGTACTTTGCTTTTTTCTTCGTTGAAAACTTGCATTGGCTTTCTTTCTGGACGCATTACTAATGATAGAATTGTGACGAAAGAAAGGAATGAAATCGTAATTCCAAACATAGCTTTACGGTGTATATCAGCCCACGCCAATAAGCGTTCACAAGCGTTATTAACTCCGAACTTTTGAAATATTTTAGTAAGAAGAACAACTGTAGCTTGCTCGGCTTTAGTCTTGATACTTTCTTTTCTATCATTCTTTTTATGTTTAAACAGTTTCATTAGAAATTCTTTTTTACTTTATAATCTAGGTCTTTGTTGAGTATCGTTTTCCAATCTGTGATAATAAGTCCATGAGGATTATTTTCAGTGCGTGGAATTTGTCTTAATTTCCCTGTAGTTACAAGTTGCCTTTTTAGAATAGAGGTTTCTCGCTCTATACGTTGGATGCCATAGTACTCAAAAGATAGGTTGTTCATGTCCACCTTGATACTATCTGTCATAATTGTTACTGTTGCAGAACTCGCTAATATGGTGTTGAAATATCCTTTTTCTTTTAAATTATTATATTGTTTTAATCCGCTATCATCAATTAGATACATGGCTTTTTCCATGTTGTATTTTATAAATTCATCGTCTGGTGGTAATGTGAAAAATAAAGTGTGGAATAGATTTATGTGGCTCTTACATTCGACTTCCAAGTTGACTTCTGTACCAGTTTGTTTTACTAGTACAGGGACATCATTATCCAAAACATATATTTTTTTTCTTTCAGCTTTTACTAAAGAGAAACAAAAGGCTAGTACCATACCTGAAATAACTATACTAGTTGCAAAACAGCCAATGGATAAAATTCCGGCTAATTTGATTTTATTTTCTAAGTTTTAATAATCATGATTATGTGAATTTAAAATTTAATGAATCTTTTTACATAGCTGCACTGGCTCCACCTGTAGCCGGAGCTGCTACAGCTTTGGTTGCGATGGCTGCTCCTCCAACCATGCCTCCAACTGCTTGCCCTACTCCAGTTGTACTTACAATCCATGTAGAAACAAAAGGTATTGTAAGCATGGCAAATGCTCCAAGTAATGCTGTAAGAAGGAAGCTATTGACACCTCCAGAGGTCATTCCGACATACATGACAAATGCAGCTTCATTTCTAAGCGCATATTCTAAAATTTCAATTTCTCTTTCTATCCCATATTGCATTACTACTAAAGAAATTGATAATACTATATATGCAATACATGAATATAAACTAACACTGACAAAACGAGCTATCCATTGTATATAAGCATCCCGAAATGCAGGTAAAACAGAGAATGCAAAAGCTAGTGGACCAAGAATAACTAATATTCCTGTGAATATGATTTGTAGGAAAAAGACAAAATAGGTACATACTTGCCAAAAAGTAACGACAATAAATTCAATGATATTAAACATTATCATTTTAACCTTAGCGACTACATATACATATAATCCAGCTATCTTGTCTCCAATAGCTGAGAAGTCTATACTAAAATCATACCATTTCTTATCCTTAACTTCATTTTCGGCTCTTTCAACTTCTAATGAAGTATGTAATAACTCTACTGCTACGCTATCAATGAGTGCATATCTATTACGAGAAAGTAATTCTACTTCTTCTATCTGATTCGTAAACATAGCCTTGCTTCGTGCTGTTAATAACTCTCCGGGATAACTGATTAGATTAATAAAGGGAATCCAGAACATAAGAACCAATCCCAGTGCGAATGGACGCAATAACGGGATAATCTCTAATTTTTTATCTCCACTCATCATTTTGAAGCTTTCTACTCCAAAATATAACAACATAAAGATTGCTGCCAATGCTTGTGCATCCGCAATAAATTCTCCGAATAGAACAGTTGTTTTATCTCTTAGTCCATCAAATAATTCAAATAAGAATTTATCTATTAACTCATTCATGGCTCATTATTGTTTTATTTATATTATTCAATCTTGTTATTAATGAAAGAACCTCTATTAGTTCTTTATCAAAATCTAAATAGGCTTCCCTTTTTTAGAGTTACTCATATGGGAATCATGGATTATATCTATGTTCTTTTTTATTCTAGTAACTTCATCAGTTATAACTTCAACATGTTCTTTATTACCGCCATTAGAAGAATATTCGACAAGTTTTTATTTATATCATTAAGAATATCATTTCTACGATTTTTAGTTAAAGTATATTGATAATCAATTTCTTTATCTCCAAATTTGAAGAGTTCCTGTCTATATATGGTATCAACATTATACCCTTCTTTTTCTGTTTCTGATTTATTGTACTCTACGGCTGCCATCATGGGAATTTCTTGTAACTGGAAATTACGTCTATCTTCCTTCCCGTATTTGTCGTGTAACCCTAAGCCCGGCAAAGGAATTTTAATACCCAAAACCTTTTTATACCATATCCAGTAATGATACCATTCTGGTTGTAGTCGTACTCTATCCATAAATTCCATATTATTAAGTACGCTCCATTTCCCTTTATCCTTTACAGGCATTTGGGAATAGATATTAGAAGTACCAATAATCAACATTAGGGAAAAAAATAAAAGCACTCTTTTCATATTATCTTTTAGGTTTTACTTTATAATTCTGTAATAAATCATCAACTAATTTTGAACGATTATCTTTGTATTTAAATACCCCCGGAGCTAATGTTTGTAATACTCCATTTCTTTTTGCTGTTTTCATCTGTCGGCATACAGCGTATGCTATACCTCTCATGTTTCTTAGTTCATTAATAACATACTTAAGCAAGTCTATTCTTTGCTTATTATCCATAAGGTTTACATCTGTCCCGACAATAGCGACCTGATAAATGTATTGTGTCAAATCCGCAGTGCGATTAACTAATTCTAGCTCTGTTTTTGCTGACACCAATAATAAAGCCGGGTCACCTACAGCAAGTTCAACCATTTGTTTTTGATATTTACCAATATCTGCTGCAATATCAGTGCAGTAGATAATATCTTTTCCTGTTTTTATGATGGCTTCTACAGATTTTAGGCTATTATAAAATTTGCTTTGGAAAAATTCAATCTGAACCATTTTTCACTGATTTGTTTTGTATAAGGCTTATTTGAGCTTCATTCTCTTTCACTTTAGAGAAAGAAGTATGTTGCACCTTATGATTAGCTATAAGTGTTTCCATACAGGTTATATCCAAGACTGCCTTTTGCGAATATGCAACTTGGGTTAAAGTAGATGCTACCACTAAAATAAATAGGATTTTCTTCATGATATTATCTTTAACGGTTTGTAATCCATTTGTATTTATCTAGGATATACTTATATAATGGTTGTTCCCCTATGATGTTAAGTATATCTTTTAGGCTTCCATCATCGGAGTGATACCCCAGTACCTTATTGACTTGTAAAACCCAATCCATTATTTTTTAATTTGGAAGATTTTAGGTCTATTATAAAATTATCCAATCCTGTTTGGAAACTACCATAAATGATATGATAATATCCAACAGCATCTTTTTCAATTCGTTCTGTAGTAAATGTGAAATATTCGTGTAGAGAAACCTCTACTCCAAATACATTTCCATAATTTCCTCTTTTTATAAATACTTCATTAAACCGATTACGGTTTTCTTTATTGGGAAGTTGATTTATGGTAAATATTTGCTTTTGATTTACTTCCGTTAGGGATAAAAGATTTGCTATTTCTTGATATTTGTCTATAAATTTACTTTGGTCTAATAGGCATATAATATCGGAGTTGCTGATTATAGAGTTTTTGACTACAGGATTACTAATTATGTCCTCCAGTTCTTGAGTAACAACCATTGCCATACCCCAAAATTTACGAACTGTTTTATACAAATAGAGTATATAGCCAGCCATCATAGGGCTAGCTATGGCTTTCCATGCTTCTTCAATTATTAATGCCTTTCTGTTCTTTTTTAATCTCATTTTTTGAATAAAAACGTCCATAATAATTAAGGTTACTATTGGAAATAATTCAGGGTCATCTTTAATTGCATCAATTTCAAAAACTATAAAGGGTTCTTCAAAAAGGGAAGTGTCAAAATCCTCATTAAGAGTTTTTTCTAACTGTCCTCCTTTATAGAATTTTTTTAATAGAAACTTATAGTTAGTAATATCAAAATCAATTTTGTTCTCTTTGCAAATGATAGGTATAATGCGTAGGGAAAATTCGTAGAAAGAGTTAAAAGATAAGCTTTCAACTTTTATTTCTTTCAATATATCTTCCTTCTTCTGGATTCGTCTTTCTATTATAGAAAGTAATCTAGTTTCAGGATTATCAAGCTCTTGGCGTGTAAAGCCTTTTTCGATGAGAATGTTTTGTATCGCTTTTTCTGCGTTGGTTTTTTCTCCGCCTTCTCCTTTTTCTACTAGTTGCTGTAATTTCTCTATTTTTTCGGAAAGTATCTTGCGTTCTTCTTTTTCCCTTTCGTTTTCAAATTCTTCTTCATTGACTTGAAATTCGAGTAGTAAATTTTCACGTATGGCTTCTTTTTCCGCATCTGAATAACCATTAAAGGGATGAAAGTAGAAAGAATAGTATTTTTCTATGGTAATATCCATAATTTCTTCTTCTTGCTTTTTGACCTCACCATTTGCACCTTTCCATATCAGGAAAATTAATGATTTAAGAAAGTTTTTCTTTTCTACATTATACTCTTCTTCAGTAATTCGGAAAGGATTCATAGATATAGGCTTGCTTTCAGAATAAGTAATGTATTTGCCATGATAGTATTCGCACATTCCTGAATAACTATGCCCTGTATCTACCAATACAATATCAGTGTTATCTAAAACCCATTGTCTTACTTTGGAGTTGACATAGAAAGACTTACCAGAACCACTTGGACCTAAAACAAAGAAGTTGGAGTTATTTGTATATTTTTTCTCACCTTCTTTCCCGGACATATCTATTCCAACAGGCAATCCTTGTCTGTCAGTAAAATAAGTAAGAAAAGGGCTGTTTTCTGTTACTTGTAATTTTTCCTTGAACAAAAGACAAATTGCAGCATCGGAAGTTGTTAGAAATTTGTCATAACTGTTTAGGTTGATTGCGTTTCCTGGCAGTGCACATTCGAATAATTCTAATTGGTTGAAGCATTGTTTATTAATAATAATGCCACAATCAAAAAGAGATGTTTCAACATAGTTGATAGCCTTACTAATATCATCAAGACCAGCAAGAATGATATTATAATGTGCATATACAAGCATTTGCCCTTCTCTGGCAATATCCGACTGCACTCGTTCTATGTCTTCTACACATAAATCATTTGCAGGGTCAGGCATTCCTTTATGTTTTTTCTTTTTGCCTTCTAATTTGTTTGCTTCGTTTCGTTGGTCTGGAATATTTATTACTTGATTATAGATAATTGTGTCTATACTTGGTGTATCATGCAAAAAAGAGAGTAAGTCAACAGGAAATCTTAGCCCAATATTGACCTCTTTATATGGTTTTATAATAGAAGGAAAATTAACTTCGTCAATATCTACAAGAGAAATGCACTGTACGTTTTTTTCTCCAATTATAAGATTTTCTTCTCTTGCTTTGATATTTTTTAGGCTTACTGTTTGCTGATTGAAATTGATAGATAGAAATCTTTTTATATATATTTCTATTTCATTTTCATTTAATAGTTTAGCTCTTATTCCTCTATTAGCGAATAGTCCTAATACTTTTGTGATGTTTCTAATAAAAGTATCAAACCTTCGAGGGTCAAAAGAAAAGAATTTAGACCTTTCTACTTCTCCTGTAATAACAAGATAAGTAGAAATATCAGTATATATTCGTCCTTTAAAATGTTCAAAATAACGATTTGATAAATAGTCGTTCTTCCTATTCTGGGGTGGTAAAAATGATTTTTTACATAGAATATCCTGTTTTTGTATTGTATATCCAGTTCCTAATACTTTGAGGATATTAGTAAATAAGTGGTGAAAATCATAGTAAGCATCCATATCTGCTGAATACTGTATTATAGGATTTTCACATTTAATGATAACAGAATAGTCGCCCCTTCGGTTATAAAATATAGGAGTATTGTCTATTGTTTCAATACCAATATAAGGAGCTTCAAATTCACTTTTCTTTTTCATAAGCTTTATTTTTTTCTATCTCTTATAAAAGTGCGTGATACTATATATATGCCTTTTCGTTTATCTTTCCTGTGAAGCCCTTTTCTTTGTAATTGCGATGTTATTCCTAACCCTCCAAACATAACTATTACAAGAGTTATACCTCCCCACATAAAAGAAGCCAGAGTAGAAACAATAGCACATAAAAGTAAAGCACTAATAATACAAGCTCCACCGATATATATGAACTTGCCTTTAAATCCTTTGAAAATAAGGGGCTTTTGTAGCCCCTTATATACATTGTAACTTGGATACTCTTTCGACATATTAGATTCCGAAGAATGCTTTTACGACAACACCTGATACAACCAGAAAGATACATGACCCCATCCAGCCCATAACAGCCTTTTGTACATCTTGGTCACCAGAGTTCCATTTTAAATAAACTCGCACTGCTCCAACTAATCCTACTAGACCTCCTAGTATCATCATCATGTTTCCTAGGGGGTCCATGTAGGTTGCAAGTTCAGAACTAGCTGCATCAATTCCCGCAGCACCTTGTGCAAAAGTGTTAGTTACTACCATTATGCTAATGGCTAAAGCGAATGCTCTTTGAGCAATTTTTGAAAAAAACTTTTTCATTTGAATAAAAATTAGTTGTTTATTTGTTAAAATTTACGTGTGAAAACATGTTTTTCCCTTTAGCAAGAAGTTGTTCCATTGGAATACCTTGTGTTTCAACTTCCATTTCAATAGATTCATTTACAGATACATAATTCTGTTCAGATTCTTTTTTTCATCCTCTTTTTTGTATGAGCCTGTTTCAAAATCTTCATCTACAACTTTGTGAGGTATTTCTTCTTCCTCTCCTATTGAAATAATTTCTTCTTCTTCACCTGTATTGGTTTTGCTTTGCTTTAGGAAAGCATCATACAGAATGTTTGCAGCATAGTAAACTACATAAAATAGGCAAATACAGCATGATAAATTGTGAATAACTCATATTCTTAAATTTTAAAAGTTTCATTAATCGACCCTTTTTCTGTACTTTTGATTTATAATAGTACTAGAGGTAATAACAGGGGAAAAAGCCCTAGTTTAAAATAGTTTCGCGAATAGTTGAATTTATGAAACTTGGATTTAAATAAAATGGAGATAATAGGCTACGCTCGTGTTTCAACGAGGGAACAGAATTTAGATTTGCAGCTAGATGCTTTAAAAGAAGCCGGATGCAAACTTATATTTGAGGAAAAAGTATCAGGAGTAAAGGATAGACCCGAATTAGATAAAGCCCTTGCATATTTGCGAGAAGGTGATACTTTTGTTATCTGGAAGCTAGATAGATTAGGACGTTCTTTGAAAGATTTAGTTTATATAGTTGATTGTTTGCAGAAAAGAAAAATTGCATTCAAAAGCATAGTTGATGGTATTGATACTAATAGTGCTTTAGGAAGATGTCAATTTGGAATTTTTGCTTCATTGGCTGAATATGAACGTGAAATAATAGTAGAACGAACTAGGGCTGGATTACAAGCTGCAAAAGAACGAGGGAAACTTACGGGACGACCTATAGGGTTATCGGAAGATGCAAAGAGAAAAGCTATAGCAGCAAAGCGTTTATATGAAAATCGGGATTATTCTATAGATGAAATATGTAGAATTTTACACATTGGAAGTAAGGCTACTTTGTATAGGTATTTACGTTATGAAAAAGTAAGATTGATGAATAGAAGAAATAAATAGGGCGTTACCTTTCAGGTCGGGCTTTTCGCTGCAAGTCCTCGCTACGCTGTGGGCTTTCCGCTGC
>OKWD01000169.1_pt1 | contig 12112 bp, 14 predicted proteins | sample 1607011 | NCBI WGS metagenome assembly OKWD01 (sample SAMN04414077, study PRJEB24778) | human gut metagenome | material: faecal | host: Homo sapiens | reverse complement strand
TTGTAAATTAGATGTTTGACGTTTCAAAAAGGAAATTGTATGAGTTCAATATTAAAAATATTAGTAGACATTCAATGCCTTGTCTATTGCGATTTTGAAGAAGTTGGTGAAGCTTTCCCAAATTCCATATTAAAGATAGAACTGCGTAAAGGTATATATATAATAGACTTTAAAAAGATAATATTAGTCTAAAATCAATCAAATACAATATTAATACTGATAATGAGGATTATCTATTAGAAGAATCTTTAACTAATATATATACAAAAAGAAGGAAACGAAAAGAAGAAAGGAGATTTCTGAAAAGAACGTTTTATGGATTAATGTTGGTGGTAATTGGAGAATTATGTCTGTAGATAATTACATTCTTAATTCCGTGGCCAATAAGTCATGGATAGATCTTCCCAATAGCTATAATTTATTACCAATGGGGCAGCATCGTGATCCAGACATTGATGCATGCGGTTATATTCCGTTCAATATAGGTGGAACGTTAATAGAAGATGACCTAACTGGTTTCTTTATATCAGGAGGAACATGGGGGTGCTTGGACAAATCTGGTAAAGTCGTAATACAACCAATATATAGTCGTAAAGTGTTCTTCTATAATGACCAAGTTGCAAGTACATATATCAATGGTATATTTAGTGGAGTCATTAATCAATTCGGGGAAAAGTCATTTGCCGAATTTGATAGTGTGCTCCCAGTAGATGAGGTTGTTGGCTATTATGATGTGTCACAGCAAAATAAACATGGAATCGTTAATAAACACGGAGAATTCATCTTACCATTAAACTATTTAAGTTTTGGATATCACACAAGTAAGGTAATTTGGGCACAAGACACATTGTCAAAAAAATGGGGATTGTTAAGATTTGATGCTACTATTGTATTACCTTTTATCTATGATAATATCAATAAGGCAGAAGATGGTTTTTTTGTGTGTAAAAACGAGAAATGGGGAACTGTGAACCTTGATGGAAAAGTTATTGTAGATACAAAATATCAAATAATAACAAAGATATCAAAATGTTATTATAATCCATCTAATCCATCTGCATATGAGGATTTAGATTATTTGTACAACAATTACTCTATAGTTGTTCTTGGTAATAATTATGAAGGTTACAAATATGGTATCGTTAACACACACTTTGTAAAGCACTTCAGTTCTCAAACAATAACAATTGCATTTAAGGAAATTATTCCATGTAAATATGATGCCATATATTCAAAAGGAGGCAAGCATTATTCAGATGATGATTTGGTTGAAGCAGCAACAAATCAATACGGCGCTCCTGATGGATTATTCGAAATCACAGATGTATATTTCGTCTTAAAACGAGAGCACATGCAATGTGATGGATATGATAACAAGGGCAATATCACATACTCGTTTATTTGTGATGAATTTAATTCAAAATACAAAATTCTATCTCAAAAATACTATCTTAGAAACACGAAAAATGAATTTGATGACAGTCCGTATGATATATTAGAAACTATAGATTTCTATGATGGAACTTATTTGTAAAAAATATCTATCCTGATGATTGGGATGGATATACTTCTATTTCGCCAATAGAACAAGTAAACGTAAAGCACAAAGTATCTTTTTAATTGGTAAAAGGGATGGCAAATGGTGTGTGTTTGATAATAGAGAATCTAATACGTATGACTGCAAAAAGAATGAAGCAAGTGAATACTACTGTTCATACGATAATCATCGTCTAACGGCAATTTTATTCAGTTATAATTGTGATAAAATTGTTGAATTTGGGATTTTGCATAATGGAGAATACTTTGCTATAGTAGAAATAGATAATTATAAAAGCTATGTATTATTGAGGATTCTAAAATAATATATGAATCTGATTATTTTGTTGAAATACAATCTTCATATAAGCAATTTTCACTTTCTTGTAGAATAGATGTTGAAAAATATCTAAATATAAGAGAATTGGATAATGATTATTTTATTGCAAGGTTACACACAGATAAATGGCAAATTTTAAAGTATGATTGTATATGTAAAAGTTACGGAGTAGATATTTTTAAATCTCCAGAATTTGATTTTATTCGGTTTGTAGATGAAACAGAAGTGGAGATTCATTTATACTACAAAGGGCGTACACTATATAATACAATGTCCACATTGTGTTGGGACAATATGAAGCCCAATAGGACACGATGGAAAGTCTCACCTTATGAGGAACGAAATTGCAATTGGGTAGCTGTGTATGATTTCGATAAAGACAAAGAAGGAATCGTAATAGAAGAACACGATAAATTATCAGAAACAGAAGACCATGTATATGATGGCTATAACATTGTAGGAAAAGTCGCAGAGGAAATAATAATTCCATTTAAATGGGATTATGCAAGAGTCTTTTATAGTGAACTAAATCCAATAATAGTTATCGGGAATTATACAGGTAAAAAAGTCGGGAAATTCTTAGGTGCTGCCAATGAAATTAAGTGTGCAATCTTGGATACAAATAAACGTCCTTTAAGCAGTTTTATATTTGACGGAGTGTCTATTGGTTGGTCTTGCCAAGATTTGCGTCTCCATATAGGAAATTATGGTGTCGATATAAATATTGTGAAAGATGATTTAATTTATGCTATACCATTTTTTTTATTATGACACATATAATGAAGAAGGCTGTCATCTATTGGGAACACCATTTAAGAATATAAAATTATTTATTGATACAGAAACAACAGGGTTACCTCTTAACGACAACCTTCCATACACTGATTTGAAAAATTGGCCTTATCTTGTTCAAGTTGCATTAATAATAGAAGATGACAACTATGGTATTTTGGCAAAACGAAACATTATATTGAAACCTGACGGGTATACTATTCCTGAATCTGCCACTAAAATTCATGGAATATCTAATGAGATAGCAGTAAAAAATGGAGAAGACAGGGATAAGGTTATTTCTTTCTTGGATTTAGCCTTGTATAAATCCGACATCATTATAGGACACAATGTTTCATTTGACTTAAATGTCATTAAATCTGAAATAATAAGAATCAAAGGGATAGAAAATGCGTTATTTAAAAAAAAGAAGCATATAGTAATTGACACGATGAAAATGGGCAGGAATATATGCAAAATACCTAATTTGTCATTCCATACACGGCTAAGTCTACCAAATAAATATCCCAAATTGGATGAACTTTATTACAAATTATTTAATAAGCACTTTAATAACCAACATGATGCTATGGCGGACGTACAAGCAGCATATGATTGTTATTACGAACTTAAAAGGAAATCACAATGATTAAATTGTATAACACAAATGTAGATGTTTTGGTGGTAAGGAAGTCAGACTATCAGAATAACAATATCGGCGATGGATATTTTATTGTTCCTAAAGAAGAATGGCTTTGTGAAGATGATGGGCTCAAAAGTTTTCATTTATTCCTAACCAAGTTTGATGGAAACAGAGTTTCCTTGTTTTTGACAAGTGAAGGGCATCCTGTTATTTTCAGAGAACTACCATTATCACGAAGAAGTGATTATATTGAGATATAAATATTACTGAAACATAATGAAGTATTGATTATGCTAGAACTCGAATTACAACAATATCTCCTCCGTGAGTATCCTCAGGAAAATGCTAGCTGTGAATGGAAGGAATTAAAAAAACGGAAGGCTCGTTTAAAATACAATAAGCGTAAATTATGGCACTCGCAACAAACATAAACGGCTTGCTTAACAAGCAAACGATAGGATACATCCGCTTTGAATTCAAGAAAGGATGAGATCCGATAATCACATATAACTATTTTTTCTGAGCGTTTATTTGCGCCTATTCCACTGCTGTTTCTTTGAAAAATGGCAGTTTAAGAGTAACTTTGCCCCGAGTAAACCAAAAACGATGACAACAACTAAAAAACGGGTGGCTGCGTTCGATGTGCTGAAGGGCATCGCCATATATCTGGTAGTGATGGGGCACGTGCTGACGATGTGCATACGCGACATCGACAGTGCGGTGCTGTTCAAGCTTGTTGGAGAAATACATATGCCGATATTTTTCTTTATCAGCGGCTATTTCACCTATAAGCTTACCGGCAACGGTGATTTCGCCATGCCCAATCTGCGCAAACGCTTCTGGCAGCTTATCATACCATTTCTGGCAGTAAGTGCGCTGTGGATGTGGTATTTTCCGCACAGCCGTCTGCAATCGCCCTTGTCGCAGTCGTGGCCTCAACTTCTCACCACGTATTGGAAAGACGGCTATTGGTTTACGCTGACACTGTTTGAGGTGGTGCTTGTCTATGCCGGCATAAGCCGTCTGATGGCTGCCGCGCGACGCTTGTGGATACAGGTTGCCATACCAGCCGCCGCATATCTGGCGTTGATTCTTGTGTCGCCCCTTATTTCCCGACCCCGCCGCAAACTTCGACCCCGTAGGCATCGGTCTGCTCACACAGTTTTTCCCGGTGTTTATAATGGGAGTGTTCGCCCGCAAATATTCCGACGCGTTCCGCCGCATGGCTACACAGCCGTGGGTTGCCACAGCGGCTGCCGTGGCGGCGTTCGGCACGTGGTATTATTCCGTATACACGTGGGAGTTTCCTGCCCTACCGGTATGGTGCCAGTTTGTGGCGCAACCCGTGCTCCACGCCTCGCTGATGACCGTGGTGTTCGGGATGGTCTACCGCAGCGACGTTGAGACGTTTGCCTCGACGCGCGCCGGACGCTGGCTGACTCTTCTCGGCAACGAGAGTCTCGGCATCTACCTGCTCCACTACTTTTTCCTCTTCCCTCTCACACCGCTTCAGGAGCCTATGCGCATGCTTGGGCTCACGTTTATGCCGTCGGTGGTGGTGTCGGCGTTTTTCGCTTTCTTCATCATTCTTGCAGCGCTTGGAGCCAATTGGGCGATAGGGAAAAACAGAGTGTTGGCATTCCTTTTGATTGGTAAAACTGTAAAAAAAGATATAAAATGAATATAGCGATTGTTGGTTCTGGATATGTAGGTCTTGTTTCGGGCGCATGCTTCGCCGAAGTCGGCGTCGACGTGACCTGTGTCGACATCGACGAGAAAAAGATTGCAAACCTTAGAAACGGTGACATCCCCATCTACGAGCCGGGGCTCGATGACTTGGTCAAGCGCAACGTGGAGGCAGGACGCCTGCATTTCACCACCCGTCTTGAAGACGTGATCGACACGGTGGAAGTGGTGTTCAGCGCCGTCGGCACCCCTCCCGACGAGGATGGCAGCGCCGACCTTCGCTACGTGCTTGAGGTGGCGCGCACATTCGGCCGCAACATCAACAAATACGCTCTGCTCGTCACGAAGAGCACCGTGCCTGTCGGCACTTCCCACAAAATCAAAGCCGCCATCCGCGAGGAGCTGAAGCGACGCGGTGTCGACGTGCCGTTTGAGGTGGCGTCAAATCCGGAATTTCTGAAGGAAGGCGCGGCGATAAAAGACTTCATGTCGCCCGACCGTGTGGTAATCGGCATCGAATCGGAGCGTGCGCGCAAAGTGATGGAACGCCTCTACCGTCCGTTCCTGCTCAACAATTTCCGCGTGATATTCATGGACATCGCATCGGCGGAAATGACCAAGTACGCAGCCAACTCAATGCTTGCCACGCGCATCTCGTTCATGAACGACATCGCCAATCTGTGCGCTCTTGTCGGAGCCAATGTCAACATGGTGCGCAAGGGCATCGGCGCCGATGCCCGTATCGGCACAAAGTTCCTCTATCCCGGCTGCGGCTACGGTGGATCGTGCTTCCCCAAAGACGTGAAAGCCCTTATCCACACCGGAGCGGAGCATGGCTACCGCATGCGCGTAATCGAGGCAGTGGAATCGGTCAACGAACGTCAGAAATCAATCGTCTACGACAAGCTCTCCGCTTTCTTCGGCGGCGACCTGCGCGGCAAGCGCATAGCCCTGTGGGGACTGGCGTTCAAGCCTGAGACCGACGATATGCGCGAGGCTCCGGCACTGGTTGTCATCGACAAGCTGGTTGAAGCCGGCGCAGAGGTGGTGGTCTACGACCCTGTGGCAATGGACGAATGCCGCCGGCGCATCGGCAACCGTGTGGCTTATGCCCGCGACATGTATGACGCCGTGGTCGATGCCGACGCCCTTGCCCTTCTCACCGAGTGGAAACAGTTCCGCCTGCCTTCATGGGGCGTGGTGAGCCGCGCGATGCGCGGCAACGTCATCGTCGACGGACGCAACATCTACGACGAAGCCGAACTCTCAGAGGAAGGCTTCATCTACCACTGCATCGGAAAGTAAAGGCTTATGCGGCAACCGCCGCGCTTTCGAATCAATCGGATGGCGCAGCGGGGTTAATTTAGCCAAAATCGGCATTAGAAATTGGCTACTAACGCCTTTCCAACAACCGATTTTAAGCAGACCTTGCAACTTTTTCCAGCATTTGCGCCGCATTTCTGCAACTTTTTTCCAGGCGATGCCCGAAAATTCAGAGCGCCGGATTGGAAACAAGACGGCGTACAGCGTCGTAGTCGGTCGGGGCAAACCAATGCATGCCGGCGTCCTTGGCATACCACGTAAGTTGCTTCTTGGCGTAGACGCGCGTGTTTTTCTGCAACCGCGCCACGGCTGTCGGGAAATCCATCGTGCCGTCGAAATAGGCAAACATCTCCTTGTAGCCTACGGTGTTGAGCGAATTGAGGTGGCGCAGCGGATAGACGCGGCGAGCTCCTCGACAAGCCCCTCCTCCACCATCTTCTCAACGCGCCGGTTGATGCGGTCGAAAAGCTCCTGCCGCGGCAGGTTCAAACCAATCTTTACAATTCTGAACGGCCGCTGCTTCACAGTGCCCGTGCGCAGAGACGAGTAAGGCTTTCCCGACTGCAGACAGATTTCCACCGCATGCGCCACGCGCTTCACATTGTTCAAGTCAACCTGCTCATAGTATACGGGGTCGAGCCTGCGCAGCTCCTCACGCATAGCGTCGGCACCATCCTCAGCAAGCCGGCGCGCCACGTCACGGCGCACGTCGTCGCTTATCGTGGGCAGCTGGTCGATGCCCTTACACACTGCGTCGACATACATCATCGAACCTCCGCACATCACCACATAGTCATGGGTCAGGAACAAGCGTCCGATCACCGCCAACGCGTCCTCCTCAAACTGCGCGGCGCTGTAGTATTCGTCCAAACCGAGGATTCCGACAAAAGTGATGGCGCACAGCGGCAAGCTCGTCGGCTGTAGGAGCGGCAGTCCCGATGGAAATGTCACGAAAAATCTGGCGCGAGTCCGCCGACACGATTTCCGTGCCGAGGTCACGCGCCAGACGTATGGCAACCGCCGTTTTTCCCACCCCCGTGGGTCCAGTAATCACTACGAGAGTTTTCTGCGGCATACAGCGTTTTTCTTTATCGTTGAGCCACGAGTTTGCAGATTTCCACAACCACATCGGTTGCTTTCTCCATTGAAGGAATCGGCACAAACTCATAGCGGCCGTGGAAGTTCAGTCCACCGGCAAAGATGTTGGGACAAGGCAACCCCTTGAACGACAGCTGCGCGCCGTCTGTGCCGCCACGGATAGGCTGCACCTTCGGAGCCACATCGGCATTTTCCATAGCCTGCTTTGCGATGTCGACAATATACATCACCGGCTCGATTTTCTCACGCATATTGTAGTATTGGTCCTTGATTTCTATCGATGCGCAACCGGGATACTCATGGTTCACCTTGCGCACAAGATGCTCAAGTTCCTTCTTGCGGCGCTCAAAGCGGTCGCGGTCGTGGTCGCGGATAATGTAAGTCAGCTTCGACTCCTCCACCGTGCCCTCAAAGCCGATAAGGTGATAGAATCCCTCATAGTCCTCGGTGTGTTCCGGAGTTTCCCACCGCGGCAACATGATGCTGAATTGGTTGGCGATGCGGATAGAGTTTATCATTTTGTGCTTGGCATAGCCTGGATGCACGTTGCGTCCCTTGAACGTAACCTTAGCCGACGCTGCGTTGAAATTCTCAAACTCAAGCTCGCCTATCGCTCCGCCGTCCATCGTGTAAGCCCAGTCGGCGCCGAAACGCTCCACGTCAAACTTGTGCGCGCCCAGACCGATTTCCTCATCGGGATTGAACGCGATGCGGATGTCACCGTGCTTGATTTCCGGATGAGCCTGCAGATATTCCACAGCAGTGATAATCTCAGCGATACCCGCCTTGTCGTCGGCTCCGAGCAGCGTCTTGCCGTCGGTCACGATAAGGTCCTGACCCTTGTATTCGCAAAGCTCAGGGAAATCGGCAGGCGAAAGCACCACATTGCTGTCTTTGTCGAGCACGATGTCGCCGCCCTCGTAAGCCTTCACGATGCGCGGGTTGACGTGGCGTCCCGACATGTCGGGCGACGTGTCGAGATGGGCGATGAATCCCACAGTAGGCACTTTCTTGTCAATGTTGCCCGGAAGAGTGGCCATCAAATAGCCATTCTCGTCGAGCGATATGTTTTCAAGCCCCATTGACTGCAGTTCCTTTTCAAGAGCCTGGGCAAAAATCATCTGTCCCGGAGTGGATGGTGTAAGATTGGTAAGTTCGTCACTCTGAGTGTCGAACTTGACATAATTTAAAAATCTGTCGACAACATTCATATCTGTTGAGTTTTTCTGATTTCAAGATGTTAATTGCGTCGCGCTAACGACATTGCAAAGGTACAACATCTATTGCACAAAACTACCCCGCCGACAATGTTTTTTAATGCCGCAACGCAGTTTTATGCTCCAAAAAATTTGCGACATAGGAAAAATTTGCAAATTTGCAGTCTAAACAATGGGAACGGCCTGCAACAACCTTGATTTACTACAGGCAACCAACGTTTTTTTTACAACTCTTTACTTGATTTATCAATGCTGACATCTAAGGACATATATCGAGAAGGCGCCCATAACGGTGTGTATATGGGTCTGTTTCTGGCTGTTGTATCGGTGCTGTCGTTTCTCAGCGACCGCAACTCGTTGCTAGGCATCATCGCCATGCCTATGCTCGTCTGCGTGCCTGCGCTCCACTTCTCGCTGCTGCGTTCCGCCTACCGCAAATACGGCTTAGACGCATCGTTTTCAGCACTATGGATGCTCGGCATCACAATATTCGTCGGAGCGTCGATGATTTGCGCGCTTGCCACCTACTGCTACCTCGACTTCGCCGACCCCGACTTTTTCTACCGCACCGCAACTGCGATGATGGAAATCATGAAAGGCCGTCCGGAGATGGCCGAAACCTACAAGACTTTCAAAGTGATGGTCGACGGCGGACTGCTGCCGTCAAACATCGAATTCTGCATACAAATGATGATGCTCACAATTTTCAGCGGCTCGCTGCTGACGATTGTCCTCATCCCGCTCGTGAAGCTGCGGTTCAGAGGCTTCAACAAAAGAAACTTCCAATAACAATTTATCCCCAAAATAATTAGACTATGAAAAAGCAATTTATTCTCATCATTGCTGCCGTCGGCTGTCTGCTTACGGCAAGCTACGCTGTCGCCGACAACCAACCGACCGACGACATTTATGCCACCGATAAAACTCCGACTCTGACCAAAGAGCAGAAGAAAGCGGAAAAAGCACGCAAAAAAACGCGAAAAAAGAAAATCAAAGACTCAATCAGTTTCGAACTGGCGAAAAAAGCCGTGGAGGAAGGACGCTTTGTAATCACTGCCGACCAGATTCGCGGCAAGCACGGACGCACCGTCAACGTGAACCGCACCACCAACTTCGTCCTCGTGCAGGGCGACACAGCCGTTGTGCAGTTTGCTCTTGAAGGCATTGTCAACAGCCCAAACGGCATAGGCGGACTTACCGTGGAGGGACGCGTGACAAAAAAAACGCATCGACTACGACAAACGCGGAAATCTGAACTACACGATGTATGTGACCGGCACTGCCCTTTCCGCCGACGTGACGTTCACTCTGCCCAAAGGCTCAACCCGCTGCAGCGCTACCGTAAACTCAAATTTCAGCAGCGACCAGCTGACATTCTCCGGTGAGCTGTGCCCGTATCGCTCGAACGTGTATCAAGGATGGACTTTCAAATAACGCTTGTCTGAAAACAAAAACTCAAAATCATACAACAAACAGATACAAAGTATTTTCAATTAAGCATATCCATAAAGAGTAGACAACAAACCGCCAATTGGTTCAATATTAGAAATAGAACCAATTGCACCTTTTATGCAATCATTAAATAGCTAAAATGAAAAAGATATTTTATTTCATTGTTACTTTGTTGTTTGTAAGCATAGGAAGCTATGAAATAATACGAGATACTGAACCTATACTTAAAAGTTGAAGGGACTCAAGAACATTCAGATTCTCTTGTAAAAAGCTTATGTAGACGAAAATATCTAAAATGGATATAGCGGAACGACTAGAAGACACTACATCAATGTCAAAAGAAGAGGCCGCTATGTTCGATTCTTTAAATAGGGAGGGGGGTTACCTTTTGATTAGGGGTAGTAATAGATACTTAGATACTATTGTTAATCATATACACTATATCTGCATAACAGAAAAATAAAAATTATACTACTTAACTATTATAACAATAGATGATAAATAAGATTTTATTGACTTAATGTTGGTAATTATCAAAATTATTCTTAAATCATATAAATAATGATAAAAAACTACGACAACACTTTATACGGACAATATATAAGAGATATTGAAAATTCTGACAGTATCGGATTTTTTAATGGAAAATGGTATGCTCCTTCAAGTCCTAAATTTGATAAAAATAATAGAGGAATGGGGGTTGATATTACTTTTAATAAAAAATCTTTTAAATTATATTCCCACTTTTTCTTCTAATTGTATGCTGACGGCATCTCAATGGGTTGATCCACATAATGCCCTAATGCGTTCTGCAAGTCTTTGGAGGACCCCGGAGAAGTACGGATATACACAAATTTCACAAGATACGGCAATCCCCGGCAATCTCGTCATCGCCAAGAATCCGAATGATGAAGTATATCACACTATGATGATAAACGGATTTGCAGACAAGGACTATCAATTTAATTTTAACGGGAAATTATATCCCGTTAAAAAAGGTGAAGTAATGGTAAATTATAGCCGTGGAGGAGATTCTCCCAACAACTTAAGGACAAATATTCCGTTGTCTGTTTATATTGCAAACAGTGAGGGTAAAACCGACACAAAATATTTCAGATATAACTATCCAAACTCAATATTGTTAGATAATGTTACGGTTTCGTATGACAAAAAGAAAGGGGCTAATAATTAGCCTTATCGTGTGGATTGCAGCAAGCTTGATGCTTCTTTATTTGTTTTTTGTCCCAGTTGATGAAGAATATCCTTGTGAGACAGAGAGGCATCCTACTACAATTGAAATGATAATATATTCATTTATCAACCAAATATCTATCGCTTACTGGATATTCATTTGGCTTATATACTTGTCCAGACGCTTTTGGATTTGGTTATTTTCCAAAGAAGAATGCTGATAAAATAAAAAGAGGCCATGAAGAGCCGCTGGACAAACTACTAATCAAAAATAGCTAAATATGAAAGCAATAAAAATAGGTAAAGGTATTCTTGACAAGATAAAAAATTCTCTTATAGATGTATTACCAAATACAAATAGTTTACCTGCTGATTGTACTACAAATGATGAATCTGTTCATATAGAAATAGATAGAGCGTTAAATACTTTACAAGACAGGTCAAGAGAAATATTGAAAATGTATTACGGAATCGGATGTCAAGAGTTAGATATGGAAGAAATAGCAAATAAATTTGGAATTACTCGAGAAAGGGTAAGACAAATAAAAAGAAGAATCCATAAAGAAAACTTAGAAAAAAATAGTAATTTTTTGAAGGAATTTGTTATAAGTTTATAGTAAGTTTTGATAAGATAACTCACAGCAAATATTTTATTTAATCAAAACAAATATTTTATTATATAGTTATCTGTAAAATGGAACACAAGGTATTATTTCAGATTTAATTCTGAATATTCAAGTTCGATTCCTGATGTTCCACAATACCAAACCAGTTATTATTAATAATAAGATAATGTAAATAGCTAAAATGAAAAAGATATTTTATTTCATTATAGGGTTTACGTCCATTGTTGCT
>OKWD01000168.1_pt1 | contig 12125 bp, 11 predicted proteins | sample 1607011 | NCBI WGS metagenome assembly OKWD01 (sample SAMN04414077, study PRJEB24778) | human gut metagenome | material: faecal | host: Homo sapiens | reverse complement strand
ACTTATTTATTAACAATGTTTGGCTCTCGCTTTAGGTTTTTCTGTTGCGAGAGCCGACGTGGTGGCTCCTTACACCTATGATTTTTCGGGTCTGGGGTCGGAAAAATTTGGTGTCGTCGTTTGCCCCTCCGGGTTGGGCGCACTATGTTGACAGGTTTCAAGCCGACTCTTGGAGCACGCCTTCGTTTGTCGAGTACTTCGCTCAGGAAACGGGCGGTTATGGCGATGACGGCGCATGCTTGAAGGTCGGCTCTCAAACTCTTTATGATTCTTGGGGCGAGAGCTCGCAGACAATGACCGACATGATTGTGACTCCGGCAATCACCGGAGATGCAAGCATCTACGTGAAGCAGAGCGCTGCTGAAGGTTCGGTGTCATTCTACACCTGCACAGTTGCCTCCAACGGCACTGTGACTAAGGGTGACAAGTATGAGGTGACTGTTCCTGCACTCAGCACCGACGCTTGGACAAAGGTGGAGCTTCCTAATGTTGCGGCAGGCACTCGCCTGGGCATCTGTGGCGACGAAGTGCTCCTCGACGAGTTCTCGGCAGCGAGTGCCGATGTCGTTCTGAAAAGGGAAATGTTAATCCTTTCGTCGCCTACAATGATTTCTTCGGGCGACCTTTGTGCTGACGCCAACGGAAATGTTCAGGTGCAATTCAAAGCCAAAATCAAAAACTCTGGTGAAGTTCCCTTGGCTGTAGGCGAAGAAGGCTACACAGTGTCTTTGTATGACAACACTGACGGTGTCGCAGTAGGCGAACCAGTGCCGGTTTCGTTCCCTCTTGCCGTTGGCGAGTCGCAATATCTTGAGGGTACAGTAACTATGGCCGTTACGGAAAACTACCGTCATGGCTTCCATTTGAAAGAAAATATTTCGGGCGTAACGACTTATTTAGGTTGGATAGAGGTGTTCCCTCACGCTCCTGTGTTTACTTTGGAGGACAACTTGTCGCACGTTGTGGAGAACGGCTCTACTGTCGATTTCCAGGTGATGCAGGCAAGCACCAGCAAGGTGCTCGTTATAAGCAATGCCAAGGGCGGCGCTCCGCTGACAATCAACAGCGTAAGCGTTCCTGAAGGATTCTCATATAAAATCAGTGCTACGGAAAATGGCGAGGCTGCAACATTCCCTTATGAAGTGGCAGCCCTCGGAAAGGCTTATCTCACGGTGACTATGGATGCGTCTGTGGTTGGCAAGCGTTCTGGCAACATTGTCATCACTCCTGCCGACGGTCAGGGCGAGGTATACACTTTGGCTGTGACTGGAGAGATTGTTGACCCGTCGAAGGTTTACATCAACTTCAACGACCAGAAATTCCCTGCCGGCACCTACATCGAACTGTCTTCAGGACAAAAGAAATGGAAAGTGTCTAACTTCTCTTATGGCGAGAACGGATATGCCGCTACAAGCGACGAGGTGGAATTGTCAAAATTCGTGCTTCCGAAAATCCGCTTGGCTGAAGGCGAGCACATGACTTTCGACGCCAACAAGCGCAATGCAACATCGAAGCTCAATGTCTACTATTCTGCAGACCGCAAGAATTGGACTCAGGTGAAAAACATCACCATCGACAATTCCGACGATGCAAACTGCTTCGCTATGGGAACATATCCTGGCGGATACTACGACAACTTCATGTACAAGACGTTCACTCTCGACAACATTCCTGCCGGCGACTGGTATATCGCTTTCGAGGCTGGTTATGCTCGCGTGGACAACATTATCGGTGGTTCATACCTCGACACTCCTGACTACGAGGCTGAACTTGGCAATGTGAAGATTCCGGAAACAGCAATGGTCAACCATGCTTCGACTGTTTCGTTCGACGTCGCTTCTTTCGGTAAGAAAGACATCGAGGAAGGTGTTTGCACGGCAAAATTCTATATCGGCGAGGACTTGATCGCGAGAAGGCTCTCCCGGCTATCGCTTCGGGTGAATATGCAAGTGTTGAATTCCAGTTCACTCCGCGCAAGAATGGCGAGTTTGCTGCCAAATTGGTTGTCGACGGCGGTGTTCAGATTGAAAGAACTGCAACAATCACTGTTGCCGCTGAGGAAGTGGTAGGCGAGGCTGTTGTCGGCAACTGCACTACAACTGCCAACGACATTCCTTTGCAACTCAACTACTACAACTCGCAGTCGGAAATCATCTATCCTGCCGACATGCTCAACATTCCTGCAGGAACTGAGCTCAAGAGCATCACGTTCCTTGGTTATAAGAACGCTTATAGCAACAAGGAAATCACTTCTAATTTGAAGATCTGGATGGAGAACACTGATGCTACTTCTCCGAAACAAGAAGAATGGTATCAGTCGGAGTCGATGACTCAGGTTTATGCCGACACTTATGCTGTAGCGGCTGTCATTGGCAGCAGCAGCGACCATCAGCCTATCATCAAGGTGACGTTCAACACTCCGTTTACCTACACTGGCGGCAACTTGCGCGTGACGGTTATGTCGTCGGCAGAGCAGTATTCAACAACCAACTTCGAGGTTGACGGCGACCATGCCGCTCTTGCGGCTATCCGCTATGTCGATGGTACGCTTACTGGCAAAATGACATTGAAACCGCTCCCTGTAACGGTGTTCGGTTTCGACAAGGAGGCTTCGGTGTTCAGCGGTGTGGTTACTTCTGCAGCCGACAATGCTGTTGTTGAAGGCGCCGAGGTGAAACTCGTGAGCGACAATGTTGAATATTCAGGCACTACTGATGCTGAAGGTAAGTTCAACTTCATCGTGGTTCAAGACGGTCTCGAATATAATCTGACTGTTTCTAAGGAAGGATTCTTCGCTGATCGCGAGAAAGTGAATATGGGAGGAACTTCTTTTGTTAAGAATGTTGCTTTGAATGTGGCTCAGGGCTTCAACGTGCTGAGCGCCGACATCCCTGAAAACGCTGAGGTAAACAGTGTCTACAAGGTTGTGGCTCGTGTTGAGAACGGCGAGGCTAAAGAGGCTGGCTCTTATAGAGCGGAATTGTGGATGAACGACGGTGTCGTTGCCACTGCTGAGACTCCGGCTCTTGAAGCAAGCAAGGAATACGACTTCGAATTCTCTGTAATCCCTCACGCTGTCGGAGCTGCCGAGACTTTTGTCAAGTTTACGGCTGAAACTGGCACTGCGGCGAGCGAAACAGTGAATGTGACTGTAAACAAGGAGAAGGGCAACGCTGAAGTACTTGTAGGAACTCCTACGACAACGGCTACTGCCGGTCCTGCCGACTTCTTCTACAAGTACTCAAAGACAGAGATTATCTATCCGAAATCGCTCATCAATCTGCCTGCAGGTACGAAAATCAACGAAATCCAGTTCTTCGGAACGCATTCTTCAAAGAACATCACATTCTCTGTAGATGCTTGGATTGGAAATGTGGCTGAGGGCACTGCTCTCATGGGCGAAAGCACAGAAGGCTTGACTAAGGTTGCCGACAAGATGACGGTTGACCACAGTGAGGCTGTCACAGCAGAAAACATCAAGAGTGTTGTTACTTTGACATTCCCTGATGGCTTTGTTTATGACGGCGGCGACATCCGCCTCTTCTTGACTTCTGCCGGAACTGCATACAACAGCACATCGTTCGAGGTGGACGAAAATGTAAAGGGTCAGGCTCAACAGGCTAAGAAGGATGATGAGACTCAAATTGCAACGGCTCCATACAGCAATATCAGCCTTCCTGTGGCACACTTCGTTGTCAGCCCGTACAAGACGCTGAGCGGTGCGGTTAAGAACGAGAAGGGCGAGGCTGTGGCAAGCGCCTACATCACTCTTGCAAGCGCCGACGGCGTGGAATACTACAGCGAGACCGACGCCGAGGGTGCATTCTCGATGGATGTCATCAAATACGGCAAGGAGTATACATTGACAGTAAGCCATCCGTCTTACGACGCTTATACTCATCCTGAAACCATCTCACTCGCCGACGGCGACATCAGCGGTCTGGCTATCACGCTGACCAAGACTTACACGTTCAGCGGAGTGGTTACCGACGCTGAGACCCACGCTCCTATCGCCGGAGTTGAAATCTATGTAAGCAATCCAGAGAGCGGCGCCGACGTGATGACCGGCACCACCGATGAAGACGGAGTGTTCGACCTCAAGTTCAAGCAGCTTGGCACATACAACGTTCTGTTCAAGGCAGCTGGCTACGACATGGTTTCTTCTGAAGAAGTTCCGTTCGAGGGCAACTTCGACATAACAGTAGAGATGCAGAAGACGGTACGCACATTCAGCGGAACAGTTACCGACGCCGAGTCGCATGCAGCAATCGCCGGCGCGTCAGTGGCACTCTACAAGGGTGAAGACAAGGTTGCCGAGGCAACAACAGGGGCAGACGGCAGCTTTGAAATCAAGGTTAAGGATCAGGCAGTCTTCAGCCTCGTTGTCAAAGCAGAAGGCTATGAAGACTTCACATTCGACACTATCGACCTCACAGAGGGCGACATGACCGGCACTCCGATTGAGCTGGCAAAAGACAACTCAGGCGTAGGAATGCTCACAGCCGACGGACTCCGTGTCTATGGCACAGTTGGTGCAGTGGTTGTTGAAAGTGCGACAGAAGCCACCGTACGCGTCTACAACGCCGCCGGCTCACTCGTGCGCCGTGCCGACGTGGCAGGCAAGACCCGCATCGAGGGCTTGCAGCGCGGTGTCTACATCGTAAACGGTGTAAAGGTGATTGTGAAATAACAGTCATTTCCCCATAAATAGAAACATCCCGGTTGCGGCTGCAATCGGGATGTTTTTTTATTTTGGCGTTGATTTATCCGGCATCGACAACTTTCACTATCTTGCTCACGAAAAACAAGCCTCTGATGGCTGATTTAGGCACGTCGATGTCGTCGTAGGCTGGGTTGGCGCTGCGGAGCACCACCTTTGAGTCGTCGGGATGTCGGCGCAGGTATTTAACCATGCGGTAGTCGTCGAGCAGCACCACGTAGATTTGTCCCCAATAGATAATCGATGTGTCGCCCACCTCGCGCACGGCGATATAGTCGCCGTTGTTGATTACGGGCGCCATGCTGTCGCCGCTCACGCGCACCACCCGGCATTCGCTGTCCATTCCGGGCATCGCTATGCGTCCCACGATGCGGTCGTCGGCGAAAATACGCTCGCGTGTCAGTGGTCCGGCTGTCACGTCGAGGTCGTAGACCGGCATTCCTTCCGCTTCGGAGTCGGTCAGCCCGGCAGTCAGCGCCTCGGGCGCGTCAGATTTGCCAAACGGCACTCCGGCGCCGCTTACGAGCCATTCTTTCGACACTCCGGTGTTGACCACAATCTTGTTGATGAAGGAGTCGGTTATGGGCAATTTGCCATTCAGTTGTTTCGATAAGTTTGTGACGTCGCAGCCTATCCGCGCGGCAAAAGAGTTCTGCCGCAGCCGTAATTCGCCCATAAGGTAGCGCACACGTGAGATTACACTTGAATTATCCATACCAATAAATTTGGCGCAATTTACCACTTTTTTTGGCAAACGACCAAAAAAAAGACAGAGGCTGTCTGCGATTGCAGACGGCCTCTGTTTGTTGGAAATACCGTAATTGTTATGTCTTATTGACGGCCTGAAGTGGCAACGCTGCGGTCAATCTTGCGGATCAAGCCTTGAAGCACTGCGCCCGGGCCGAGCTCTGTAAAGTCGTCGGCACCGTCGGCAATCATTTTTTGTACTATCTGTGTCCAGAGCACTGGAGCGGTAAGCTGAGCGATGAGGTTTTCTTGATTTCCTCTGGGTCGGTGTGAGGCATTGCGTCTACATTCTGATAAACAGGGCAGATTGGTGTAGAGAACTGAGCCTTGTTGATGGCGGCTGCGAGCTCATCGTGAGCAGGCTGCATCAATGGAGAGTGGAACGCACCGCCCACTTTCAGTTTCACGCGCGGCGTGCGCCTGCTGCAAGAGCTTTCTCGCAAGCGGCGTCGATGCCTTCTTCAACACCTGAGATAACCACCTGTCCAGGGCAGTTGTAGTTGGCAGGAGCGACAACGGCGTCGATTGACGCACAGATTTCCTCTACCTGCTCGTTGGTCAAGCCGAGAACGGCCGCCATTGTTGAAGGCTGTGCCTCGCAAGCCTTCTGCATTGCCAATGCACGGGTGGAAACCAGACGAAGACCGTCCTCGAATGAGAGCGCGCCGGCAGCCACGAGTGCTGAAAATTCGCCGAGAGAGTGACCTGCCACCATCTCTGGTTTGAACTCATCGCCGAGAGTCTTGGCGAGAATCACAGAGTGAAGGAAGATGGCCGGTTGAGTGACCTTTGTCTGGCGGAGGTCTTCCTCTGTGCCTTCAAACATAAGGTCTGTGATACGGAATCCGAGGATTTCGTTTGCTTTTTCGAAAAGTTCTTTTGCTACTGCATTGTTGTCGTAGAGGTCTTTGCCCATTCCGACAAACTGAGCCCCTTGTCCGGGGAATACGAATGCTTTCATTTTGTTATTTTCGTTTAGTGATTTTTCTTGTTTTAAAACCGATGCAAAATTACTACTTTTTTCTATATAAGCTACATAATTCTTGAAATTTTTCCGTAATTGCTGTTCATTCGCCCTCATTCGCCCTTCGCGCACATCTCGGCGAGCATAAAAGCACGCGCTCCACGCCTGCTGGATGCGCAGGCGCGGAGGCGCGGTCGATGTTTTGGCGCGGTGTTATTGCTGACGCGGCTGTCCGAGAAATTCGAATCTTTCTACGTGGATTTCCGTCACATAGTGCTTTATCGTGTTGCGGTCCTCCCACACGCGAGTGCTGAGTTTGCCCTCGATGTAGAGTTTCGTGCCCTTGCGGATATACTTTTCCGCATATTCGGCGTTCTTGCCCCACATCACGATGTTGTGCCATTCCGTACGCTCGGGAATCTGCACTCCCGCCTCGGTGGTGTAGGCTGGGTCGCTGGTGGCGAGCGGAAACGACGCGTAAGGCTTGTTCTCGGCGATGTAGCGCACTTGCGGGTCTTTGCCCACGTTGCCAATCAGAATCACTTTGTTGACGCTCATAACACTGCTTTAAATCGTTTTATAAACTCGTCGGCGAGGTCCTTGGTCAGAACCAGCGGAGGCAGCAGCCGGATTACGTTTTGTCCGGACGCACCTGTAAACACGTGTTGCTCAAACAGCAGCCGCGATCGCAACTCCTTCACAGGGTGGTCGAACTCGATGCCTATCATCAGCCCTTTTCCGCGCACCTCCTTTATGCCGTCGATTTTCTTCAATTCCGCCATCAGGTAGTCGCCCATACGGGCAGCGTTGTCGACAAGGTTTTCCTGCTCGAAGATGTCGAGCACGGCGATTGCCGCCGCGCATGCCAGATGGTTTCCTCCGAAAGTGGTGCCGAGCATGCCGTACGACGGCTTGATTTCCGGGTTGATAATCAACGCGCCCATAGGGAAGCCGTTGGCAATGCCCTTCGCCATGGTCACGATGTCGGCGCGCACGCCGCTGTGCTGATGTGCGAAAAATTTGCCCGAGCGGCCGTAGCCCGACTGTATCTCATCGGCTATCATCACCACGTTGTGGCGGTCGCAGGCGGCGCGCAGAGCGTGCCAGAACCCATCGGCGGGCACGTTGATTCCGCCCACACCCTGGATGCCTTCCACTATCACAGCCGCCACGTCGCCTTTCGCCATCTCGCGTTCGGCGGCGTCGGCGTCGCCAAACGGCACGAACGTCACGCGATGGTTTGCGTTGACAGGCGCCACAATCTTAGGGTTGTCGGTAGCCTCCACGGCAAGCGATGTGCGTCCGTGGAACGCCTTTCCGAAAGCCACGATGCGCCCCTTGCCGGTGTGGAACGAAGCCAGTTTCATAGCGTTTTCGTTGGCTTCCGCACCCGAGTTTATCAGGAAGAGGCTGTAGTCGTCGTATCCGCACGCCTTGCCGAGTTTCTCAGCCAGGCGCACCTGCAGCGAGTTGTGGACAGAGTTGGAGTAGAACACCAGTTTCTCCGCCTGACGTTTTATCGCGTCGACATAGTGCGGATGGCTGTGTCCAACGCTTATCACGCGTGGCCGCCGTAGAGGTCAAGATATTCTGTGCCTTTGCTGTCGTAGACGGTGGCAGCCTTCGCCGCGCACAATCTCGACATCGAACAAAGGATATACATCAAAAAGATTCATCGTCGTTGAATGTTTAGAAAGCCGAAGCCTTCAGGTTAAGCCCTGTGCGCTCGTGGAGCCCGAAGAGCAGGTTCATGTTGTGGACGGCTTGTCCCGACGCTCCTTTCAGCAGATTGTCGATTACCGACACAATCAGCAGTTTGCCGTCTTCCTTCGTGAGGTAGAGCAGACACTTGTTGGTGTTGACCACGTCCTTGAGGTCGGGCATACGGTTGATTACGTATGTGAAGTTATGGTCGTCGTAGTAGTCCTCGTATAGTTTCACAATCTCGTCGAGCGCCACCGGGCAGTCGAGATATGCCGACGCGAAAATGCCGCGCGAGAAGCAGCCGCGCACCGGGATGAACTCGATTTTCGAAGAGAAGCTTGTCTGCATCGATGTCAGCGTCTGGCGGATTTCAGCCAAGTGTTGGTGCTTGAAAGGCTTGTAGATCGACACGTTGTCGTTGCGCCATGAGAAATGCGACGACGGCGACGGTTTCACGCCCGCGCCCGTCGAGCCGGTGATGGCATGCACGTGGACATCGCTGTTGAGCAGCAGGTTGCGTGCCAGCGGAAGCAGCGCCAACTGAATGGCTGTGGCGAAACATCCTGGGTTGGCAACGTGCTTGCCGCGGATAATGTATTTGCGGTTGAGCTCAGGCAACCCGTAGATGAAGTCGTGCGAGCCGTCGTTGATGCGGAAGTCCTGCGAGAGGTCGACAATGCGCATCTCCTCCGGGATTTCTGCAGCGTGCGCCTCCATGAATTTGCGCGATTCGCCGTGGGGTGTGCAGAAGAAAATCACGTCGACATCGGCAAACGCTGTTGTCGATGTAAACACCAGATTGGTGTCGCCCACAAGCCCTTGATGCACGGCAGCCACTGGGTTGCCGGCATTGCTTGTGCTGTGCACCCATTTAAGGTCTACGTCGGGGTGGTTGAGCAACAGTCGGATGAGTTCGCCGGCGGTGTATCCGGCACCTCCAATTATTCCAGCCTTTATCATATCTGTTCGTCTTTATGGTTGGCATAATAAACACGCAGCGGAGTGGACAGCACCTTTATGAAGCCTTTTGCGTCGTCGGCAGTCCAGCCTTTCTGCATTTCGCCGTATTCGCCGAATTTCGTCTTCACCAAGTCGTCGGGAGAGTCGACACCTACCATGAACATCGACAGCGGGCGCAACTCGACAATCACTGTGCCGTTGACGTTGCGCTGCGATGATTCGAGCATCGCCTCGATGTCGCGCATCACAGGCTCGAGATACTGGCTCTCGTGCAGGAACATTCCATACCAGTTTGCCACCTGGTCTTTCCAGTATTGCTGCCATTTGCTGAGGGTGTACTTCTCAAGGAATTTATGCGCGTTGATGATTACCATCGGCGCTGCCGCCTCAAAGCCTACGCGGCCTTTGATGCCGATGATTGTGTCGCCCACGTGCATGTCGCGTCCGATGCCGTAAGGAGCGGCAATCGACTCGATGTAGCGTATCGCCTCGATTTGTTGTCAAACGCCTTTCCGTTAACAGCTACAATCTCTCCGTGCTTAAACTCGATGCGCATCTCTTCCTTGCCGTCTTTCTCCACCTGCTTGAGGTATGCCGAGTCGGGCAGGCCCTGCTTTGAGTCGAGAATCTCGCCGCCGCAGATCGATGTGCCCCAGATGCCAACGTTGTAGGAATATTTCATCTTTGTGAAGTCGGCTACGAAACCGTTGGAGCGCAGGTATTCAATTTCCTCGTCGCGCGAGAGCGCGTTGTCGCGGGTGAGCGTCAGAATCTCAACTCCGGGAGCCATCACGAGGAAAGTCATGTCGAAACGCACCTGGTCGTTGCCCGCGCCCGTAGAGCCGTGGGCTATGGCGTCGGCGCCCACCTCGTTGGCATAGCGCGCGATGGCTATTGCCTGGAAAATGCGTTCGGAGCTTACGGAGATAGGGTATGTGCCGTTGCGCAGCACGTTGCCGTAAATCATATATTTGAGGCTCTTTGCGTAGTATTCTTGTGTCACGTCGAGCGTCACGTAGTGTTTGGCGCCGAGTTTGTAGGCGTTTTCCTCGTTGGCTTTCAATTGGGCAGGGCTGAAGCCGCCGGTGTCGGCGCATGCCGCATACACTTCATAGCCCAATTCCTTGGCGAGATACATAACGGTGTACGACGTGTCGAGACCGCCGCTGTAAGCCACTACTACTTTTTTCTTTGTTCCTTCCATCTTTCCTGTCAATATGTTTTATTCGTTGTTTTTTCTTTGCTTGTTCCCTGTATTTGTCGTCAGGGTGCTCGTCGGGGTCGTAGAGCAGTCCGGTGCAAAGGCACATGCGTCGGCCGTTGCGCTGCAGGATGTCGAAATTCACACAGCTCTCGCAGCCTTTCCAGAATGCCTCGTCGTCGGTCAGCTGGTCGAACGTGACGGGGCGGAATCCCAGCTTGTTGTTGATTTTCATCACTGCTGCTCCTGTTGTCAGGCTGAAAATCTTGGCATGTGGAAAGCGTTCGCGCGACAGCTCGAAAATTCGTCGTTTGATGCTGTTTGCCAGCCCCAGTCCGCGGAACTTGTTGGCTACGATTAGACCTGAGTTGGCTACAAACTGCTTGTTGCTCCAGCTTTCAATGTAGCTGAACCCTGCAAATTCCTCTCCTTTGTAGAGAGCCACCACCGCCTTGTTTTCAAGCATCTTCTGCTTTACGTATTCGGGCGAGCGCTTTGCAATGCCCGTGCCGCGCACTTTCGCCGCGCGGGTGATGGTGTCGAGAATTTCGTCAACATATTTGACTGTTTTCTCGCTTGCAACGACAATTTCAATGTCTTCTGCTTTGATCATCTTCTGCTTTCTTGTTTAATTACCTTTTTCGAAATGTATTATTCCACAAATCCTGTTATTTGTCAATGGGGATGAACCGGCTCAGCACTTCACGTGCTTTCTCGCGGCTGACGTCCTCGCTCATCACCAGAAAAATAGTGTCGGCGCCGGCTATTGTGCCAAGAATCTCGGGGGTGTGGCTCATGTCGATGTCGTAGGCGAGTCCGCTGGCATATCCGTTGCGCGTTTTCACCACGCGATGTTGCCCGAGAATGTCAGCGACTCGAAGCCGACTGAATGATTGGGATTGGCGGGACCGCGGTTGGCGCTGAGCAGCGTGTCGGTGATGTCGTTGCTGTTGGGCACGATGTAGACATACCTGTTGTCGGCGGTCGAAACTTTCGTGATGTGGAGTTTCTTGATGTCGCGCGACAGTGTGGCTTGCGTCACACGGATGCCGTGCTCGGCAAGAGCATTTACCAGTTCTTCCTGGCTGCTCACCTGTCGATTCTTGATGATGTCAAGAATCAGCTGTTGCCGTTCGTTCTTTTTTCTTGTATCTTTTATCCTCATTGAATTTTTATGCAAATATAGTTAGAAAATAATTTTGTCTAAAAGAAAACTGTCTAAATCGGCGATATTGCCGACGGTTGCCGCCTGTAGTGGTGGTGGGGATGCCTGCGTGTGCCGGCGGATGGATTATTTTATTTTCCAGGTAATGACTCCGCGTTTTTCATTGGGAGCGTTGTCGCCCGTCACGGTGAAGCGCAGGTTGCGTGTGCGTTGCTCGAACTGTCGTCGGACATTTTTGTCGCCGGCAGCTTCGCCTGTGCCCCTGACGTAGGTCACGCTGGTGACCGCGCCGTCTTTCCTCACGGTTATGCTGAATTGCAGTTCGCCGCTCTTGGCGCATGAGAAGTGGGCCGCGTTGAGGCGGTAGTTTGTGCCGAGGTTGTGTCCGGGCACACCCGACACTGCGCCTGTCGAGGCGTTTCCGTTGGGCGAGCCGCTGTGTCCGGCGCTGTTGCCGCCGGTGCGGTTGAATGCGTTCGACGCACGGTTGTTGATTTTATTCTTTTCTTTCTCCTGCTGTTCCTTTTCTTTCTTGATGCGCGCTTGTTCCGCCTGCTGTTTTTTCAGCTCGGCGGCTGTTGGCCCGGTTTTCTTTTTTCTTCGGAGTTTCCATCGGCGAGTCGTGGCGCGACGACACGAGCGCCTCTCCGTCGCCCGGGTTGCC
>OKWD01000166.1_pt1 | contig 12160 bp, 16 predicted proteins | sample 1607011 | NCBI WGS metagenome assembly OKWD01 (sample SAMN04414077, study PRJEB24778) | human gut metagenome | material: faecal | host: Homo sapiens | reverse complement strand
TGGCCGCAACGTGGCAATGCAGATTGCTTCTATGAACCCGGTTTCTGTAAGCCGCAACGATGTGCCTAAGGAAATCGTAGAGAAGGAATTTGAGATTGCACGCGATAAGGCTCGTGAGGAAGGCAAAGCCAGAGGCAATGCTTGACAAGATTGCAGAAGGCCGTCTTAACAAGTTCTACAAAGAGTCTTGCTTGCTCGAGCAGGAATTCATCATGGATCCGGCTCTCACTATTGAGAAATATCTCAAGGGCGTTGACGCTGACCTGACTGTTACAGCATTCAAGCGCGTGAACTTGAACGTGGACTAATCCAATAGGACATCAATAATAAAAAAACTCCGGAACCGTGAGGTTGCCGGAGTTTTTTTGTTGCATTACGTTTTGCTTTTCTGGTTGTGTCTGAAGGCAACCGGACGGTCGTGCTCCGTCTTTCTGTGGCAATAGGCGTTTCAGTCGCGGAAATAGATGGTTTGTGAGCCGTCGAGCGTCATTGAGAGGCGGTCGTTGCTCACGCTTACGTTTGTGAATGAATCTTTACCGTTGCTGTGGATGGCGTCGCGCAGGCTTGCCTCAAGAGTTTCCTTGCTGAGTCCCGTAGACTCAAGATGGGAGACAAGAGCTTGTCTTACCGCATCGATGTCGGTGATGTCGGGGTATTGGCTGAAGTCGATGGCTATGTCGTCCGGATCCATGTGGCCGGTGATTGAGTCGGCAGAGTATGTAAGGGTGACAGTGTTTCCGGCGATGGCGTATTTTCCGCTTATTTCGGCTCCGAAAGTTGCCGAGACGGGCAATGCTGCGGTTTCGTAGGGCATTGTTCCGGATATGCTCATCATCACACCCATCTCAAATGTTTTGTCGTTGTTGAAGATGATTTGTTGTCCGTAGCCGGCCATCATATAGTCGTCGATTTGCTCTGCGCTGCCTTCGGTTGTCCATGACCCGATTATCGCTTTTTCGAGCGATGGTTGCTTCACGATTGCTTTTTGCTGTTTCTTTTCAGGAGAGCATGCCGATGCTATGAGGATTATGACTATTGAAATCAGAAATTTTGATGATGTGCGCATACTTGTCTTGATTTTTTTGCAAAGTTAGTGCAAGCCGGGAGTAAAGAAAAGAACTTGCACCATTTTCTTTATTGTTTGGGTGGCTTGAGACGGGTAAAACGAAAAATTTGGCAATAAAAAAACCGGCTGCCTAAAAAGCAAGTCGGTACCTAACTATTTAATAACTATGAGAAATCAAAAAAATAAGATAAGGCAATTCAGCCCATCTGTTGAGAGATTAATGGTTTATTCCCGCTACGTATCCTTTGCGTTGCATAAGCAGTGACGCATTTGGATGGAAACTATGGGAAGGAGCCACTCTCACTGAATAATTTGTGTGGTTCATAATAAAGTCTCCTTTCTTTTAATAATTCTGGCCGCTCTCTCGCGCGCCTCTTAACCTAAAACAATCTTTCTTTTTTCTGATGCAAAGGTAATGCCATATTTTGTTCTGACCAAAGAAAAAGTGTTAAAAATATGTTTTAAAACATATTTTTTCAGCACCTTTCTATTTACTGAGATAACATCTAACTTCTCCAATCGGTAGTTTGCCCTTCATCATCAGCGGTTTATGCGAAGAGTCGGTCGAAATCCAGGTGTGCATATCGTCTGACGATTTCTTCTTGCCGTCGGTTGTGAAAGAAAACGATACGTGGTAAGCCACGTGTTTCGACTTGTCGCGCAGTTCGATGGTTTCTGTGCCGACAAGCCGTATGCGCAGAGTTTCCTTCTTTTTTCCAGAGAACACAGTCGTTGTGTAAATGTGGTTTTTTACCATTGCTTTATAGTCGAGCGCACGGATATAGAAGAAAATGCTCAGCATGTCGTAAGCCTGGCCGTTTGCCTGCAGCCGCACCACGTTGTTTGCTTTTCCCGGGCGTATGCGGGTGCATTCGGCGAGGCTTGTATTGCCGTTGTATGAATAGCGTACAATGTCGATTCCCGAGTGTTTGCCCTCATGCGACGCCTTCCGGTATACGATTGGTCGCATTCCCGAGGTTGTATGGTGCAGCTCAGAGTGTCGCGCACGCGAAACACCTTGTCGGCCCACGAAATAGTGCGGGCTGATAGCGATGCATCGTAGTTATGTCCGGATTTTTTTTATCGACAGGGTCGCAGAGCCGGCATGTTTCCATATTAGCCCCCAGTGATACACAATGTCGTAGTGCAGCGTCTCGTTTGTCAAGGTGTATGAGTGGGCCGCAACAGCAGCCGACAGAGCCATCATCAGGGTCAGCATCCTTATTGAGAGCAGTCGTTTCATCGTAACAGTAATTTCTATATATGACAATTCAACAGAAAATAAGTTTAACCCGAATGTCTGTTTGTGGGGCAGAACTTTTTGTCTTTTTTTGTGGATAAAAAATGATAAATGAGAGTGGAAATTTTTGTTTATATATTATATATTTGTGAAAAAATTATAGAACCTAAAAACAAGCAAAGATGAAGAAAATAGTATTAATGCTGTTGTCGGTTGTGATGGCTGCATCGCTGGCAAGTTGCGGAGACAATGAAGAACCGACGCCAAAGTCAAACAATTATATGATGCTATATCGTGTGATTATGGCAAAAAACACCTTCAACTATGGCAATCCGACGTGAAGGTGCTGAATCCTGTCAAAAACACGACTGAGACAATTGTCCTGACCGAAGATATGGACAATCGCAACAACACGGTCTATTCGCTTGACTATGCGGTTGTGAAGGCTTCGATTGCACTGTCGCTGACCGACCCCAACGACCTGTTTGTCTATTACTATCCAGTAATGGACATAAAGAGAGAAATGAAGTTTGAGGCAGAACTGAATCTCAGCATCGACAAGGACAAGACATCGCTTGTCGACCCTGTTAAAAAGGTGAAAGTCACGTCGCCTAAGGTGGCGGCATCATTTATTGAAACAAGTGGAGCGCTTGTCGCAACAGCGCTGGTTTCGTTGTCGACAACGACAATGTCGGGAGAGCAGTCCGTTGAATACTACACAAAGCATCAGCAGACCAAAGCGTCGGGTGTTGTTATATGGTAAGTGCAGATTCTCGTTAAACAATGGTTGTCTGTCGGATGAAAAATGCTTAAATTTGTGGCGAGAAGAACGCGCATATAGCGCAGGAAAATAAACTTAATCGCTTTTCTAAAAAGAAACTTTATGCTGAACGAAAAGAAACAGGAATTATTGGAGAAAATCAAATCGTGGATTCTGATTTTTGTTGGATGTACGGCAATGTGTGCCGGCTTCGTGTTTTTTATCAACCCTTACAATATCATCCCTGGCGGTGTTTATGGAGCCAGCATTGTGCTCCACAACATATTCCCGTCGGTGCAAGTAGGCACATTCGGCTATTGTTTTGAAATCCCGTTGATGCTCCTGTCCTTGCTCCTTCTCGGAGCGAAGCTGGGTATCCGCACAATTGTGGCATGCCTTGTGCAGCCGCTGATAATGAACGTGCTGTCGTGGATGGCTTATCCCGACCAGGCGTCGCTTGAAGCACTTGACCCAACGAGAATAGCCGGCGGACTTATCGATATGTCCGACCATCTGATGCTCGCCACGCTTATCGGCTCAACACTTATCGGTATGGGATGCGGTATTGTGGTGCGCAACCAGGCAACAACCGGCGGAACCGACATCGTTGCGATGATACTTCAGAAATATGCGCATTTGAAATTCTCAACAGGTATCTTTATCGTCGACTCGTTTGTCGTGATGTTTGGTGTGATAGTTATCGGATTCGGAGTGGGAAGCGACAGCGCTGTCGTTTCTGAAAATCCGTCGCTTCTGTTGATGTTCTATTCGCTGATTGCCATCTTCGTGGCGTCGCGTGTGGTGGCGTTCACAATTACCGGTTCGAAGAACGACAAACTGTTGTTTATTATCAGTGACGAGAAACTCACCTCGCTCCACAATATATCCTTGACGACCTTGACCGCTCCGGCACATGCATAAAGAGTTCGGGACTCTATTCTAAGGGCGACAAGGAGATGCTTATGCTTGTGGTGAACTATAAGGAGGCCAACATCGTTAAATCGAAAATCAAGGAGGCCGACCCGCGGGCGTTGTGATTGTCACCGACGCTTACGACACCTATGGCGAGGGATGGAAACCGCTGCCTGTGGCAGAGGAACTTCAGCCGGAGTAAGAGAACGCAATACAACATTCTGCAATCGGCACCGGAATGACGGTGCCCCCATAAAAACATATATAAGATTCTGATGATTGAAGATTTGAAAACAGCATTGTCGGAGCGCATACTTGTGCTTGACGGAGCGATGGGAACACAGATACAGCGCTACGGGTTGAAAGAAGAAGACTACCGTGGCGGCGTCTTTGCCGACCATCCGCAGAAACTGAAGGGGTGCAACGACGTGTTGTGCCTCACGCGTCCCGACGTCATAGCTGAGATCCACAGCGACTATCTTGACGCCGGAGCCGACATTATCGAGGCAAACTCGTTTAATGCAAATGCCGTGTCGATGGCCGACTACGGCTTGGCGTCCTATGTGAAAGAAATAAACCGTGCCGCAGCCGCCATAGCGCGCCGGGAGGCAGACAAGCGCATAGCCGCAGGCCGCCAGTGCTGGGTGGCAGGCAGCGTTGGCCCCACGAGCAAAACATTGTCGATGAGTGCCGACGTGGAGAATCCCGCAGCCCGCGAGCTCGATTTCGACACGTTGCGCGAAGCCTATGTCGAGCAGATGTGCGCGTTGATAGATGGCGGAGTGGATTTATTCATCTGTGAGACGATTTTCGACACGCTCAATGCCAAGGCAGCCATCTCTGCAGCCAAAGAGGCGATGCGGCTCGCTGGCAGAAGCGTGGAAATTGCGCTCTCAGCCACATTGTCGTCGACAGGCGGACGTATGCTTGCCGGGCAGACAATAGAAGCTTTTGTGGCAAGCACAGCCCATTCTGGTGCGGTGGCACTTGGCCTGAACTGCGGTTTCGGTGCGGAAAGTCTGGAGCCATACATAAAGCAAATGGCATCGCTCACCGATGCCGCCGTGATGCTTTATCCCAATGCCGGACTGCCCAACGCTATGGGAGAATACGACGAGACACCTGAAATAACAGCCTCACATCTGTCGAAGATGATGGATGCCGGCGTAATCAATATTGCTGGAGGATGCTGCGGCACTACGCCGGCGCATATCCGGGCCATAGCCGAAGCCGCACGTTCACACACACCGCGCAAGCCTGTTGTGAGGGAGCCGGAGATGCGCTTGTCTGGACTTGATTTGAAAATCGTGTCGCCGGAGCAGAATTTCACCAACGTTGGCGAACGCTGCAATGTGGCAGGCAGCCGCAAGTTTCTGCGTCTAATCAACGAAAAAAACTATCAGGAAGCCGTTGATATAGCCTTGAAGCAGGTTGAGGCCGGCGCGCAGATTGTCGATGTCAACATGGACGATGCTATGCTCGATTCAAAGGCGGAGATGGTGCATTTTCTGCGTCTGCTCGCGGCGGAGCCCGATGTGGCGCGTGTGCCCGTGATGATTGACTCTTCGAAATGGGATGTCATTGAGGCAGGACTTAAATGTCTGCAAGGAAAGGGCATCGTCAATTCCATCAGTCTGAAAGAAGGAGAGGAGGTTTTCCTTGCCCATGCAAAGTTTATAAAAGAGATGGGTGCGGCAACGGTGGTGATGGCTTTTGACGAAGACGGTCAGGCCGACACGTTTGCCCGCCGCACGGAGATTTGCGCGCGTGCGTATAAACTGCTTACGGAGAAAGTGGGTTTCCCGGCTGAAGACATAATCTTTGACCCTAACGTGCTGGCTGTGGCGACAGGCATCGACAGCCACGACCGCTATGCGCTCGACTTTATAGAAACCGTAGGTTGGATAAAGCGGCATCTGCCAGGAGCAAAAGTGAGTGGAGGAGTCAGCAATTTGTCGTTCTCCTTCCGGGGCAACAACTATCTGCGCGAGGCTATGCACTCGGTGTTTCTTTACCATGCCATAGCCAAAGGTATGGATATGGCGATTGTAAACGCCGCCGCGATGATTCCTATGACGAGATTCCAGCCGATGTGCGGCAGACCATAGAGGATGCGCTGCTTTGTCGCCGTCCCGATGCGACCGAGCGTCTGCTCGAGGTGGCGGAACATTTGAAAAACGAGAAGGCCGGAGCCGTCAAGGTGGTGGAGGAAGACTATTCCAACCTTCCTGCCGATGAAGCGTTGAGCCGTATGCTTGTGAAAGGACGTATGGATGGCATAGAGCCGATACTTGAGCGTTCGATGTCGGAGCATGGTTCGGCGATAGCCGTCATCGAACAGCCACTGATGGAAGGCATGAACCGCGTGGGCACGCTTTTTGGCGACGGCAAGATGTTTCTGCCGCAAGTGGTGAAGAGTGCGCGCGCCATGAAGCAGGCTGTGGCATGGCTTCAGCCATCATCGAGCGCGAACAGTTGCAGTCGGGCCGCAAATCGGCTGGCAAGATTGTCATCGCCACGGTGAAAGGCGATGTGCACGACATCGGGAAAAACATTTGTCGGGGTGGTGATGCGCTGCAACGGATATGAGGTGATAGATATGGGCGTGATGGTGCCGGCAGAGGAAATTATCGACACTGCCGTGCGCGAGCATGCCGACTATATAGGACTTAGCGGACTGATAACCCCATCGCTTGAAGAGATGTGCAACGTGGCGCGTCTGATGAATGAGCGAGGTTTGTCGATTCCGATTCTTGTAGGCGGAGCTACGGCTTCGGCGGTGCATACGGCGGTGAAGATTGCGCCGTGCTACGACCATATTGTGGTTTATACGCGCGACGCCGCAGTGATGCCGTCGATAATGCAGGAGATTGCATCCGATCCGGCGGAAGCCGAACGGCGCATAAAGGCTGAGCAGGAAAGCCAGCGCAGCGCATATGCCGAATCGCAGAAACCGCTGCTCCCGCTTGAAGAGGCACGCCGCCGTGCGTTCATGCCCGACTGGGAGGCTTATGATACGCCGGTGCCGTCGGCTATTGGTGCAACCGATGTGGAGATAACGGTTGAGGAAGCCATAGAATATATCAATTGGCGTGCGTTTTTCCCTGTGTGGCAACTTGAAGCATCGTTTGCCGAACTTGCCGAAATCCATGGCTGCGACCATTGCCGTGCGCAGTGGCTTGCCGGGCAGAAGCAAGACCGCCGGAAGAAGGCCTCGGAGGCTATGCAACTGCTCAAGGAAGCTCAGGTGGCTCTTGCGCGTCTGGTGCGCGATGTCAACAACAGCATCCGCGCACGCGTGTGCTGCTGCCTGCAAATTCTGCCGGCGACAACATCATATTCCATGCCGAAGGGGGCGATGTTGTGCTGCCGTTGTTGCGCCAGCAGAAGGATGGTGAGGAATGTCTGTCGCTGTCCGACTTCGTGAAGCCTTGCGGCACTGATTATGTGGGTGCTTTTGCCGTAACGGCAGGACGTGGAATTGAAGAAATAATATCAGGGTATCAACAGACCGACGACTTCAAGGCACTGCTCTACCAGTCGCTGTCCGACCGTCTGGCAGAGGCTGCCGCCGAACTGCTCCACGCCCGTGTGAGGCGCGAAGTGTGGGGATATGCTCCCGATGAGCGGATTGACCGCCAAAGAGCGTTGCGTGCCCAGTATCGAGGCATCCGTCCGGCTGCCGGCTATCCGTCGTTGCCCGACCAGTCGGCGATTTTTGCCATCGAAAAAATCGTTGGCTTCGCGAATGTAGGAATCGCTGTGACGCCAAATGGAGCTATGAGTCCGGCATCGAGCGTGAGCGGATTGATGATTGCGCATCCTGCGTCGCGCTATTTTATGATTGGCGCCATTGCGCCCGACCAGCGCCGTGACTATGCCGCGCGGCGTGGCATAACAGAGGAGGAATTGAGCAAATGGCTTCCGAAATGATGATATTGCCCGAAGTGGCTGAGCTTCTTGAGGCAGAGGCTCGGCGCATAAACGCACCGGAATTTGTGGCTGCCGATCCGGTGCAGTTCCCACGTCAGTTCTCAGCGTTGCCCGACATTGAGATAGCCGCGTTTTTGTCGGCTACCATAGCATGGGGCAACCGGCAAGATGATTTGCAGCAACTGCAACAAAATGCTGCGGCTGATGGACTTTCAGCCATATCGATATGTGATGGATTGCGGTTATGACGATCTTGGCGAACGGTTCAATATTCACCGCACATTCTTCAGCGATGATTTTGCATACTATCTACGCGGGGTTCGGCGCATCTATGACCGCTATCCGTCGGTCGACGCATTTGCCGCAGCCAACGGGGTGGGCGACAGCAGTATCCTTCGTGGGAACTTGTCAGACTGATGTCGCATGAGTTTGCCGCAGCCAACGATGGGGCTGTCAACAGTCGTTGTCTCCCCACTGGACTTGACACCACTGCCCTTAAACGCATCAATATGGCGTTGCGATGGCTTGTGCGCCGCGACGGTATGTGATATGGGGTGTGGACAAGCATCAAACCGTCGCAACTGTTTATCCCGCTCGACGTGCATGTGGGCAACACAGCACGAGCGCTCGGACTGCTTCAGCGACGCGGCAACGACCGCAAAGCCGTGGAGCAACTGACGGCACTTTTGCGCACGCTCCGTCCCGACGACCCCGTGCTCTACGACTTCGCCCTCTTTGGCATAGGCGTGGGCAACCGCTACACCGGCGGAGGCGTGAAGATTATTTGAATCTAACCTGCAGATTCAGTTTGATGAAAAAGCGACCACCCTGTTCGTAAATTTTTCCGAAAAGATGGCGACTTGTGCTTGGAGTGTCGAATTTGGTGTTGTAGAAAAGGTAGTTTTCCAAATCATTGCGGTCGAAAAATGATAGCAAATAATGTCGCCGTCTTCCTTGATTACGATGTAGCCTCCATTGGCGTTGAACGTGCCATGCCACGGCTTCGAACATGTCATTCCGAGAGCGAAAGCGAGCAAGAATTGCTTGATTTTGTATTCATACATTGGCTGCGTGGTGTTCTGTGTCAATATCAATGGGTCGTCATTTGTTTCTTGACGGGTAATCTCTTCAAGTGATGACAGATTGGTGCTATAGTATAAGAGCAATTCATCGGCAAGGATTCGCTCCAATCCCAAGTCAAGGAGTGTCAGATTATTGTGGGTCTCCTTTCGGGCAGTGCCTATAAACGACAGTTTTGCCCCGATTTCTTTTAAGTAATTGAATTTTGCCCCGAACTTGCCTAACTTGTTGAATTCCGACATTTGAGAATGGTCGACATTGATTACTTGATAAATGAAGTTGGTGCTGTCTTTGTTGGCGTTTATCAAGGTCGAATTACCGCCTAATTTAGATTTGATGCTGTAGCCTAATTCTGGCTTTGAGCCAGTGTTGAGGTCGTGGATAACAATTCTTATGTCGGCCTTGTCGGTCGACTTGGCTTTGATTGTTTTGCAGTCAATCCGTTCAAGAAAATTGTGTATCTCAGGAATGTCAAATGTGCCGGTATGCGTTTTTATGACATTTAAAATGGAATGTGCCTTTGTTTGCATTTCTTCTTGGGAAACGTCGATGGTGCAATCGTTGGTTCTCGACACAAGGATTTCTTTTTTTGCGGCATTTACAGTATATGCGGTACGGTCGATTTGGTCGTTTCTGAAAATTTTAAGAATTGGGAAAAAACGGTCATCCTGTCGATTCTGGCTGGCGTCTCCACAATACAGCCGTCCGTCGGCAAGCAATTTCAGAAGAGCGTATAGCTCACTCCATTCGCCACGGTTACCTCTTAGTTCCATAACGTTTGCTTTTGGTTGTGACTATGTGCTTGATAATCTCCGAAGCAGTGGCTTGTATTGCTGGAACGGCAACGGAGTTGCCGAATTGCTTATATGCCGACGCGTCGGCAACGCAGATTATAAAATTGTCGGGAAATCCTTGCAGCCGCGCCCATTCGCGCGGTGTCATGCGTCGGATTCCATCGCGGTTTACTTCGCCTTTGATTTTGTTATCGGAGTAAAATTTGTCAGACGATTGTCGATGACGAGGTTTCGCTCCCGTCCCATACCGCCGACTACAATGGCGTTTGCCACCTGATTGTCAGCAATGATTTCATATCCAAATCCGTTTCCTTTGGCGGAATGGCGCTCTTTGTGAGCGATTAGGGTTTTGATGTACTGGGTTGACAAATAATACTTTACAGACACTTCTTTTTCTTCTTTTATGTCTGCGAATGTTTTGCTGTTGTCGGTTGGTTGAGGGTATGAGAAGCCATCGGTGCATTGGTCTTTTCTGAAGCCTACAATATAGACGCGTTCCCTATGTTGCGGCACTCCGAAATGCATTGCATTTACAATCTGGGGGTCGGGAACGTAATAGTCCAAATCATTCCGCAATACGTTGAGTATTGTTTCAATAGTGTGTCCTTTATCGTGGATTAACAGACCTTTTACGTTTTCCAGAAAAAAAGCCTTTGGGCGTTTCCTTCGTAGAATTTCGGCTACATCAAAAAACAAAGTGCCTCGGGTTTCCTCAAAACCGAGCCGTTTTCCAGCCAGCGAAAAGGCTTGACATGGAAATCCTGCGCACAAAATGTCGAAATCGTCGGGGATGAATGCCTTTGTTTCTTCTTTTGTGATGTCGCGAATGGATATTCACCATAGTTGGCGAAATATGTACGCTTTGCTTGCTCGTCCCATTCTGAAGAGAAAACGCATTTGCCTCCGAGTCGTTGCATTGCCATTCGGAAGCCTCCAATTCCTGCGAATAGGTCGATAAACGTAACTTAGGCTTTTCGGTTGGGAGAAACGGGACAGAAAAGAAATCGTTGAACAGAGAGTCTTGTAATGGTTCTGCTGCAATGTTGCTGTCAGCTGCGAGTGGGGGAAGATGGACTGATGCTGCTTTATCAAACGGTTTGCAGTGTATGCTTCCGTAATTATGAGCGTAATGCGACAGGATGGATAGTCTATCGTTCTTATTGTCAATCGGTTTCGTCATCTGTGAGGTTTCTTCGTTAGAAACATCACGGTGACAATGAATGGAACTCGTTGATTGACAAAGATTATGGAATGTTTCTTTTGCCAATCGGAACCTTTTGACAAAGGATCAAGCACGTTTCCACACAAGCATCAGGGCACGCCGCTTTAGCAATGGCGTGCCCCTGACGTTATTTGTGAATGGCTGTTAATGCGGAGCTAAAACTCGCGTTTAGAATACTTTAGTGTATGATGGAAGTCCATTCTTTATTATATGTATTTCGTTTGTGAAATACTTTTTTATCTGCGTATTTTGACATAACTTTGTTTTCCAAAAAGTAACATTCTAACGAAGAAACGGCACACCTGTTTTTTAGAGGTGGTAGGCGAGGGGTCAAAACAGTTCGTTGTACCAACTGCTCAGGTCGTCGCGTATTTGCTTGTAGTGGCGGCATATGAAATCGACCAATCTTGAGGAGTAGCGTTGGGAGATGAATTCGTTTGCTGTCAGATAGCCATAGAAATTGCCGTGCGAGTCGACAACTACCGGAGGCGTTGAGGCATACTCGTTCCAAGGCGAGTAACTGCTGTACTCACTCCCGTAGGTCCCGTATTCGTTCCAGATAGACTTGCTGCTGTATTTGCTTCCGTAGGTCCCGTATTCATTCCATATCGACTCGCTGTCGTAGCAGTCGGCGTTCAGCTTTCCGAGAAACACATCATGGTCGCTGCCGCCATAGATGAGCAGCGTCTGTGCCTGGAGCGAAACCACACTCAGGAGCAGCGTCAATGTTATAATCGCACGTTTCATGGCATTATTATTTTACTTTCACCAGTTTAAGACGCAGACTGTTGAGCACCACCGTCACCGAACTTACCGCCATTGCGGCGCTTGCCCACATAGGGTCGAGCATTATGCCGAACAGTCCGGCGGCAACCGGCAGCCCGATAATGTTGTAGATGAATGCCCAGAAAAGGTTCTGATGCACGATGCGCATCGTTTTCTTCGACAGACGCACAACGCGCGGCAGCATCTGCAGGTCGGACGTCGGCAGGGTTACCATCGCTGTCTCAATTGCAATATCGGTTCCGTTGCCCATGGCTATCGACACATCGGCACGTGCAACGCAGAGGAGTCGTTGATGCCGTCGCCTGCCATTGCCACGATGCGTCCGCGGTGTTGCATGTCGAGGATATATTTTTCCTTGTCGGCGGGC
>OKWD01000165.1_pt1 | contig 12186 bp, 12 predicted proteins | sample 1607011 | NCBI WGS metagenome assembly OKWD01 (sample SAMN04414077, study PRJEB24778) | human gut metagenome | material: faecal | host: Homo sapiens | reverse complement strand
TCGGCGGCTGCTTGCGCGTGGGAACCAGTTGGAATTCGGCATCTTGGCGCAGGTTGTTGAAACGGACGCCCGGAGCCCACAGTACGTTCACCTCGGTGATGTTCTCCACAGTGAACTCTGCCATCGAATGGGCGCCGAGGCTTCGGATACTGTTCGAAAATACGCCCAGATCGCCCATCTGTATCTGCTGTCCGTTCAACAACTGCTCGCGCAGGCAGTCCACGGCAAGAATAAGGATGGCTTGGATATCGGCGCGCGAGTATACACATCCGTGGCTGGCAATGTGGTAACAGAACTTGTCCAGTGTCATTACTTGTGAGTACTGGGCGTTGGCATACGCCTTCTTGGCCGCGTCTTTGTCGGTGGGGTTACCACGCATGCAGGTGCTGTAGTTGATCATGATAAATAGGGTTTAAGAGATGAAAATAAAAAATGAATTTCGTCAGTGAAGAGGGAGAATACTTTACTTTCTTGCGGATTGCACGTAGGTAACGTGTAAGGCTGAAGGTTAGTAACGTATGGGGTTACATGTTAGTAACATGCTAGGCCGAAGGTTAGTAACGTATCGGCTCCCTCATTGTTGACATTGCAAAGATAGGTACTGTGAAATGCGTGCTGACGCTTTATGACACCTTGTGGCACTTTATGGCTTTCATCCTGTTCCAAAGAGCTTGCAGGGCTATCCGGGGCTGCCCAGATGCCGGTTGATCAGTGTCACCTGGCGGCTCGTGAAGACTTTTTGCGAGGTATGGTAACCCGTTGCGGATAACTCTTCCATCAAAGGGGGACAGCCGTTTATCCACCTCATCAGATGCCGGGTGGCTATCCGGGGATTTGAACCGGGAAAATAGAGCAGAGCCAGGCTACCTTTTGTCATGGATGGGAAATAAAGGAAATCTTTCATATTTATACATTTTAAATTCAGGAATCTTGCAAACTTGCAGAACTTGCACTCTCTCTCACACCCACACACGTACGTGTGTGCATGCGCGCGTTGAATTCGTATTCGCCACGCCCCACTTTGACCAGCTGTCCGCGTTCGGTCATACGTTTCAGCAGCGAGTCCACCGAGCCTGCCGGAACTCCTACCTGTTCTCCTTTGTCGATGGCTTCGTTGCGGGTGAAGCGCAGGGGAAGGCAGTCGAACAGGGTTTCGGGAGTCATGTTCGCCGATGGTGCAGTGGGGGTTCCTGCGGGCAGGAGCGAGAGAATGTGGCATGCATGGCGGTACAGAGGTTCCACCAGGGCCAGCACGGCATAAAAGTCGTCGGTGCGGATGGAGAGGTTGAATTGCGGTACGATTCCGTCTGCTATGTTTTCTTGTGGAATATGGGCCGACGGGGTCAGTCCGGGACAGTTCAGCAGGGTACGCACGATATTTTCCTGTGGTTCACCGCTCCTTTCGCCTCCCGGCAGCAGGGATTCCAGAGAGCGCAGCAGGGCGATAATGCTTATGATGCGGAAGATATTGATGGCAATACGGGTTACGGCGCTTTTCATCTGGTTACCGTGAATGGCGGAGGCTCGTCCGAATACGCGGGCAAAGTGGAAGTTGAATATCTCTTTTTGCTCGTGGGTGAGCTTCATGTTGATGTTGCTCACCGAAGCGGTGATGGCGTCCAGCACTTCTTTCCATTGTGCCCCCCATTCCAGGAAACGGGAGTCATAGTCTGTATCCGCTTCGTTGAACTGGTCTTCCCATTCTTCAATGGCAGGCATATAGTAGAACAGCTGGCGAGAGAACAATCCGTTTTCGGCCGATGGGATAAGGGGCTTGATTTGTGCAGGCGTGCCGCTGAGAAGTACGCAGAGGAACGTGACGTTACATTCGCGGTATTCGTGATTGGTGCGCCGGTTGTAGGCCAGCCGGTCATGGTCGAAACATTTCCGGAGGAGGTCGCTCCAGTGTCCGTGGTCGCCTCCAATGGCGGTGCTCACGGTGTCGGCCTCGGTTTCGCATATCAGTCCTACGCCTCCGGAGTCCATCAGGTTTTCCTGTATGCCTGTACCGGTATTGTCGCCGGCTATGAGGAGCATTTTCAGCTGGGGCTGTTCGGGTTCAGGGGTATTTACCTTTTCCTTCCCCAAAGTGTCCCATTTGGTCTTTTCCATGCGGTAGGTCTTTATTTTTTCCCGGTAGGTGTCCAGCAGCGCGTTGTGTATGGGTTCTGCCAGACGGCGTACCCAGGTCAGTGCACCCTTGCCGGAAGCGGGAGGCGCGGTGACGAACACTTGCAGACAGGGATACTTGTGTTTTCGTCCGTACACAAAACTTACCAGTTTGTTGAGGGTGCTTCCCAGCACGGTTGCTGCACCCAGCAGCAGGATATCCCGTTGGGCGGGAGAGTTACCGCAGTCTATGATTCCTTGCAGGAAGGCGGGCCAGCGGTAGTCGGGGAAAGAGGGAAGTCGGGCAGGGAGGATGGTCTTGGACACGCCGTCGGACAGGGGGGAGGCTGGGTCCGTGAAAACGGCATCGGGCGGAGTCCCGTCGGAAGCATCCGGATGGGCATTATAGGATACGCGCGCACGTGTGTGGGTGTGGAGAGACTGCAAGTTCTGCAAGTTTGCAAGTTTCGGGTCCATTTTCACCCCGGCCACCTCTGCCAGATGGAAGACGGTTCCCAGGGAATTTCTGCCTGTTCCTTTGGTCAGGGCATGTCCGTACAGTTTGTCTGCTTCATCGTGGTGGTACTTTTCGGATATGCGGCAGATGCGGTGGAACCGGGTGCGTCCTTCTTCTCCGCAACTGTTGGCTATGGCAAAGGCCAGCGGCATATATTCCTGATAGGTGGGGGCCACATTGACTCCCGCTTGTTCGATGGCTGTTACCAGCTGTTCCAAGATAGAAATAGAATCGTTCATTTTTTAATATTTATGGTTATTGATTTTCGCTTCTCCGTCGTGCGACAGAAAACAGGCTCTGGACAAGTCGGCATTGGCCCTGTCCACTTTCAGCTCGTATTTCCATTCCAGATACTCCCATGCGGTGTGCAGGGCATTGTCGAAGGATTCTTCCACGCTCAGGAAAGGGTTTATGCGGTAAGGGATAAACAGTTTTACTCCCTGGTTTCCGGGGCTGACAAAGGAAAGTACGGGGTGCAGCACTTCATCGGCAAAGAGGCGGTCGCGCCACATTGCCGCTTCTTCGGTGGAAGCCAGTTCGTCAATATCTATGACAAAGAGGCCCGAAGGAACTTGCATGCATTGCTCTTTGCAGTAAGAGAAGATACCTGCCGGAGTGACATACGGTAAAAGGGTCTGTTTATTCTTTCGGAACACTTGCTTGTTTCCGAGTCCGGCTCTGACTTTACGCGTCAGTTCTTCCAGTTGCGGATTGGTGCTGATGTAGGTATGAAGCCCTGCCACACTGCATATACATGTGGGTATTTTATTGGTGACGGGTGCATTGAAAAATGACATGATGTATTCTTTCATAAAAGAAATTGATTTTGATTTATCTGCACAAATATACGGGTAGGGAATGACGTATGGAAATCGGTTCATAACCGTTTACTATCTGTTTACTATTGGTGCATGCTATTGATTATATATTGATAAAATATGGATTTGATTAATCGATCTGTTGATAATAATTAAAGAATAGAAGAAAAGAAATAGTATATGAATGAAAAACCTGATATGATGATAAATATTTATGGCGGAAACAATCTGATTGCCCCTGTGGCGTCTTCCGCCATTCAGAACTTTTATGGCGACCGGGGTGATGAGGCCGCCCGACCAACCGGAAGATTCTGAGAAAACGGAGAGTACAGAAAGTGTGACGGATGAGAAGCCGGCACAGGAGCCGGCGGAACTGTCGGATGATGAATTTTACGTATCGGTCTATATACCCGATATAAAGGTGATGAGGGCTTACAAGATACTTTTGGGAGAGTGTACCACGGCACGCGAACTGGCGGTGGTGGTAGGAAAGATGCTGGCCGATGAGAACTGTAGGAATGTAGACAAACACACGGTGGTGAAAGCGGCTTTCATCAAGTCGTTGCTACCTTTTGCCAAACGGCTTGTGTCGGGCGGTACGATAGCCAATATACGGGCGCAGATTAATAATATGCTGGCTAGTAAATAATTTTTTCAGTTATCCTCTTACTCCATTGGCACGTTAGCAAATCGGCAAATTATTTATGTTGCGGGATTATCAGATAGAGATGAAAACACGTCTGATGGAAGCGTGGAAAGCTCACCGGAGTGTGATGGTGCAGATGCCTACCGGTACGGGCAAGACACATTTGCTGGCATCTGTGGTCAGTGAGTTCGTGTCTTCTGCCGGCAGCGGGGTATGGCTTATTGCCCATCGTAGGGAACTGGTGGAGCAAATGGAGGAAACTCTGGCTAAATATGGTATCCGGGAGGGAGGATACGTCCGGTCAGGTGATGTCGTGTCCAATGGCTGTCCCGGCACTGGAATGAGGCGGGTGATGCTCCGGGACTGATTGTGATAGACGAGGCTCATCATGCCTTGGCCGCTTCTTACACGGAGATGTGGAAGCGTTATCCTGCCGCAAAGAAACTGGGTGTGACTGCCACGACCTTGCCGCCTGAACCGTAGGGGGTTCACGGAACTGTTCGAGGTACTGGTTACTTCGTGGAGTATTGCCGAGTTTATTGAAAAAGGCGTGTTGTCTGTGTTCGATTATGTATCCATCCGTCCCGGCAGCGAGGAGCAGCGGCTCATTGACGGTCTGGAGAAACGGGGGGCCGATGGGGATTATCAGGTGAAAGAGATGGATGCGGTACTGAACAGGCGTCCCGGTATCGAGCGCCTGTACCGCAGTGTCAGGCAGTTTGCTTCCGGCAAGAAGGGGATGGTGTATGCCATCAGCATTGAACATGCCCGGCGGATAGCGGAGTATTACAGCAGGCGGGGAGTGAATGCGGTGGCTGTGGACAGCAAGACTCCTGCTATGGAGCGTAAGCGGATGGTGGAGGAGTTCAGACATGGAAAAATCGAGGTGCTGGTGAATGTGGATGTATTCAGCGAGGGGTTCGACTGTCCCGATGTGGAGTTTGTACAACTGGCCCGTCCTACTTTGTCACTGGCTAAATATTTGCAGCAGGTAGGGCGCGGATTGCGGAGATCGGAGGGCAAGGAGGCGTGTATGCTGATAGACAATGTGGGGCTGTACCGCATTTTCGGGCTTCCTACACAGCGATGGAACTGGGATGCTATGTTCCGGGGACGGATGGCGGGAAAGGGGAGTTTGCCCGGACGGATGAACTGTGATGCTTCCGTTACCGCTTTTCCGGTGGTGGAAAGGCCGGCTGAAGCCGGTGGGGACTTGGTGGTGGTTATGGAGCACGGGCGTTTGCTTTCTTCCATCAGAGAGCAGGCTTTGCCGGATGAGAAGGAGCAGTCACCGTCATGCAGGCTGAGGGCATTTGTAGATAAGGAAACAGGTCTTTGGGGATTGGAAAAGGGAGATGAGATGCTGCCGGACGCTTCGTTTAAAGAGATTTTGAGTATCAAAGGACGTTTTTGCCGTGGGGAGGCTTCGGAACGGGTGTGTCCGGGTACTGGATGATACGGGGGCTTTGGTGGTCGAACCGGGGCATTGCCGTGAGGTGAGGTTTCTGAAAGATGATTTGTTGCAAGTCCGTCATGCCGGGGAATTCGGTGTCTTATGTGGATTTACGGAACGGCCGGTGTTATTCTGTCCGCCCGCGTGTCCTCAGATACGGGAGCATAGAATTGTTACAGGTGAACCGTACTTATTACAGCAGGACAAGGCAGGTGTATGCCAATACATGCGGGTTGCCTTCTTCGTCCATCGTGTGGATGGGGTTTTATGTGAAGATGTACGATGGCAGAGTGCCTTCCCGATGCCGCCGCATGGAAGATGGAGGCTTTTGTTGTGAACCGCAGGTTTGTCTGTTGGAGGGGGATGAGGAGCGTGCTTATTACCTGAGCGGACGGTTGCCGGATCAAAGTATTGTGGTGATGGATGAGGAGGGACGGTATTATCATGTGGAGAAAGGGCATGGAAAGCGTTATGTGGCCTGTAACCGTCCGTCGGACCGGAGTGAGGATTTTGATGAGGCGGTGGCATTGCTCCGAAGACAGGCGGACGAGCGTGTGGAGAAACGCTTGCGTGAGGAGAAGTGCGAGTATGAACGGAAACGGCAGCGTATAATCAGCAGGAGTGTGGAGGCCGTACCTTTTCAAATAGGAGTGAAATGGGGGCTGAGGACAGCGGAGCGGATTTTGATTCCACCTGTCTATCGGAGGATATTGCATCCGGTGGGTGGTTATTGCGCCTATCAGGACAGCTCCTGCCAGTGGGGGGTACTGGCTGTAGATGGAAGGATCATTATCCGGGCCCGGTATATGGAAGTGGAGATAGACAGGGATGGAACGGCGCGTCTTACTTTGGTTCCGGGGAAGATGGAAACGGTGAAGCTGACGGACTGATAGGATAAAAAGCAGGGGATAACTTTTTGTCAAACCGATATTTGGCGATGGAATACGTATCATTATGAAAAGTTTTGTAACTTTGCAGCCGATTTTTAAAAGGAGATATTGATATGGAATTACCTGATGACCCGATGATGCTTTTCAGCATGGTGAATATGAAACTTCGTGACTGCTATCATTCGCTGGACGAGCTTTGTGATGATATGAATGTAGACGAAGGAGCTGTTAGGTGAAAAACTGAGGCGGCCGGATTTGAGTATAGTAAGGAAAACAACAAGTTTGGTAGATAGAGGGATCAGCCCGTTCCGGAAGAATGTGTGGAACGGGCTGATTTTTTTATTGAGGTACCTATTGATTATTTTTGTATAAGTCCTGTTTCCGGTATTGCAACAGGGATGTTCCGGTATGTCGCTTGAAGAAACGTCTTAAGGTGGCAAGATTGGCAAACCGGGTTCTTTGAACGATTTCCTGTATGCTGATGGATGGATTCTCCAATAGTGCGTAAATCTCTTGCAGGGTATAATGTATAATCCATTCTTTGGGGGATTTTCCGCTTACCAGGGTCAAGGCTTCAGTCAGGTATTTGGAGGAAACATGCAACTTTTCGGCATAGAACGCCACTTCTTTGTTTTCTTTGTAATGCTTTAACAGCAAATCCAGAAAAAAGTATCCGATTTCTTCTTTATGCAAGGTGGTGACTTTATGTTCTTTTACCGTGCTGTAATAGTCTGCATAAGTTCCAGAAAAGGTAATTTCAGCAGATTGGTAATAGATTCTTTTGTAAATAAATAAGTTGGAGAAGTAGCTCTGTTGTATAGTAACCGGAAATAGAGGGAGAACTGTTCCGCTTTCTCTTGGGATAGCGAATAGACGCAGTGGGTCTGGGTGTAGGTATGAAAACCGGTCGGAAAACGTTTGATACTTCCATTGATCACGTCATAAAAAAGGACATTTGAAAAAGTACAATAGTCGATGGTGAAAGTCGGGCTGGATTTTATAAATGAAACCAGGAATCCCGGCATGAAAATAAGAATGTCGTTTGCGCAAATAACATATTTCCGGAGGCCAACCTGGATCTCGGCATTTCCTTCGGTACATATACCCAAAACTCCTGCCGGCATATAAGAGGGGTATTTGCTGAAAGGCACTGTGTGCGCATCCATATAAATACTGAAATCTTGGTCGGACAGTCCTTCTTTGGTATCCTGTGGTTTTGGGTTATTATATAACATACTTTGTATCAAATCTAGCTTCACAAAATTAGAATTTAATGATACATTCCACCGGGAGTAGTGGACATAAGGGAAAATAAAACGGAAAAAAACTACGTGTATTTGATTTTTTTAATATACTGATAGGAAAACAATTTGAGCTTTCCGTAAGTTGTAGGAGAACACGGAAAATTATTCTTTTTTACAGAAAGAAGGGTGAATTCAAAAAGACCGTTTGATTGGTTTTTGAATTCACCCTTTATGAATGGATCGGAGTTATTTTTGCGCCAGTAATTTGGCTATGGCACGGTCGGGTTTCCCGGTTTCTGTCAGGGGAAGTTTGAATACCGGAACAAAACGTTTGGGACGCCAGTAGGGAGGTAATTGATGTGTGCAGGTCTGTTCTATGTCGTCGGGCAGTTGTCCTTCGGCAAGCAGTACAATGATTTCTCCGAATTTTTCGTCGGGGGCGGAGGTGATCAGGAAAGGAACGGACAGGTGTTCTTTCAATGCGGCCTCTACTTGTTCTATCTGCACTTTTACTCCTCCTGTATTGATCGTGTTGTCTTTTCTGCCTAGAATGCGGAATTGGTTCTGTCCGTTTATCTCGGCTATGTCATTGGTCACCAGTTCTTTTTCGCAAATTTCGGGAGCGTATATCACCAAGGTGTTTTCTTTACTCAGACGGATCTGTATGCTCTCGAAAGGGGTGTACCAGTCTGAAGCTTCAGGACCGTTCAGTCTGCGTAGGGCAATGTGTGATAAGGTTTCGGTCATGCCGTAAGTAGACCATACGGCATGGGGGAAATCTTTTAACGCAGCGTTCAATTGGGAGTCGATAGGACCACCTCCGATAATGAGGTGCCTGATTTGTTGCAATATCGCTCTCTCTTCGGGAACTTGCAGTGAGTTATAGACTTGCATGGGGATCATGGCGGCAAAGACGGGGGCTTTTGTCAGGTCTTTTAAAGGATGCCCGGATGGAGTGACAGGCAGCAAGTCCAGTCCCGCTACCAAGGCACGTACTACCACCATTTTTCCGGCAATGTATTGCAAGGGCATACAGAGCAGGGCGGAATCTTCTTTTTGTAGTCCGAGGAAGGAACAGGTGAGGCAGGCGCTTTCCATCATGCGTTCTTTTTCTACATACAGTTCCTTGGGTTTGCCAGTGGAGCCTGAAGTATGTACCAGCAGGGTGTCTGCCGGGTCGAACCATTCGGAAAGAAAGGAGAAAAGTTCCTGCCGGAAACTTCGGTTGTCGGCAGGGATATTCATTCTTACCATTTCAATTTCCCAATTGGAGTAGGGGATGCTTTCTATCAGAATGGTTTGTTTGTTTCTATTGGTGCAGAATTTTGTCATTGTTTCAGCCAGTTTAGTAAATCGGGTTCTCGTTCTTCGGGGTGGAACCAAAGGCAGTCCCCTTCGATGTGAAGCGGATAGTCTATATTGTCGGTAAACAGCAAGCCGGTACCTAGTCCTTGGGGGAGGGCGGGCTGCAAGGTGGCACACCATTGTGCGATGGCATTCAGTCCGATATTGGACTCCAGAGCGGAAGTGACCCATGAGCCGATGCCTCTTTCAGCCGCCAGTTCCATCCATTCTTCGGAGCCGCTGATTCCTCCGTGCAGAGAAGGTTTCAGGATAATGTACTGAGGACGGATGGTTTCCAGCAATTCTATTTTCCGGTCGCGCCGGTTGATGCCTATCAGCTCTTCATCCAGTGCAATGGGAAAGGGGGTGGCGGCACAGAGCCGGGCCATTTCATTCCATTGCCCCGCACGGATGGGCTGTTCGATGGAATGGAGCTGGAATTCGGAAAGACGATGTAACTTTTCGAGGGCATCGGCAGGAGAGAAAGCACCGTTGGCATCTACACGCAGTTCGATTTGGGCTGGGGTGAAATGCCGGCGGATGTGCGCCAGCAGCTCCAGTTCCTTTTCAAAGTCGATAGCGCCTATTTTGAGTTTGATGCAGCGGAAACCTTGCTGCATCTTTTCCCCGATGCGCCGGTACATCTCGTCAAAGTTTCCCATCCAGATGAGTCCGTTGATGGGGATGCCCTCTTTGCCTTTGCTGAACGGGGTGTGCCAGAATTGCAGGCTGCGTGCCCGGAAATGCAGCAGGGCGGTTTCCATACCGAACAGGATGGACGGATAGGGAAGCAAGGCTTCCCGGTCTATTTCCCCGTTCTTTTCCAGGTTCTTGCAGGCAGTGGCCAACACCTCGTCGTATGAGGGGATATCGTCACAACTCAGGGCAGGGAGAGGGGCACATTCACCCACGCCATAGTGGCGGCTGCCGGTGTCGGTGAGGAGGATGTACCATACATTCCGGGTGGTATATACTCCTCTGGAAGTACCTGCCGGTTGCTTGAAGTGTAATTGTTTTTTTATAATTCGGGTTTGGAACATTCTTATTAGTGATTAGTGGTTAATGGGAAGCAAGGAGGACTATTGGGTTGTCCTCCACCGGAAAAATGAACCACTGATTTATGGGAACTTCGGATAATCCTGGAACCGTGGCTTTGCGTTTTTTCCAAAAATGCCTTTCCTCCTTCCTGCGCTTTCCTCTGTCATGTAATACAGCATGGTGGCATCTCCGGCAAGTTCTTTGTATGCCGGCTTTGTCCGTCCAGTTTCGGCATTCAGTCCGGCTTTGATCATACGAAGAGCGAGCGGGCTGTGCTCCATCATCTTTTCTGCCCATGCCACGGTTTCGTCTTCCAGGCGGTAGAAAGGAACGACTGTATTGACCAATCCCATTTCCAGTGCTTCCTGTGCGGAGTATTGACGGCAAAGGAACCATATTTCACGGGCTTTCTTCTGCCCTACGATGCGTGCCAGATAGGAAGAGCCGAATCCGGCGTCGAAGCTGCCTACCTTGGGACCTGTCTGTCCGAAAATGGCATTCTCTGAGGCAATGGTCAGATCGCATACCACATGCAGCACATGACCGCCGCCGATGGCGTAACCGTTTACCATGGCGATGACCGGTTTAGGCAGTGACCGGATTTGCTTTTGTACGTCCAGCACATTCAGACGGGGAACTCCATCTGTGCCGATATAGCCGCCATGCCCCTTTACGTGCATATCTCCCCCGCTGCAGAAGGCTTTGTCGCCTGCTCCGGTCAGAACCACTACATTGATATCCTGGCACTCGCGGCAGTAATACAGGGCGTCGCTGATTTCCGAAGTGGTGGTGGGGGTGAACGCGTTGCGGTAACGCGGACGGTTGATGGTGATTTTCGCTATTCCGTTGTAAAAGTCAAACAGAATATCCTGATATTCTTTGATGGTTTTCCATTCTCTTGTTTCCATTATTCATTTTTATTTTTAAGTCCGTGATAATATTCTCTTAACAGGGTGGTGTCTTTTTCCTTGTCGGTAAACACCTCCAGCAGCATGGGTTGCATCCGTGTCTCGGGTGAGGTGAATGGCTGCATCGCTTCTTCCAGCTCTTCTTCTCCGGTCACTTTCATGTAAATAAAGCCGCGTTCTTCCGCCCAGCCTTTGGCGGTGGTGTAATGCTCGGCTGTGATAAACTCCCTGGAACGGCTTGATTTGTCCATTCCAGGCAGGGTGTGGAATATTTCTCCTCCTTCGTTATTCAGTAACAGGATGCGGATGTTGGCACCGTAATTTTGATTCCACAGTGCGTTCATGTCATAGAAGAAGCTCAAGTCGCCTATGATGATGAAATTCAGCTTGCTGGAAGCGGCGGCATAACCGATGGCGGTGGACAGGGAGCCTTCTATGCCGTTCACTCCCCGGTTGCAACAGATTTCCACCTGGGGAGGAACTGTAAATAACTGTGCATAGCGCACGGTGGAGCTGTTTGCCAGATGCAGGGCACAGGGTTCGGGCAATGCCCGGATGAGTTTTCCGATAACGGAGATTTCGGAATAAGCAAGGTCCGGCATCGGAATGGTTTTGCAATAGTTTTCCCACATCAGCGGATAATGGGTAGGTTTGTTGTCCAGCAGGAAAGCTATTTTTTCCAAGAACTCAAACGGATCCATCTCGATGACGGTGGTCAGGCAACCGTATAAATCGGCTATCTTCCCGTCGGCGGCAACATGCCAATGTCGCGCGGGGGGATGATTGCGCAGGTATTTCTTCAATTGCTTGGATACGATATGTCCGCCGTAGGTAATCAGTATTTCGGGGGCCATGTCTTCCTGGCGCTCCGGCGTCATGGAATAAACGGCGGCGTCGAAATTCTTGATAGGAATGCCGGGGATGGTCTGGTTGCCCAGATGTTCCGTCAACCAGGCGAAATGTTTATAAAGCGGTTTCACATATTTTTTCTCGAACAGGTAAATCAGATTCATCTGGCCTACCACGACCATGCGCTTGTTGTACTTGTTCAGCCGTTCGATCAGTTCCTTATAGTCACGGTCGTACACGCTCAGTCCCTGATAACGGGTGATGACACGTGCCTCGGGAAGTGTTTTGGCGGTGAAGCGGGTAGATGGGTTCGGAAATGGGTACATTGATATGTACGGGTCCTTTGCCGTGGTGGGTGGTTTCCAGTATG
>OKWD01000164.1_pt1 | contig 12191 bp, 14 predicted proteins | sample 1607011 | NCBI WGS metagenome assembly OKWD01 (sample SAMN04414077, study PRJEB24778) | human gut metagenome | material: faecal | host: Homo sapiens | reverse complement strand
ATTCTGATGGTGAATGATTATTGATGTACGTTGCCTTTTTACGGAAGGTGAAGCGCTGAAAGTGGCGGTTGTAATGACCGTAGTGGCGACATTCAGTAAGTGGCTGGCTGCATGGATAACCCAGAAGATATATGGCATGAAAAAAAGTGGAGGGCAGCCTGATATTCGGATTAAGCAATGCACAGGCTGCTGCGACTTTGGCCGCTGTGTTGATAGGTCACGGTATTATTATGGAAAATGGAGAGCGGTTGTTGAATGATGATGTTTTGAATGGTACGGTGGTCATGATTTTGTTCACTTGTATTATAAGTTCTGTTGTGACAGAGCGTGCCGCAACGCAAAGTGGTGACCCAGGAAAATCTGATGGAGGGCAGCGAAGGTAAGGAACAGGAACGCATCTTGATTCCGGTAGCTAATCCTGAAACCATAGAAGGGTTGGTAGGCATGGCTTTGATGATGAGGCATCCTAAACAAAAAGAGTCATTGGTGGCACTGAGTGTGATCAATGATAATAATACTTCAGAAACCAAGGAACTCATAGGCAAGCGTAACTTGGAGCGTACGGCGATGATTGCTGCTGCTGCCGATGCGTCTGTAAAGACTGTGTTGCGTTATGATTTGAATATTGCGCAAGGTATTATTCATACGCAGAAAGAATATGCGGTAACGGATATTGTAATAGGTTTGCATCGTAAGACGAATTTGATGGATTCTTTCTTTGGTACAATGACGGAAAACTTGTTGAAGGGCACGAACCGCCAGATTATGATCGCTAAATTATTGATGCCTGTCAATACGTTGCGCCGGATTGTGGTGGCGGTTCCCGATAAGGCGGAATATGAAAAAGGTTTCTTGAAATGGATGACACAGCTCTGCCGTATGGGTAAACAATTGGGATGCCGCGTGCATTTCTTTGCAACGGAAGATACATTGAAGCATTTGCGTGCCCTGACAGAAAAACAGGAGGCGAATACTTTTACGGAGTTTTCTTTATTGGAAGAGTGGGATGATCTGCTTTTATTGACCGGACAGGTGAATTATGACCATCTGTTTGTGGTTGTGTCTTCGCGTAAAGGTTCCATCTCTTATCAGACTTCTTTTGAACGTCTGCCGTCACAAATCAGCAAGTACTTTGCCAATAACAGTTTGTTGATTGTGTATCCGGATCAGTTAGGGGACGATCCGCAAGAGATTGTTTCGTTTTCTGACCCTCGCGGGCAATCGGAAACACGAGTATATGATAATGTAGGAAAATGGTTCTACAAATGGTTTAAGAAAGGTGATGAACGAAATTAATATAGAGTGGCAGCAACGTACGGAGTTGTTGCTGGGAAAAGATAAGATGAAACGCCTGCGTCACGCTCATGTGCTGGTGGTAGGTTTAGGTGGAGTTGGGGCGTATGCTGCCGAGATGATTTGTCGTGCAGGAGTAGGCCGTATGACAATAGTGGATGCAGACATTGTGCAGCCCAGTAATATTAATCGTCAGCTTCCGGCCCTTCACTCTGCTGTGGGACGTCCCAAAGCGGAAATTTTGGCGGAACGTTTCCGTGATATTAATCCCGATTTGGAATTGACTGTATTGGTGGAGTATCTGAAAGATGAGCGTATTCCGGAATTGCTGGACAGTGCAAAATTTGATTTTGTGGTGGATGCCATTGATACGGTAGCTCCTAAATGTTACCTTATATATAATGTGCTTCAACGCCGTCTGCCCATTGTGAGTAGTATGGGGGCCGGTGCTAAATGGGATATTACTCAGGTTCGTTTTGCCGATTTATGGGATACTTACCATTGCGGATTAAGCAAAGCCGTGCGGAAGCGTTTGCAGAAAATGGGGATGAAACGAAAACTTCCGGTTGTATTTAGTACAGAGCAGGCCGATCAGGATGCGGTGATATTGGTAGATGATGAGAAAAATAAGAAATCTACTGCCGGAACCGTGAGTTATATGCCGGCAGTCTTTGGCTGTTATCTGGCGGAGTATGTGATAAGAAGAATTTGATTATGATAGAATTACAGGGAATAACGAAGAGTTTCGGGACATTGCAGGTACTGAAAGGTATTGACTTGATGATAGAAAAAGGAGAAGTGGTAAGTATTGTGGGGCCCAGCGGTGCGGGGAAAACTACATTATTGCAGATTATGGGAACGCTGGATAAGGCGGATACGGGTACTATTTTACTGAATGGTACAGAAGTGAGTTGTTTGAAGGAAAAGAGTTGTCGGCTTTTCGTAACCGGCAGATTGGCTTTGTGTTCCAGTTCCACCAGTTACTTCCTGAGTTTACAGCTTTAGAGAATGTGATGATGCCTGCGTTGATAGCAGGTACATCTTCTTCCGAAGCTATGCGGAAAGCCAAAGAAACGCTAGCTTTTTGGGGTTGTCCGAACGTGCTTCGCACAAACCGGCTGAATTGTCGGGAGGGGAGAAGCAACGGGTGGCGGTAGCGCGTGCATTAATAAACAACCCGGCGGTTATCCTTGCGGATGAGCCGTCGGGCAGTCTGGATACTCGCAATAAAGAGGAACTTCATCAGTTGTTCTTTGATTTACGTGATAAGTTAGGTCAAACTTTTGTTATTGTTACTCATGATGAAAATCTGGCTCGTTTGACAGACCGTACTATTCACATGGTAGATGGCAGGATCTCTTTGAAAATTTAATAGAGTAAAGATCAGTTTAATGATATGTGAATACTGTCATGCTGTTCTTTCCATTTGTCTATCTGGAATTCTCCGGTATCTCCCTCTTCCAGTAGTACACCGTCCATACTCAGGTTGACTGTTGTTCTTGTCCCGGCATTAAGTTGTGTAGTTAGTTTTTGTTGGTAATGCTTTATTGTTCCGTTACTTAACTGTACAAAGATTTGAAACATAGGATTAGGCTGAGAGGGGAACACCGATACAAAATTATTGTTGAATTCTGTACGGTTAGTGCTGGGTTTCAACCCGAAGCTGATTGTTTTGAAAGTGCCTTCGGGCCGGGCTGAAAAATAATTCAGGTTGCTATGGATATTACTGATGTATATCCACATTGAATCAATGGCATCACTGAAAGCATCACCGTTTGTTTCAGACACTATGACGCTTAAGGCTGCTGAAGCATGTTTAAGATGTGCTTGCAGGTCATCTTTCCCTATATTTATATTTTGTGTTCCGTATACAAGGCTATGTATCGGGTAGTATACCGTATCTCCCGGTATTTTCCTTAATCCTAAACTGGTTGTATTCAGTTTTTTGCCTATAATTAGCGTGGGATCTGCCAGATAGGCATCACCTGCTGTACCAAAGTAATCGGGATATCCCCAATATATCACATTGTATGTACCTACAGGAAGCCTTAAAGGATATTTTTGGGATTTTCCTATTCCATTCGTGATTAAGTAATATGCTGGAAAAGGAACTTGTTTTCCCTTGGCTGTATAATTGCCTATATAAAAACTTCCATTCGTTTCACAAGGTAGTACTTCTAATGGACCATTGTAAGGATCTGTGCTATTTTGGCTCAGAGTGGCATATAGTGCCGGAGATACCAGATCTTCTGGTTGGGGAGTGACAATGTCACAATCCTCGTTTTTACCGCACGAAGCTAGCAGTGCCAGTAAAGGTAAAATAAAAACTTTCATCATGTACATCTTTAGTTTAGGTTTGAATACTCCCTATAACAAGATATGGATGAGAAAGTTTGAATGGTATAGGAGAAAGTTATGTCTTATTACTTTCGTCGGGAAACTGGCTTTCAGGATCTCAAATGCCCGGACATAATCTTTTTCGAAGACTAGAACCTTTATTTCCATTCCCGGAATATAAGCCAAAACTTGGGCTGTATATTCTCCCTGCAACATGGATTCTATACCTTCATTTTTTAGAAGATCCTGTAACATGTGTGCGCGGACATCACTTTTGAAAGAAGTAAGAATAACTGTTTTCATACTCGTTCCTTCTGTATCAGTTGTTTCTTTTTTCGATTTACAGTTTTGCAGAATCCGGCGTGCCACTTCTCCCGTTACATCACCGTCCTCTCCGTATGCTGCGCCTCTCTCATTGAACCGGCGTACTATTTCTTCAATGGTATCATCGCCTATTCCTGCTTCATCCAAGCGAGTCTTAAGTCCTAAATTTCTAAAGAATTCTTCAGTTTTTCTATGGTTAGCGATACCCGTACACTGGGAACTCCTGAAGTAACCCCCCAGATACGTTCGCCATATTGTAGTATTTTGTCACGTTTTTTATCGGCGAGTGTCCGTAGAGTTCCGGGAAATACGATTGCCAGGGTCTGGCCGTGTGTCATGCCATGTAGTGCGGTCAGCTCATGCCCTATCATGTGGGTGGCCCAGTCTTCGGATACTCCCATAGCAATAAAACCGTTCAAAGCCATAGTGGCGGACATCATAAATTCACTCATCAAGTGATAGTCCTGTTTGTTTTCTTTGATTTGCGGAGCGATTTGTACCAATGTACGAAGGATGCTTTCGCTCCAGCGGTCCATTAGATAAGATTCGTTTGTTTTGGTCATGTATTGTTCCATGACGTGTACAAAAGTGTCTGCCAGTCCGCAAGCTATCTGATAGTCGGGCAGTGAGAAAGTTACTGTCGGATCTAGGATAGAAAATACAGGATGAGAGGAGAAAAATGGATATTTTTCATGAGTTTCACGGCATGAAATTACAGCTCCGTTATTCATTTCTGAACCTGTGGCGGGAATAGTTAGCACAGTTCCTAAAGGAATCGTGTTTTGTGCACTGCCTTTTTTAACCAGTTCCCAGGCATCTCCGTCGTAGGGAATACCAGCGGAAATCAACTTGGTGCCGTCTATAACTGAGCCGCCACCTACTGCCAGCAGGAAGTCAATGTTTTTTTCTTTGCCTGATTCTATCGCCTTTTTCAAGGTAGATATATCGGGATTTGATTCTATTCCCCAAACTCCGTGTAATCACGTCCTTCAAGGGCTTGGATTACTTGTTCATAGACTCCATTGGTTTTTACACTGCCACCTCCGAAAGTGATCATGATTCTCTTGTCGGCCGGTATCTGTTGGGACAATTGGGCAATCATGCCTTTGCCAAAGATGAGGCGTGTAGGATTGTGAAAGATAAAATTATCCATAACTAATTGGGGTTTTCTTGGTTAATACTGAGTAAAGATAATGCTTTTTTTCCTATCTTTGAGAAAAAATTTAGCTAATGAACGTAAAACTGGGAAAATACAACCAGCTGGAGGTTGTAAAAGAAGTAGATTTTGGTGTTTATTTAGATGGAGGCGATGACGGAGAGATTTTATTGCCTACGCGTTATGTACCCGAAGGCTGTAAGCCTGGCGACGTGCTGAATGTCTTTCTTTATCTTGACAATGAGGAAAGGCTGATAGCTACCACTTTGCAGCCGTTGGTGCAGGTGGACGAGTTTGCCTGTTTGGAAGTGGCATGGATTAATGAGTTTGGTGCGTTTTTGAATTGGGGATTGATGAAAGACCTTTTTGTACCTTTCCGTGAACAAAAGATGAAAATGCAGAAAGGGAGAAAGTATATAATACACGCACATATAGACGAAGATAGTTACCGCATTATGGCATCTGCTAAAGTGGAGCATTATCTTTCTAAAGAACATCCCGACTATCGGCTGGGACAGGAAGTGGATATCCTGATATGGCAGAAAACAGATTTGGGATTTAAGGCTATTGTGGAAAATAAGTTCAGTGGTTTGCTTTACGATAATGAGATTTTCCAACCTTTAGAAACCGGTATGAGGCTGAAGGCTTATGTAAAGCAGGTGCGTGAGGATGGTAAGATCGATTTGGTTCTGCAAAAGTTGGGCGCAAAGAAGGTGGATGATTTTTCGGAAGTGTTATTACAATATATTAAAGATCATGAAGGCTTCACTCCATTGAATGATAAAAGTGCTGCTGAGGATATCTATGATGCTTTTGGTGTCAGTAAGAAAACTTTCAAGAAAGCGGTGGGGGATTTATATAAAAAACGCCTGGTTGTTTTGGAAGCTGAGGGGATACGCCTCACTTAGTGGAGCTTTTCCCTACCGGATATAGGAAAAGCCCTATGAACTTATGGGGAAAATCAATTGTGGGGGAAAGCGATTTCCCCTATTTTGTGCCATAGAACTAACAAACTAAAAACGGAACAGCTATGAAAAGATGGACTACATTACTGATAGTGATTTGTATGCTAGGTATAACTATTCCCGCAATGGGGGCCATGAGTATCAGCAAAATGAGACAGAACACTCGTTTCCTTACCGACCGTATGGCATATGAACTGAAACTCACTCCGCGGCAATACAATGATGTATATGAGGTGAATTATGATTTTATCAATAATGTCCGTTATCTGATGGATGATGTGGTAAGAGGCTATGATTATGCGTTGGAACGTTACTATGATTTTCTGGATGTGCGTAATGATGATCTTCGTTGGATACTTTCCAGTGCGCAATATCGTCGTTTTATGAGGGCTGAGCATTTCTACCGTCCCATTTATGCGCATGAGAACAAATGGCATTTCCGTATTTATCTGGTATATAATAATGTGAATTTTTTCTACTATGGCAAACCGCATCATTATGCTAGTTATTGCGGAGGGCATTATCGTACTCATTTCAATAATGTCAGTTATTATAAGACCCATTATCGTGACCATTACCGCCATGATGTGTACGATGGCCATTATCGTATCCGCCATGACAGAATGACGTATGATATGCACCGTCGTCGTGATTTCAATATAGCTGTTCGTCCTCCACAAAAGGAGCATCATCGCCCGGCCACTCCTCCTCAGACTCGTCCAAACAGACCTCAAATCCATCCTGACAGGCCGTCGGGTGATCATCGTCGTCCGTCTGTTCCACAGGCAAGGCCGGACAGACCGAAGAAGGATCAGAATAACAAGCATGATGGGCGCCCTTCACGACGTGGACAGAACTCACAGGTTGATAAAGACCGTCATGAAAATAGGCGTATTACTCCATCCGGCAGGGATGTGAGAAGAGGAAATGGTAAGAAAGAGAAAGATTCGGACCGTTCAGGAGGAAGCAATAAAAGTAATTCTAAGGAAAGAACAGCAGTGCGTATGCGTACGGTATAGTATGATTTGAAAAACAACGAAAACCGACGTAAATAAGAGTCCGAAACACAATGAATTGTCCGGAATTGTAAAGGTCGTTTTTATGATGATTCACCACAGGTCAACGCAGAATCTGATTATGAATAGACTGTGAAAATCTGTGGTGAATCTTAATAATTTATTCCAAAGTAAGAGGAACTCCTTTGTAGAAATCCAGAATCTTGGTACGGAACAGATAGTCATATTTTGCTTGAAGCATATCCGAAACGGCTTTCATCCAATTGGTACGTGCCTCATTGTATTCAGTAGCGTTGGCTTTACCATTGGCATATTTTTCGCTCATCAGACGGAAGGAAGCCTCAGAAGCATCCGTAGCTGTATTACTGCTTTTATATTTGCTTTCGGCAGCTACTGCATTATAGTATGCTTGCTGTATTTCTTTGAAAAGAGCCTTTTTGCTTTCTTCCAACTTCCATGATAAAGCAGTGCGCTGGATGCGTGCGTTCTTTACTTTATTTCGTGTGTCAAAACGGTTGAACAACGGAATGCTGAGTGAGAATTGCAGGTATTTATTAAAATTTTGATGCCACTGGCTGCTGAATGAAGCATTTTCTACTCCTGAGATATTATAGTAGTTTGTTCCTATACCTGCACTGAAGTTTAATTGCGGATACCAGGAACTTTGGGCAATACGGATATTTTTGGCCGCACCTTCCAGACGAAATTGGGCTGCTTTAATACTTGGTTTGTTCAGAACAGCTTGTGCATAGATATCTTCGGGAAGTGAAAGCAGAGTAAAATCATCCTCTACACGGGGAGATACTACTCCAAATCCGTCAGGAGTAGGAAGTTCCAACAGCTGGCTCAGTTCTAACAAAGCTAACTGATAGTTATTGTCAGCCTGTACTGCTGACATTTCGTCTTGTGCGACGCGTGCGCGGGCTTCATAGACTTCGGCTTCAGATGCTTTCCCATTTTTGAAATAGGCTTCTTTCAATTCCAGCTGTTCCCGGCTTAACTCTACTTGGTTGTGAGCTACTTTTGCCAATTCTTCATTAAAAAGAATTTGTAGATAGGCAGAGGTGACAGAAATGCTGATATCTTCTTTGGCCTTGTTCAAGTCTTCTGTAGCTGCTTTCAGGTTCAGTTTGCTGAGAGCGATGTTGTTCGGTATCCGCAATCCTGTAAATAAAGGAATACTGGTACTGAGTGAGAAGTTGGTGTTTTTGGTATTACGGTCGCCGTACGTATTGTCTGCCTGCAAGGCACGGCCGAAGTTAAATGACTGGCCCACATTACCGTTCAGATTAGGCAGCCGGCTGTATTTAGCAGTATTCAAATCCACTGCATTCTGATCTCTTGCAGCTTCCTGTTGCTTGATACTCAGGTTGTGTTCTATAGCATAATCAATGCATTTACGTAAATCCCATTTTTCTTGGGAAACGGCCGGTAATGCAGTCAGGGTGGCCAAGGCTATAATGATTTGTTTCTTCATAATGATATTCTGTTATTTCTTTTCTGCTCCGCGTACTTTTTCATTGACATTCAGACCGTTCTTTATTTCAATCTGGATACCGTCACTCATACCTGTAATAACGGCACGACGGCTGAATTTCTGTGAAGGTACACTATCTGTCAATACGTATATAAAAGTAGAGTCGTTTTTAAACTCAACAGTACTTTCGGGTACTGCCAGTACCTTGCTGGCACGTGCCAGAACGATTTCCGCATTTGCGCTATATCCGGAACGATGGTAATACTGTCGGGGACTGTGATGGCTGCTTTGATCTCAAATTGGTTGGCACCATTTTCTTCTACACCTTTAGGAGAGATATATTCTAGTTGTGCATCAAATTCCATGTTTTGTAAGGCTCCTAAAGTTATTTTTACCGGCATGCCTTCGTGTATGCGTCCTACTTCCGTTTCATCAATATTGCCTCGGAAAATCAGATCATTCATGTTGGCTACGGTGGCGATAGTGGTTCCGTCATTGAATGTGTTGCTCATTATGACGGAGTTACCGGCTTTTACGGGCACATCCAAAATCAATCCGTCAATAGTAGATCGGATAAGGGTACTACTGAATGAAGCCTTGTTTTTAGTGATACCTTCTTTGACTATTTCCAGATTGTCTTTGGCTGTTTGTAATTCTTCACGTGCTTGTTTTACAGCTACTTCACTCTTTTCGTATTCTTCACTGCTGATAAGTTTGCTTTCGAACAGTTTTTTCATGCGGGCAAAGTCCGTTTCCCCTTGTCTGGCATTGATTTCTGCCAGCCTTACACGGCTTTCTGCTGAGTTTAGTTGTCCCAGTTCGGGGATCACCTTTACTTTGGCAATCACTTCTCCTTTCTTTATTTTTTGTCCGGCTTCCTTATATACCTCGTCAATGATACCTGAAATCTGCGGCTTAATCAGAATCTCGTCACGCGGTTCTATTTTTCCGGTAGCTACAGTGGTCTTTTTCAGATCGGTGATTTCTGCGTTTAATATAGTATACACGCTGGCTTTGGGTTGTGATTTTTGATAGAGAAATACAAATGTTCCGATGAATATCAGTGCAACGATGACTAATAGTGCAATTTTTTACATACTTTTTCATATCTGTTTGTTTTATTATTTTTTTATTCTTGTTTGTTCTTGCATGGAAACTTTATCCGTTACGTCGGACGGCTTTATTCGTCTCTTATAGCCTCAATGGGTTTGATGGCCATAGCGCGATAAGCCGGTGCCAATCCGGCCAGCATACCTAGGACCATCAATAAGATGCAGGCCCCGACGGCCATCCAGAAGCTGATTTGAAAATGAGCCTCTGTACCCGAAGCTGCCGTTCCTACTTCTAATCCTTGTAAGATCAAGACTCCGAAACTAATCCCCATTAACCCTGCAAAAGTTGTCAATACCATGCTTTCAGAAAGAATTTGGTTTAGAATATCTTTAGGGCGTGCGCCAATGGCTCGGCGGATGCCGATTTCGGTTGTACGTTCTTTCACGGTAACCATCATAATATTGCTTACTCCGATAGCTCCTGCCAGCAATGTTCCCAAACCTACCATCCATGCCAAAATTTTGATTCCTGTGAACAGATTGTCAATCATGCTGAACATTGCTTCTGCATTGACCATGATCACCGCTTGTTTGTCGTCCGGGTGGATATAGTGCGCTTTCTTGATTACTTGTTCTATTTTGTCAGCTATACTGGTAACGGTCACACCCGGTTTACGGTAATACAGACTAAATCAATGCGCTTTCCAAAAATTGTATGCTTTTTGCATGGTAGTAAATTGGAAGAGTTACACTATCCTCTGTTCCTGCATTGATATTCATGTTACTGGTTGATAAGCTAACACCTACAATCTGATAGTAAATACCATCCACACGCAAATATTGTCCGCATGGGTTTCCTCCTTGGGGAAACAGTTCGTCGTATACTCGTTTTCCTATGGTGCATACTTTCCGGCTTTCCAGTATGTCTACGTCATTGATAAAGCGCCCCATTGTAATATTTTGAGCTTCTATCTTTTCATAATCAGGTTGTAACCCTCTGACGGCACAGGAGCTTTTCTTGTCTCCGAAAATAGCAGTAGAGCCCCATCGGCTGATATTGGGAGTGATAACTTCTACTTCCGGTACGGCTTGGCGGATACGTTCCACATCGTTAAACTCCATATCCCAATAACGTCCTTTTCTAAATCCTTTATAGGCTTCACTGGTTTTATTACTTCCGAAAAAAACGGAATTGGTGGCGAATCCTTTAAAGTTGGCCGACATCATATCTTGTAGTCCCTGGCCACCCCCCATAAGGGCAACCAGCATGAATATGCCCCAAAAAACACCAAAAGCGGTCAATAGGCTACGTGTCTTGTTTCTGGTAATGGTGATGAATATTTCTTCCCACCTGTCTAAATCTATTCTCATAATTTTAATCTGCTCTAAGTGCTTCGATTGGTCGGATCATGACGGCCTTACGAGCAGGAAAGAAGCCTGCCAGTGTACCGGCTATCACCAATGTCATGGTTGCTTGTATGGCTATACTGATATCTACTGTGGGATTGAGGAAAACTGTTTCGGTGAAAACGCCTGCGTCTACAGTTTGGTTTCCTGCCACTGTATTCATGTATTCTGTGGCAGCGATACCTGCCACCATTCCTATATACCCGAAAAAGGTGGTAATTGTTACGCTTTCGGCTATGATTAGCCATAAGATAGATATAGGTTTGGCACCCAACGCTTTGCGGATACCAAATTCACGGGTCCGTTCTTTTACTGTGATCAGCATGATATTACTTACACCTACGATGCCACTCAGCAAAGTGAATATGCCTATTACCCAAATGGCTATAGTCAGAATGCGCATACCTTTTTCTTGTTGCAGGAATTGGGTGAAACGGTTCCACATCCAGATAGCGCCTTTGTCATCAGCTGTAAACCGGTGGTGTACGCCGATAGCTTTGCGGTACTCCTTTTCAAAGATTTCATTTTTTTCTTCTGTATCGAGTCCTTGTGTCATAAATATCAAATTGTTCAGCTTGTCACCTTTATTATATATGAGTTGTAAGGTGGTGAATGGGATGAAGGCATTAGGTTGGAAACTTCCCTTGTCGGTAAATAGGCCTACTACTTGATATACTACTCCATTGGCGTTGACAAATTTTCCGATAGCTTTGTCTGCGTCTTTTTTAAAGAGCATTTCTGCGGTTTTTGTATGAAGAATGATTACTTTTCGCCGTTGACGGATATCGATGTCATTGATAAATCGCCCCCCTGCAGGTTTTACTCTTTCTACATCCTTATGATTAGGGTATACTCCTTCCAATGTGGTGGATACATAGTCTTGTCCATATGTTAAAGTCACATTACTCTGACGTACGGTAGCTCCTACACTGATGACATTTTTTGGGAAAATCGGTTTCGGTTATCCGATAGTCTTTATTGTCCAGTTCAATGCGGCGTCCTTCTTTTAATCCGTCGTATGCTTTGGAAGTCCAGCCGGGAAATACTTTGATTGGAATTCATAGCCATATCTGCAGATGAGCTTTCGAAAGCATGGATTAGTCCGTTGCCTGCCCCCAGCAGTACGATCAGCATGAAGATACCCCAAGCTACGGCAAAGCCGGT
>OKWD01000163.1_pt1 | contig 12207 bp, 16 predicted proteins | sample 1607011 | NCBI WGS metagenome assembly OKWD01 (sample SAMN04414077, study PRJEB24778) | human gut metagenome | material: faecal | host: Homo sapiens | reverse complement strand
CTTCAATGAGAGAGAACAGTCAGTATTTCATAGCCAATCAGGAAGAACTTGAAAATAATGAAGTGTTGAACTGGCTTACAGACAGTATGGCAACCGAGTCATTATTGCTTGAAAACAAAGGCTATCTCTGACAAAATAGTTTTGGAACCCGTACCCGGAGGTCGGGAATGGCTCCCCGTTCTATCACAGGCTTTGAGAGATAATCTGCGCATAGTATTTCAATACACATCATTTCACTCAACCAAGAATAATTTGAGTGATAGGATATTGGAGCCGTTGTGCTTAAAGTTGTTCAAAAGGAGGTGGTATATGCTTGGCCAAACCGTGGATAGCGGCAAGCGGATGATATTTGCTTTAGATCGCATCACTAAACTCGAACTATCATCAGAGCAATTTACCTATCCCGAAGATTTTTCTGCAAAAGACTTCTTCGCAAACTTCTATGGGATTTGTTCTGACGGATATTCTACTCCTACTCGGGTTATCCTGAAATGCTATCGAGAATTTCCCAAATATGTAAAATCATTACCACTACATCCCTCGCAAGAGGAACTTGAACACGGGGATGGTTTTATTACCTTTGGATACTATATGTCACCAGCATACGACTTTATTCAGGAAATAATGAGTCATGGCGATGATATTGAGGTTCTTACTCCAATATGGCTCCGGAATCTTATAAAAGAGAAATCAGACTCTCTGGCAGCGCTCTACAAGTAGTCTCAAATTTTTCTGCAAATCGTTTTCATATATGAAACGATTTTTCATACGTCCTCTATAACTTTGCCGATGAAAAGAAACAAGAGGACATTGAAAACATCGGTCAGACCTTTGCCATCTGTCTGCTGAATCCGGCAGACTTCGTTCCGAATTATCGGAGCGCACCCCAAAGTTTATTACTCGGCATCGACCCTGCACGCTGTTCACTCCGGTCGTGCATGTTTCATCACCTTCGCTTTGCTCTCGGTGATGTGATATGTTTCATCACCTTCGCTTCGCTCTCGGTGATGTGAAATGCACTCCCTCGTTCACAGCGCACATTGCCGAAGCCTCGACCATCCGGCACACACGAAAGTAAGACCGATGTTTTCACTGCTCTCGCAAACTGACAAAACTATGCGAGACCAAATTGCAGAATATCTCAAGGACGTGACCATCAGTAACCGAAAGGAGTTATTTGATGTGTTGAATTTCATTGCACCGCTTATTGACGGTTGGAGTCTGGCCGAACCCAAGTCCGGCAGACAGATAATGCGATTTGCGTCAGCCAACGCAAGAAAGTCCGCCTATGTCGATTTTACGATACCCAAGAAGTCAGGTGGACAAAGAAAAATCAGCGCTCCTGTCAAACCGTTGAAGCTATCCAAACAGCACTAAATATAGTTCTGCAATCCATATTCGTTCCCGATGAACACGCCACCGGTTTTGTATTAGAGAAAAGTGTCAAGGATAACGCCATGATACACGTGGGTCAAACCTGCATATTTAATACAGACCTCGAAAATTTCTTTCCGAGCATAACAAAACTCATGGTTCGTCGGGCTCTCCATCGAGAGCTTGGTGATAGACTGCAAAGCAATGAAGTAATCAATATTATATGTAGAATTTGCACCGTTCCTGACAGTTCGGGTGTCGAGGTGCTACCACAGGGCGCACCGACATCGCCTGTTCTGTCTAACATTGTGCTGAAGAGCCTTGATAAAGATATGTCAAAGCTTGCTGAAAGAATGGAATGTAAATATTCGCGCTATGCCGATGATATTACATTCAGTCATAGTAAATCAATTCGCAGGATGAGTCCTTTCTGGCAATCAAGGATTTATAATATCATTGCGAAGTATGGGCTCAAAGTGAATGAAAAGAAGACAAGGACATTTGTACCGGGTACACGTCGAGAGGTTACCGGAGTCGTTGTAAGCGATAAAATCAACGTTCCCCGTTCTTATATAAAACAGTTGCGGGTGCTTCTTCACTTGTGGGAGAAATATGGCTATGCACAAGCACAAATCATCTTTACAAGAGATTTCTACAAGGGTATCGAAAAGAGTCTTGTCAATGTAATCGACGGTAAAATTAACTATCTTGAAATGATCAAGGGCAAAGAAGACTCTACTTATCGTAAGTTCAAAAGCAGGTTCAAACGTCTTCAGTGGGAAGAAAAACAAAGTACTGACCAAATACAAAAGGATATATGAATATAATTTATTTACACGGACTTTCCTCGTCGGGACAGTCCAACACCGCAAAAAACTTCGGGAGTTACTTCCTGATGATAATGTTGTCACACCTGACATTCCGGTCAGCCCAATAAAGGCTCTTCAGTTGTTACTGAGTCTTGCCGGAGAGTATGGAGCTGATGATACAATCGTAATAGGCACATCTATGGGTGCGATGTATGCCTCTCAGATGAAAGGTTATCGCCGAATCCTTGTCAATCCCGCGTTTCACGTCTCAGACCTCCTGAAAGAAAACAAGGGTGAGAGACTACAATTCTTCTCAGAGAGAGAAGATGGCAATGAATACTTTGAGGTCTCGGAAATCTTGATCCAAGAGTTTGAAGAAATGGAGGCCAACCTGTTTTATGTCGATGACATTACTCCGGAATCGGTAATAGGACTCTTTGGTGATAAAGACGACGTATGCAACTGTCTTGACGAGTACCATGAAAGTTATTCCTACTGGTCATCTTTCAAAGGTGGTCATCGACTTACTGAAGATGTTATTACGAACACCTTGCTCCCGGTAATCAAATGGTTGAAGCATCCGGACTACACTTCTGGTAGAACCTATTTGCCGTTTGATGATATAACTCCCGGCGACACTGGCTACATCGGCGAAATGGATAACGATGAGAATGCCTTCAAATATATAAGAAAGGTTTAGGAGGTAAGTGGTATGAAGAAATTGTGCGTGAGTATCAGGGCACAAAACATTACGATGGGCGCGAAATCAACTTACATTTTCCGTCCCTCCCCGAAGGCGTAAACGAAGAATCGGTAGAACTTGTGTACGGCAATCGTTTCTGTCATCTCCCTTCGATTGAAATCTATGGAGAGCATGGTGTTCAAGTTACCAACGGAGACTTCATTATCAATGAAAGTATTAGTGTCCACAGAAAGTAATGGCAGAAATCCGAAATAGAATCACGGCAATATTGTCGCGAATGAAGCATGACACCTTCGAGCGCGATGAGGCTCTCGCACTTAGCTTGCTCAGTGCTCTTGCCGGGGAGAGTATATTTCTCCTCGGCGTGCCCGGTGTCGGCAAATCCATGATTGCCCGCCGATTAAAACTTGCATTCGATAATGCTACCGTCTTTGAATACTTGATGTCGCGATTCTCGACACCCGATGAGATTTTCGGGCCCGTCAGCATCTCCAAGCTTAAAGATGAAGATTGCTATGAACGTGTCACATCCGGATTCCTACCCGAAGCAGAGGTCGTTTTCCTTGATGAGATATGGAAAGCCGGTCCCGCTATTCAGAACGCCCTTCTTACTGTTCTGAACGAAAAAATCTATCTCAACGGCAATCAAGAGCTTAAGTTGCCAATCAAAGGGATAATAGCAGCCTCAAATGAACTTCCGGCTAAAAATGAAGGTCTCGAAGCATTGTGGGATCGTTTCCTACTGCGATATGTTGTCAATCCCATTGAACAGAAACAGAATTTTTTTAGATTGCTTTCTGCGCAGACTTCTGAATCGACAACAGAAGAATTTGGCCCACTGACCCATAACGATTTTATTTCAGTGCAGTCAGAAAGTCGTAAGGTAACTATACCCGAGTCAGTTCTTGAAATCCTTTACACAATAAGAGGGAAACTTAACGAAAAGATAAACGCTAAAAGACGTGGTTACGGGAGAGCCTGACCCTGAGAACCTAAAATATTACGTTTCTGACAGACGTTGGAAAAAGGCTGTCGGAGTCATGAAAATGTCGGCATTTCTTAATGGAAGAGATGAGATAGGTCTTTCTGACCTGCTTCTATTGTCGCACATACTTTGGAATGATGAGCCGTCAATCCCGGTTGTCAAACAGATTATTGCCGAAACTGTTGTCGCGTCATTGTTCAGTGACATATTGGAGCAATATAAAAGTTATAAACGCCATGCTAATGTTGAGAATAATGACACACGTCTATACTCTCCGGACCAAGAACACTATATCATTCAATGCGATGATTCCCCTCTGAAAATTAAAATCAAGGATTATCAACGTATGCAGTCCTCTCCTGATGAGGTTTTCTTTGGTTCAGAGACTACAGACAGTACCCTGATGCTTCGTTCTCGGGGACAGTTCGTGATGAGGTTTGCAAAAGATGGTGTGATTTGTATCAATAACTACAACTATTTTCTCCGGACAGAATCTGATAATCAACTTAGTAAAGACTTTATTGCAGAGATCGGGGATACAATTGACGGCATTGCTAACAAACTATATGTTGAAATGAATCATAATCTTTTCATTGCAAATTCCGATTTATATACACCCATAAAAGAAGTTGTCGCGGTCTATAGAGCAAGAATAGATTTGATGTGATGAGAAAGCAACATCTGACATATCTGCGCAGAGCCATTGGCATAGCCTCTTCCATAAAGGGAGGAGCGAGAATGCTTGAAATAGTTGGCAAAATTAGGGCTGGAAAGACCCCTGTTTATCAGATGATACGGGATATTGTCTGCGACTCGCGTTTTTACTGCGTTGTGGAGGATGACCTGTTCTGGAAAAATTACGCAACGGCAGACATTCGCCATTTTTATTGATTCTCTTTCATCGGAAGACTAGGGAAAACGAAGAGCGAAGAACCGGGAAAAAGGAAGATTTCCTGAACGCATGGCTATCCAAACACTTCTTTCCACTAAGCGTTGAAGAAAAAAGAATAATTGCAAAATCCATGCAACTTACCGCCGGTAATTCCGGCAAACCAGTTCCTCTTGGTAGCAGTGGAAATGAAGGAAACCAGGACTCTGACGGATATGACATTCAGATAGAATCAGGTATTACAGATAAATCCAATAGTCCGGATAAGATGGGCTACTCACTACCTACAGATATTGCAAACTATGCAGAATCTTCAAAAGGAAGTTCTCCCGGCCTTGAGGTTGATAGCCACAAGGCTGAAGCTGAATATCTTCAACTACTTAATCCGACAATCGTTGAACTTGCCAAGCAGATAGGTCGGAGTGGAGGCACGAGTCACGAAGTAACCGGTAAATTTCAATCTGCTTCACGAAGTGACATAAGCGGTATCACTATCGGTAATGACCTCAATTGTCTGTTGCCTTCAGAACTTGCTCTGTTAGGAGCAAAATCTACTGAAACCTGTTTTATCAGCGATATGTTCAGAATCGTCTTCAACTGTTTTCATCCGCATCCCACTCTTTTGAGGTTGCCAATGATAAATCAGGTCCAATCTATATATGCGTTGACACAAGCAGCTCTATGGAAGGAGAACCGGAAGTGACGGCAAAAACGTTGGCTCTTGCTGTTGCTATTGTGGCTCAGAGAGATAGAAGACCGATCTGCATGATAAACTACTCCCATAATCTTTCATTTTTATCCTCACAAATTTGCACCGTCAGCGCAAAAAATTTCTTGCATTTCTGTCTCATTCTTACGCTGGCAGTAACGATGAAAACAAACTTTTTTATTTTATTTTCAAGAAGTTGCCATCTATTCCCAAGTATAAGCTCTTTGCCGACGCATTCAAAGGGGCCGACATACTCATAATATCCGATTTTATCTGGAGTTATATTTCCAATGAAAACATGGAACTGATTCAAAAGGCTCGTAGTGAGGGGATGATATTTTACGGCTTGGGGATTGATGTCAGAGAACATCAACTCGATATGTTGGATGACCCGGAAAAACATGACGACGAAATCCGCGATGGTTATAATTTCCTAAAGCAATGCGATTATCGTTATCTGCACGAGAATGGTTCAGTTTTTGAGTATATTGAAAAGCCTTTGGTTCTATGAGACTTAAAATGAGACTTGAAGATGCGATGGTCTATGTACTGGCTACCGCCGGATATGGAATGACAACACAACGGATAGCGGAAGTTATCAATAATGAGAAACTCCACATTCGTGTTGATGGCAACCCTGTTACCGATAAACAAGTATATGCCGCTGTCTGCCGTCACCCGGAAACCTTTGTCAAAGGAGGTGGTCGCATTTTGCTTTCAATGTAGAATTTTTAATCCTGTATCGCACTTTGATACATCATCATTCTACCTTTGCATCGTAAACATTAAAAACACCTAAAGATATGGAACCTATTACAAGTAATGATTTCCTTAACTCAGTTCTTGAAACTGAGGCATGGAAAGAAGTCTCTCAAAGCGGGAGCCTCAGCATGACGATGATTGAAAAGTTTGCCGACAAACTTGACTGGGAAGAGGTCAGTGGCAACAGGAATATCATCTGGACGGTCGAGGGCATAAACAAGTTTGCCAACAAAATCCATTGGGATGAATTTTCCCGTTCATGCCCGGAAAACCTTCTCTCGGAGTCAACGCTTCAAAAGTTTGCGTCCAAGTGGGATTGGAAGACGCTTTCCAATCGAGACGACATCTACAACAACTGGCGTCTGCTCGAAAAGTTTGCTGACAAGGTAAACTGGGGCGAAATCATCACCAGCTGGGATATTGAGAAGCCTCTTGAGTTCTTCTCGCGTTTCCAGCAGTACATTCCCATGTCCAAACTTCAGGACTCCCGTCTGTGGAATACAATGGTCGAAGCTCGCGCCAAGCATCTGATCCAAGAAGCCATCGGCATAGAATAAAAATCTCGGGTACGCAAATAGACTGCGTAGCAGCATAGTAATTTTGCGCCCGGATTTCAGAAGCCATTTGGCTATTTACTGAAAATCAAGAAACTTTGCACTCGCTTTCGAGCGCATAATAAAAGAAAACAATGCAGACAACGCAACTCAACATATCGTTCACAATGCTTCGCCGTAGCTATCGCAGCTTCGACAGCAGTCTCTATCGCATCAGTTATAGAGGCTATCGAAGTGTACCCGATGGATTGCTCCGACGATATACCTATGCGGTCTGTATGAGTTGACATAACGTAACCACAGACAATCAGGATAAAACAGTCGGAAGGTCCACAATACTTTCCGACTTTTTTGTGCCCTGTTATGGCTTATCCTATTGTCACGGCATGGCACCCAAAAACAATTCAATCATGAACAAAGAAGACTATTATCGCAGCCATGCCAGTAAACAAAAATGCACTAATAAGATACAAAACCATAGACCGGTGCCTGAGGAACAAGTACAGGAGGTGGACTCTGGATGATCTCGTCGAGGCTTGTTCAGACGCCTTGAGCGAAATGGAAGGAATAACCATGGGCGTTTCAGTCAGGACAGTTCAGGCCGACATACAAGTCATGAGGTCTGATAAACTCGGCTACGAAGCACCTATTGAGGTTTACGAAGGTAAGTTCTACAGATACGCCGATGAGGACTACTCCATATCAAATTCGCCATTGGATTCAAACATGTGCGACCTCATTTCAGACGCAATCGACAAGTTGAGACAATTTGAGACAGTCATGCCTGCCCATGAACTCGGCGATGTCTTATCGAAGGTAAAACACAAACTCGAACTTCTGCTTGAAGACGCATAAAAAGAGAGCTTTGACATAACCTACACACGGCATATTGTCAAAGCCATTATTGTTTCGGTACTTCCGGCAAGACTCGAACTTGCGACCCTCACGTTCGTAGCGTGACGCTCTAATCCACTGAGCTACGGAAGCATATATTGTTGGGGCGGTAGGACTCGAACCTACGATGTCCGAAGACGGGAGATTTTTTCGCCATGCGGCTCAAGGAGCTCCAGTCTCCTGCAATAGTCACTATGCGACACCCCAGTTTTTGCGGAAGCAGAAAGATTGGCTCAGATTGAGTTTATTTCAACGGTCTTCGCCGATTTGCAATTCGACTTTCGGAGCCTTTTGGGAGGCTCGCCCCCATAGCGAGGGCTGGTTTCTTTCTCCGAAAGCGGCAAGCCGATAACGACCGCTCACCCATACTTCCTTTTGTTTGACACTGCAAAGTTAGATAGCCCGAATGCAGCCTATCTGCGTAGCAAGAAAAATCTACAAAAAAAATTCGCACCGATAAAAAGACGATTATTTTGGACACCTCAGAAATAATTTGTAAATTTGCATCATATACCAATTTATTGAAAATGGAAGTCGTTAAACTCAATAGAATCAAGGCCGTGCTTGCCGAGACAGACAAGCAGGGAAAATGGTTGGCTCAACAACTTGGCAAAGACCCGACAACGGTCTCCAAATGGTGTACCAATACCATTCAGCCTGATTTGAAAACGCTTGCTGAAATAGCTGAATTACTTAATGTGAACATACGAGAATTGCTCGTTAATACCAAATAAGACCATGACCAATTGTGGTTATTTAATTTCAGCAGATTCACAATTAGAAAATATAAAATGGATACGAACCAGGACAAGCTGAAACTAACATCCGTTAATGACTTAATGGGTATGAATTTTTATATACCTACATATCAGAGAGGATACCGATGGAAGGATCGACAAGTAATTGATTTGCTTGATGACCTTTGGGAATTTTACCTTAAAGAAAAGAAACTGAACGAAATTTACTGCGTGCAGCCTCTTGTGGTGAAACGCAAGGAGGAAGACACTTTCAGAAAAATAAAAGAGGAAGCTGCAAATTTATCGGAAATCGCCAGTCTGTTGAAGGGGTATTGGGAAGTGATTGACGGGCAACAGCGACTAACCACTTTTTATATTATCTTAGCATACCTGTGTCCGGAGCTGCCCATAAATTCCAACTTGAATATGCAACAAGAAATCCCGACGACCGAAGCCTGAGTACGGGTCTATCGGTTCTAAAGAGTTTCTGAAACAGCTGGACCAGAATGAAATCAATGAAGAAATCGCTGATTCGAACATTGATTTTTATCACATGCGCAACACCTATAATGTTGTGCGCAAATGGGTGTGTAGTAAAAAATTAAAAGAGGCAAACGAAGCGTATAATCTGGAGGGATTTATAGACACACTTATGCACAGGGTTAAGTTCATTTGGTATGAAACCGATGAGCCGGACCCTATAGCGGTTTTCATACGCCTCAATATAGGTAAAATCAGTTTGACGGACTCCGAGCTTATCAAGGCCCTGTTTCTTAATGAATCTAATTTTACAGATTCGGCCGATGGCATTCGCCTTCAGCAGATAGAAATCGCTACAGAATGGGATCAAATTGAGAAGACGTTGCGTGGAGATGAGTTTTGGCTTTTCATTCACGACCTGAAATGGGACAAGCCTACGCGCATTGAATGGATTTTTGACATGATTGTGGAGCGACAACTCTTCGGAGAAATTCCAGATTGCGGTGACGACAACCATAAGATCTTCCGATATTTCTATGAATATTTCAATCGGAACAAGGAATGCATCAACTCTGACTGGATTAGGGTCACATGGAACAAAGTCAAGAACTATTTCATGATATTTCAAGAATGGTACAACGATTTTGAGCTTTACCATTACATTGGTTATCTTGTGCATTTGGGTACCCCAGTTGAGCAAATTATCAAGAGGTATGAAAACAGCTCCGGCAAAGCCGATTTTAAACGTTTTTTAAAGAGTGAAATAAGAAAGAAGATTTCCGCATGCAGTGACCTTTTGCAGGATTATGGCGAGAATGGAGAATCAAAACGAAAGTGTTTCAATCTCCTTCTGCTTTTGAATATCCAGACTGTCATCAACCAAAACATTGAGTACATAAAAGAAAAGAAGTATGGAATTGGAGCATACTACCGATTCCCGTTCCACCTCTTTAAGAAAGAAGGCAAAAAAGCGAATAAGAAAGGCTGGGAGGTAGAGCACATTGCCTCAAATTCAGGCGATGACCTGACAGACAGTCTGAACAGAAATATTTGGCTTGCTTCCGTGCTGTACAGCATGAAGGACCAGCACAAAGACCTCGGAATTGAAATTGAGCATTTTATTGACTCGGATAACCAATCCGATGATGAGTTCAAACTTCTTCAGAGGAAGATAAAGGGTCTAAATATTCATCCCCTTGACGACAAGCTAAGGCAGCGAGTATGGAATTTCACCCTTCTTGATTCAGCCACCAATGAGGAATATCAGAATGACCCATTTCCAATCAAGCGAATTTGTGTTCTGTCCAAGGATGCCGGACGTAAAGCCATTAAGGTGTACGATAAAAAAACGCGTAGAGTCTCGTTCAACAAGAACGAGGAAGTCATCGCCTTCGTTCCGCCTACAACCAAGGATGTTTTCATAAAAGCATATACAGATATGCCAGAGTCCTTGACATCCTGGACTGAGGAGGACGCTAAATGCTATCTCAGAAAAATAGAAGAACTTTTGTGTGAGTTCTTATATCCCGAGATTTATAGCCTTAACCACGAATATCGCAAGGTGTTTTTCAAGAAAAAGAGGATAATAGCGGAAATACCAGTAGAAGTAAGGAATAGATATATCCGTTTGGTCAATACCAAGATTTCTTTAGAAGAATCGAATAAGCCCCAGTAACCATGAGCAAGTCCAACAAGCAACTGATATCATTTTGGAATCTGATCAAGCGCCATAAGATTGTGATTCCTATTATCCAACGCGACTACGCACAAGGAAGAGAGAGCGAAGGAGCACTGAGAAAACGATTCTTAAACAGGCTGAAGAAAGCCCTTGACGAGGCAATCACTTTCTCCAATGAAGGAGAGAGAACGACGCATCGCCTTATTTTGGACTTTGTTTATGGTACTCCTACTGCATCCAGTGCGGTGGCACCTCTTGACGGCCAGCTGCGTCTGACCACGTTGTGGCTAATACACTGGTATATTGCATACATTAGTGGGGCATTGACCGAAGAGGTGAAGAAGGTGCTTAAGTCCTTTTCGTATGCCACTCGTGTATCATCTCGTGATTCTTGTGACAAATTATGCGATCTTGCCCCCTTGAGGACAAGAGTGGGACAGTCAGGAAACACATCCAGGAGCAAACGTGGTTTTATTCTGAATGGAACCAAGATCCGACAGTTAGTGGAATGCTGAGGATGCTCTTCGGTGATGGCGCGTCATCCACAGAAGATAATATTATGGAAATATTCGGTGTGGAAGACAAAGTGACGTTAGAAAAATACTGGGAATTGCTTACAACCACAACCTACGCTCCCATTATGTTCAACCATACCGTTATAGGTTCCGAAGAAATGCCTCTTTCAGATGATCTATATATCAAAATGAACGCCCGTGGCAAACCTCTTACAAGTTTCGAAAATTTTAAAGCCGAGGTGATAAAATGGGTTTCCGAACACATCTCCAAAGAAAAGTCAATTGTATTTGCATCTAAGTTCGATAATGAGTGGACTGACATTTTTTGGAAGAAAGGTCTGGGCAACAAAGTTCACAATGTCGATGAGGTGTTCTATTCCTTCATCAATAGACTGTATTGTCAGTACGTGATAATGCAACGTAGGGATGGCAATTATGTGGCAGACGAAAAAAATGAGGATTACAAGTATTTTAGTGCCGATGACCCTAAAACGCGGCAATCTCATTACATTCGAGTCGCTCGATAGATATCAAGGCCACATGGAGGAGGCATTGGCTACAGTGGACACCATATTGCAAAAAGTCAAAAACATAGACTCTTCTGCATTCCATGCCCCATGGAACGATAAATTCAATTTTATCCCGCAATACGTTCTTGACAGTGACCATCAGCCGAAGAAAGTGACCAATGAAATTTATGAATACACTACAATCAATCAACGTGATAGGGTTGCCTTCTATGCCATAAGCAAATATATTCAATATTCTGGGGATGAGTCGGACGAACCAGACAGCCTCTCACATTGGATGCGTGTTGTATGGAATTTGATTTCAGACAAGGGCTCTGACGATAGGGATACTATTCGTAGTATCGACAGCATGCGGGAGGCAATTGAACTGATTGATAGGGTGGAGAATCCTCACAAGGTGTATTATGAGCTCAATGAAAGATCGGAAACGTTGTTAGCGGAGGTGAAAGATACATCAGCATTAAAGAGGCGTTTCAGGGAAGAGATAGAAAAGGCAAAGCAGATAGTCAATCCCCTACCTGAAGTCAATGTGCCTTCATGGGCCCAAAATTGGGAGGAAGCTATCTTAGAGGCTGAGAAATTTCGTTT
>OKWD01000162.1_pt1 | contig 12226 bp, 9 predicted proteins | sample 1607011 | NCBI WGS metagenome assembly OKWD01 (sample SAMN04414077, study PRJEB24778) | human gut metagenome | material: faecal | host: Homo sapiens | reverse complement strand
GACCACGGGAAAAGGATGTGATCAATTTATTCTGGACCGGCAGCGGTATAGAATTTCTATATACTGGCAGTGAATTGTGGCTGGAAGTAAATGCTGATTACGACACGATGGAGCCATGGCTGGCGGTAGAACTGAATGGAGCCAGAATCAGCCGTTTTCCGGTTAATAAAGGGAAAAATGAAGTATGCCTGTTTCGAGGAATGACAGTAGGAAAGACGAAGCATGTACGGATTCTGAAGGAAGTACAGGCTATGCACCAGGACCCGCTGCACATGATACAGATTTTGGGATTGCAATATGGAGATGGGGAATTTTTTGGTTCTGCCGGATCCTGAATATCGCCTGGAATTTGTAGGAGACAGTATTACCAGTGGAGAGGGAACTATGGGGCCGGTAGGTGAGGAAGACTGGATCAGTGCGTTCTTCTCTGCGGAAAATACGTATCCCCGTATGGTATCGGATGCGCTTTCTGCGGAATATCGTGTGGTGTCCCAGAGTGGCTGGGGAATCGTCACCGGCTGGGATGGCATTGTAGAGAATAAGATTCCTCCCTATTATAAACAGGTCTGCGGATTGCTTACCGGGGAGCGAAATGCTTCGCTGGGAGCACTGGAAGACTATGATTTCAAGGCATGGCAGCCGGATGCGTGATCATTAATCTGGGAACCAACGATGCCACAGCAATCCAGTCCGCAGCGGAACTGGTAAGAGAATGGGCAGGAACCCGTGACATAAAAGAAGTCAAAAAGATCCTGACTACAGCAATCCGAGATTTCCTGAAAGCTGTGCGTGACTGCAATCCTGAGGCACAGATCATCTGGGGCTATGGTATGCTGGGAGACAATTTCCTGCCCGTCATCCGTGAAGCGGTGGAAACCTACGCGGAACAGACTGTTGATACCAGAATCCACTTTTTACAACTTCCCAACACCACACCGGACACCGTAGGCAGCCGCCTGCATCCCGGAGTGAAAGCTCATCGCAAAGCAGCACAGGTGATAGAAAAGTATTTGCTGGAACTTTTTAAACAATAAATTTATAAAATCTTAAGGAATATGTGCCGAAAAATGTGACAACTCCGGATTAAACTGGGATTCAAAGAAAGCAATTAACTCTGGGGGGCAGCAATATGACACAGGAGAATCGTTCGAGCAGACAACCGGATCTGGAAATGATACAGGTGCGAAGAATCCGTATCTGGTGGATTACCGGACTGGAAAAAATATAGTCAGACACGTAGGAAGCGTGTAGGACAACCGCAAGACAGACAGACCGGAAGATACGCCGATCAATCACGAAGCAATCATACAGGAGGACGCACAGAACGGTCACAACATAGCATATCGGCAATGCCGCAGGAAGGCGGAAGGAAGAAATCACATCCGCAGTATTCGACGACAGCACAGCAGAAAACAAGGCCTGGCGGCAGGAGCAGGGTCATCCGGGCAATGCATATGAGCAAAATGTTTACAAAGACAATGCTTACAGCACCCGCGTCAGACAACGCCGGGTCAGAGCCGAGAGGCAGCGCCGCCGCAGACAGGCAAGAATCCGCAGATATATTAAGATTTCCCTGCTGTGTGCCAGCATTCTTGCAGGAATCTTTATGTTGAAAAAATTTGTTGGAAGTACCTGCCAGCACTGCGGAGGCCAGTACTCCTGTGGAAGTTGCGGCAGAAGCTGTGCAGCGGATCGAAAAACAGATCGGGGAGACCACGGGAACCCGGATCCAGGGACTTCGGCGGATGTATATGCAGCACATCCCAACTGGACAGAAGATTTTCTCACCGTGAATGAATATTCCAGACCGGGAGATCCCCTGACGGAAGTGAAAATATTTTTGTACATTACACGGCGAATCCTGGGACCAGCGCGGCCCAGAACCGCAGCTATTTCGAACAGCTGAAAGACAATCATGAACGCAGTGCCAGTGCCCATTTTATCATTGGCTATGATGGCGAGATCCTTCAGTGCGTTCCTCTGGACGAGATCGCCTATGCAGTACAGACCCGCAATGAGGATTCTATTTCTATCGAATGCTGCTACAAGGCGGACAACGGCCAGTTTACTCAGGAGACCTATGATTCTCTGATCAAATTATTGAAATGGCTGACTGATGCCTATGACCTGCAGCCCGATGACATCTTGCGCCACTATGATTGTGGCGGAAAGAAATGTCCCATTTACTATACGGAGCATGAAGATGCCTGGAACAAACTGAAAGAAGACGTGAAAAACCTATAGAGAATTGCGAACGGAGGAACTTTTTTCCAAAAGGAAAAGGTTCCTTTTCGTTAGTCTTGTTTTACGAAAACAAGTTTGCTAGAATAGAACGGTAATAAGCAACAGACAAGGCCTTGCGGGGCAGAAATGAGGAGTAACATGAATTTATTATCACCTTCAATTCTTTCGGCGGATTTATGGAAACTGGGAGAGGATATCAAAGCTGTGGAAGGAGCAGGGGTCTCCTGGCTGCATGTAGACGTGATGGACGGATTGTTTGTACCGTCGATTTCCTACGGTATGCCGGTATTAAAGCTGTCAGATCCCACACGGATATGTTTCTCGATGTGCATCTGATGATCGAGAAGCCGGAACGTTATGTGGAAGAGTTCGCTGCCTGTGGTGCGGACCTGGTGAATTTTCACCTGGAAGCCACAGAAGATGTGGAGGGATGCATTGAAAAATACATGCCACAGGCAAAAAGGCCGGCATCACCATTAAGCCCGCCACTCCGGCAGAGGCAGTGGAACCTTATCTGGAACTGGTGGATATGGTGCTGGTAATGACCGTGGAGCCCGGATTCGGCGGACAGAAGCTGATCCCGGAGTGCCTGGATAAGGTACAGGTGATCCGGAAAATGATCAACGATAAGGGGCTGTCTATCGATCTGGAAGTAGACGGTGGTATCAATCTGGACAATGTAGCATTTGCCATGGAAAAAGGAGCCAATGTCATTGTAGCCGGTTCCGCTGTATTTAAGGATGATATTGCAGCCAATGCAAAAGCATTTCTGAATAGATTACAATAGTTCAAAAGAATGTCTGACGGTGAAATTACGGAGCGGCCGATACTGGAAAAATGTCTGTCTGTGAAGCGGAGGTAAACAGGATAATCGCCATAAGGTATAAGGCAGCTTCGCAGATGGCACAGGTGGAAAGGCCGGTAACCAAGCCGGAAGACGGATAAGGAGGAACGAAGGATGGAATTACAGATATTGCATGCAATTCAGGGGATCCATCAGGAATGGCTGACAGAGATCCTGCGTTTTTTACTACGATCGGAGAAAGCGGGCTTGTATGGATTGCCATCGCCATCGTCCTGACATGTATACCGAAGACCAGAAAATGCGGTCTGACTATGATGATCGCAATGGCTATTACCTATCTGGTGGGGAATCTGTTTCTGAAAAATGTGATCGCCAGACCCAGACCCTGCGCAGTCGACAACAGTGTCATATTGAAGATCCCGTTTCCTTCTGAATATTCGTTCCCTTCGGGACACAGCTCCAATGGATTCGCCGGTGCAGTGACGATCTTCTGTTATTATCGTAGAGCAGGACTCTTAAGTCTGCTCATGGCGGCACTTATTGCATTTTCCAGACTTTACTTCTTCGTTCATTACCCGACGGATATCCTGGGCGGAATCTTATTGGGAACGCTGGATGCGCTGTTGGCGGTCTGGCTTGTGAAACACTTGGAGAACCGTGCAGATGCGCAGTCTGCATCGAACGCAGATAAAACCGAACACGTGCAGGAAAAATAAAATAACGGGACAGAAACCGGGGATCAGACAGAAAGGGCAAAAACTTTGATGAACAGCAGAACGTTATGGAATGATAATTGGTATTTTGCCAAAACGGAATTAGGTGTGAAATGGGAAGACAGGCAGATCTGGGAAGCCAAAATGCAGCCGGTGGATCTGCCCCATGACTGGTTGATCTATGATACGAAGAATCTCTATGAAGACAGCATCGGCTGGTATCGGAAGAACTTTGCCTATGCCCCGGATAAAACAGGAAATGATGACCGTGTCATTTTGCGCTTCGAAGGTGTTTACATGGATTCTGAGATCTGTGTCAACGGAACAAAGCTTGGAGAATGGAAATATGGCTATTCCACCTTTGACTGGGACATTACGGACAGTCTGCGGGAGGGAGAAAATGAAGTGGCCCTTCGCGTCGTATTTCAGTCACCCAACAGCAGATGGTACAGCGGTGCCGGAATCTATCGTAATGTATGGATGATATGTCTGCCGGAGACACATATCCCGCTGGACGGCATCTACACCTCTTCTGTGGAGACGCAAAAAGGCTATGACCTGACCATCGATACGGAGTTGAAATGGGGAACGGACAACGGAAATTATGCACTGGAATATTGTCTGTATTATACAGGGGACAGTAAAAGCTCCGCAGAAACAGCAAGCAGGGAGATTTTCCGGGTAAAGCAGCCCCTTGACGGTGGACAGGAGAAGACATCTGTGACGATTCCTGTGGACAATCCGAGGAAATGGGACATTACGGATCCTTACTTGTATGAGCTGCAGGTATGCCTGTGGAGAGACATGTTGCGGGAAAACGGTAGTGCGGAGACGATCGGTAACAGTGCATCACAGAGAACAGAACAACAACCGGTGCGGGAGACCAACAGCCGGGAACTATGTCAGGAAGAACATCTTCGCATCGGTTTCCGCACCATGCAATTTGATCCTGTCAGGGGCTTTTTATTAAACGGCAGAAAAGTGCGCCTGAACGGTGCCTGCGATCACCATGACCTCGGAGCACTGGGAGCGGCTTTTCACAAAGAAGCCATGCGCCGGAAATTTGAACTCATGCGTTCCATGGGTGTCAATGCTGTGCGGACTTCCCACAATATGCCCGCTGTGGAACTGATGGAACTGGCGGATGAGATGGGATTTCTGATCGTATCCGAAGCGTTCGATATGTGGGAGATGGCAAAGAATCCTTATGATTATGCCAGATTTTTCAAGGAATGGATGGAGAAGGATGTACGCAGCTGGATCCGCAGAGACCGCAATCATCCTTCCGTTATCATGTGGAGCATTGGCAACGAAATTCCGGATACCCATGCGGATGCCCATGGACAGGAGATCACCCGTAGCCTCCTTGCAGTAGTCAGAAAGTGGGATTACCGGAAGGTGGCACCGGTGACGATCGGTTCCAATTACATGCCCTGGGAAAATGCTCAGAAATGTGCGGATATCGTGAAAGTGGCGGGCTATAACTACGCGGAAAAATATTATGCGGAACACCATGAAAAGCATCCGGACTGGATCATCTACGGAAGTGAGACTTCCTCTGTGGTACAGAGCCGAGGGGTGTATCATTTTCCATTGGAGAGGGCGAATCTGATCGAAGCGGACGAACAGTGTTCTGCGTTGGGCAACAGTACTACCAGCTGGGCGGCGAAAAATAACGGAATACTGTATCACTATGGACAGAGATACCCCTTATTCCTGTGGTCAGTTCATCTGGACAGCCATTGACTATATCGGTGAGCCGACCCCTTATCAGACGAAAAACAGCTATTTCGGACAGATGGATACGGCGGGATTTCCCAAAGACTCCTACTACGTCTTCCGTTCGGAATGGACGGATGGGAAAAAAGATCCCATGATCCATGTATATCCCTACTGGGATTTTAATCCGGGACAGCAGGTGGACGTGCGGATCACCAGCAATGCTCCGGAGGTGGAACTGTTCGTAAACGGAGTGTCACAGGGAAAACAGCAGATCGATCATCAGAAAGGAACGGTATTGCAGCCTTCCTGGAAAGTACCGTATGCGCCCGGCAGTATCTGTGCCGTGGCATACGACGAAACGGGTAGGGAGATAGCCAGACAGGAGAGACATTCCTTCGGCAACACAGATCATTATGTATTAAAAGCAAATAAATCAGCCTTGCATGCTGACGGCGAGGACATGATCTTTGTGGAGATCTCAGCGGAGGACCGGGACGGATATCCTGTGGAAAATGCCTCCGATTATGTGAGAGTGACCGTGGAAGGCGCCGGACGTCTCATAGGCTTGGACAATGGTGACAGTACCGATTACGATGCCTACAAGGGAACTGTCCGTAAGCTGTTCCAGGGGAAACTACTGGCGATGATCGCAGCGAAAACGATTCCCGGAGAGATTCGTGTGACCGTGGAGGACGCATGGACAGCCACGGTGAGCATGACCGATGAAACCGGTGCCGAAACGGCCACGGCAGTAGTCGAGACTCCGGACAATACGGCAGCTGCCGGGCACCGCACGGCGACAGTGACGTTACAGGCAGTCGAAGCACCGATTCGTCCCGGTGTCTGTGCAACAGAAGAAAACAGAGAATATCCGCCCGCCTTTGTGGATCCCGGATTTGTTCCGGTGCGGAAACTGGAAATGAGCGCTCCCTATATGAGATTGACACCGGAGAAGCCGTATGTATTGCTACATACCCGTATCTATCCCATGGAAGCCACAGACCGTAAGCTTCTCTGGAGCATTACTGACGCTTCCGGTATCCCCAGCCCTGTGGCAAAGCTGGAGGAACTGGAAGACGGCGAGAGCATCCGGATCACAGGCATCAGTGATGGCAGTTTTCAGGTAAGGTGTATGACCTGTAACGGAACAACCAATATTAAAATGATTTCCCAACTTGACTTTGCAGTGGAGGGCATGGGACGGACGTTCCGTTCTCCGTATGAGCCGGTGGCGGGTATTTCTTATGTCGGAAGTTTTGGCGGAGACGTAAGCCGCGGAGTGGAGAACAGTGCCGGAACGGACAAGGCACAGCCTACCGGACTGGTCTATGAAGCGTTAGACTTTGGTGAATTCGGAAGTGACGAGATCACGCTGTCCATTTTTGCCAATGATAATGATCCCCACCGGATTCAGATATGGAAGGGAGAGCCCGAAGAGAGCGGTTCCGGGACACAGGGAACACTGGTGGGTGTAATAACCTATCAGAAGCCGGGCATCTGGGAAGTCTTCCAGCCGGATACCTTCGTATTGCCCCGGAGATTAAAGGGTGTAACAAAACTGACAATAGTGTCAGAAGATAAAATTTTCTGAAAGAGTTTCATTTCACCAGACAGGAAAAAGCTTATGCAAGACTGAGTGCTCTCACGGACGGAGTTACCTATGGTGACAGCTTTGTGAGAACCGGGGATGCCGTTGAACAGATCGGCAATAATGTTTCTCTCGAATTTACGGATATGAACTTTGGAGAAGCGGGAACCGATAGCATTGTCATCTGCGGAAGAACTCCTTTACAGCAGAATACGATCCAGCTTAGGTTTACCGATGGAGCTACACAGGTACTTCCCTTCCCGCACAGCGAGGAATATAGGGAACTGCGTTTCCCTCTGGAAAGAGTGACGGGAGAGCAGAATGTGACCTTCGTTTTCCTGCCGGGATGCAATTTTGATTTCAAATGGTTCCGGTTTGAAAAAGCGGATCAGAGGAGTAAGCGATAACTATGAGCAAATGGAACAGAAAAATATGGGCAGCAATACTGGTGGTGGGAATGACAGCGTCTCTGACTGCCTGTGGAGGCAGCAAAGGAGAAAACAGCAATGCGTCTGCTGCCGGTACACAGAATGAGACTGCCACCGTACAGGATGAGAGCGCGGACAGTAACACTGACAGCACCGGCAGTACCACGGCACTGGTGCAGGACAACCGGGTACTGCAGATCCCGGACGACAACTACCGTACCTACTATGAGCTTTTCGTATATTCCTTCTATGACAGCGACGGTGATGGCATTGGGGATCTACAGGGCGTACTGGAAAAGCTGGATTACCTGAATGACGGTGATGATACCACAGATATGGATCTGGGAATCAATGGTATCTGGCTCATGCCGGTGATGCCCTCCGTCACCTATCATAAATACGATACCACGGATTATGAGAATATCGATCCGCAGTACGGCACTCTGGAAACGTTTCAGGAGTTGCTGACGGCCTGTCATGACCGTGGGATCCGTGTGATCCTGGATCTGGCAATGAATCATTCTTCCAGCAGCCATCCCTGGTTCCAACAGGCTGCGGAGTATCTGAAGAGCCTGCCGGAAGGGGCGGAACCGGATAGTTCCGAATGCCCGTACGTGGATATTACCATTTTCCAGAGATACAGGCGGTATGCACAGCTGAATGGAACGGCCTGGTATTATGAAGCGAGATTCTGGGACGGAATGCCGGATCTGAATCTGGAGAATGAGGCGGTACGCCGGGAATTTGAGCAGATCGCGGATTTCTGGCTGGATATGGGTGTGGATGGCTTCCGACTGGATGCGGTGAAAGAGTATGTTACCGGATCCACAGAGGACAATGTGGAAATTCTAAGCTGGTTCGCGGATTATGTTCATGGCAAAGATCCGGAGAATTATCTGGTGTGTGAATGCTGGACGGATCAGAATACCTATGCCAAATATTATGAGAGCGGCGTGGACAGCATGTTTGATTTTGCTTTTGCCGACAAGTCCGGTATCATTGCCAATGTGATGAACGGTAAGGCATCGGCAACATCTTATGCAAAGAATCTGGAAACAGAGCAGGGCATGTATGCACAGTACAATCCGGATTATATCAATGCTCCCTTCTACACCAATCATGATATGGGACGCAGTGCAGGCTACTATGCCGGGGAGAATAGCGAAGCTCAGACGAAAATGGGCAATGCCCTTAATCTCTTAATGAATGGCAATGTATTCCTCTATTATGGGGAAGAACTGGGCATGAAGGGCTCCGGCAAAGACGAGAACAAACGGGCCCCCATGTACTGGAGCAAGGACGGCAATGCGGAAGGCATGTGTAAGGGCCCGGCAGATATGGATGATTTCCGGATGAAATTTGACAGTCTGGAAGAACAGCAGGAGGATCCCGATTCCATCTATAATTATGTGAAACAGGTGATCCGTGTCCGCAACCAGAACCCAGTGATCGCCAGAGGCACCACCGCTTATCTGGAGCAGTATTCCGGTGAACAATGCTTTGCCCTGACAAGAAGCTATGAAGGCAGTAACTTATTATTGTTGGGAAATACCTCTGCGGAGGCTGTGAGCGTGGATCTGACCGGACTTACCGTAGGAGGCACCACAGCGGAGGAACTGGTACTGCTGGGGGAACTTTATACCGGAGAAGAGACCGCGGAGCGTGCCGGTACTGTAGTTACGCTTCCGGCTTATTCGATCCTGATCCTGGGAGAAGAATAAGACGAGCAAAACAGAATACAGGAACAAAAACAGGTCTGTGGGCGAACCCTACAGACCTGTATGCTTTCTTACAAAATCTTCAAATTCGTTTACCGGTAACGGCTTCGAGAAGTAGTAACCCTGAATATCATCACAGTGAAGATTCTTCAGAAACTCTACCTGATCCGAAGTTTCTACACCCTCTGCGGTAATAGTCATACCGAAGCTCTGCAGCAACTGCGTGATATGCAACAGCAGCTTTTCACCGTTCCGGTCACCAATGTAATCGATCAGACTCTTATCCAGCTTGATCGTATCGAAATGCATGACATTCAGCGAAGACAGAGAAGAATAACCGCTTCCGAAATCATCCAGCAGTAAAGTAAATCCTGCTTCATGGAACTGCTCGATCAGGGAGGAAATATCACTGTTATCAATGGTAGCACTCTCAGTGATCTCTAACGGAACATATTTCGGATCGAGCCGGAATGAATTCAAAATCTCCCGGTACTTATCTACCACATTGCTGTAGTATAGGCTGACTCTGGAAATATTTACAGAAATCGGATACAATTTTGCTCCAGCCTGCAGCCATCTCTGCTGTTGTGCGCACACCGTGCGGAACACATATTCGTCCAGTGTTGTGATATTACCGTTTTTCTCAAATAATGGAATGAACTTGCCGGGAGAGAGCATGGTGCCGTCGGGGCGCTTCCAACGGATCAGAGCCTCCGCTCCCAGAATGTTTCCGGTGACGGGGTCTACCTTCGGCTGATACCACAGCTGGAATTCTCCGTTCTTCAGGGCATCTTCGAAGACATCTTCCATCAGACGATCCTCGGAGAGCTGTTTGATATCCAGCTCATCATAAAAAGCATAATGCCTGGTACGTTTTCCTTTTATCGGATATATGGCCTGTACAGCCTTGCCGTAATTCTGTTCGATTTCCTTATGATCGGCGGTCTCATAGATGCCGCACAGTGGGAACAGTTTCGGAATATTAAGCTTTGTGGACAAATTGGAAATATCCTGACACAGGCACTCCAATCTGGGTTCTAAGGTACACCGGTCATTATCCCGCAGGAACAGGATGAACCGGTCTGCATTGATGTGGGCAGAAAATTCACCCAGATGTGTACCGGTTTGCAGGATCTTCCATACTTCCAACAGTGTTTCGTCACCCTTGGCCACACCACAGGTATTATTGATCAGCTTGAAATCCTGAAGATCCAGGGCAACATAGAAGCCGCTGTCTCCGCCTCGGTGGGATAATTTCTCCTTGAAGCAGGCAAAATTATCACCATTTGTCAGAGGATCCACATAAGCCAGACGATATAACTGCCTGCGCCGTGTCCGGATACTGTGCACAAAAGCAAAAGTACCGACTCCGGCGATCACAATGATCAGCAGGATCAGCAGCCGCACCTGAAACAATATCGGAGCGGAACGACTGGAAAGTACCTGATCGGGAACAATAGTCAGGGCGAACCACTGTCTGTCGCTGCGGAGATTGTCCATTGCAGCCGCATAGTAATAATACTTCTGACTGCCTCCATAGAAATAACCACCGTTGGAAGAAGAACTCTGAAGCAGCGTATGCAGATCCTGCAAGGGCTGGTCGTTACGGGCATCCTGAGTCAGATAATCGGACATACGGTCGGCTTCCTGCAGGGAGCCGGTGCATTGGAAGATGTGGCGATCAGGTCACCGTCCTGATTTACCAGACAACTGAATCCCTGATTATTAAAGGATTGCACGCCTAAAATTTCTTCAAAATGCTGGTTCCGATAGGTGGCAAATAAAACACCGATAATGGAATCACTCTGATCATATACGGGAATGCTGAATACATTGATGGGCTCCGGAGTACCGAGGCGATCCTGGAGGGTATTGGTAATACCAGGAAGTCCCTGCATACCATCCTTAAAAAAATCTCTGCTGGACAGATCCTGTACATAGCCATCGGTGCTTATCACCTGACCGTCCGGTGAGACGAAACCGATCCGTTTAAACTCATAGGTGGAGACAAAAGATCCCAACTGTGCAGCAATGGATTTTGCATTGACTGCATCCGGGGAAACGCTGATCGCATCGGCAAGGCTGTATAATAAGTTGAAGTTTTCACGGAGCTCCTGTTGTACGATCAGGGCGTTCTGCGTGGCAACATCCCGGAGAGTGGACTGTACTTCTTCCTCTGTATCCTGTGTGATCTGGGCAGAACTCCACATAACTGTGGAAATTACCAGCACCAGAGCAATGCTCAGAATGATCAAGGCCTGTTTTGGTAATTTACTTTTTTCATTTTATATCCTCTTATGTATGTTATAAAATTACCTTATATAATATACCATTATACACATTTACGATTGCATGGCAACAAAAACTGCATTGACAGTCCGGATTTCCTGTGCTACTGTAAGAATACGCAAATGCAATGAGGAAGAGAGTATTTATCATAGAAGTTTTACAGAGAACATTCCGTAAGGCTGAGAGGAATGGAACGGACAGATAGAGAAGATGGCTTCTGAGCGGCGCACCGAACGGATACCGGGGAGAATAGGAACGGTGGAAGCAAGGCTGCGACAGGATCCGCCTGTTACAGCGGATAGGGTTACGGACCCGAAGAGGTCTGTGTTGCGAAACGCAGACGAAGAGAAGTGGTAACACGAGACAACGCTCGTCTTCTTGAAGAACATAAGGTTCTTTGAGGAGACTTTTTTATTGCAACAAGGTCACAAGTCAAAAATTACGATGTGCTTGCACAAGAGTGGTTTTATGGCTTAATGACCCGCCCCGATATGAGCATAAAAAGTGGAGCGTCAGCTTCACGATATGCGAATATTGGGTAGAATTGTGGGAGTACGAAGTACGGAACAATTCGTATGGCATCTTTTGACCTCAACATCATTCTATCGTATCGGTCAAAATTGTTTCAACGCTGATATAGATTTCGTTGCGACTACATCCACGCCGGTATCAGCCACATTTTCCACAATCACATCCCCAATCTGAACCCGGTGCGGTAA
>OKWD01000161.1_pt1 | contig 12228 bp, 17 predicted proteins | sample 1607011 | NCBI WGS metagenome assembly OKWD01 (sample SAMN04414077, study PRJEB24778) | human gut metagenome | material: faecal | host: Homo sapiens | reverse complement strand
ATTGTTCTAAGGACAGAATAATCTCTTTCGATTCTTTATATATAGCCCATGTCTGATGGCATGGGAAGAGAATTCATGTATCTGTCTTAACATGCAACTAATCGCTATTTTATCCCGAATTGGGGTACAAAGATAGTGCAAATCGAGCGCAGAACATTCAAGCTTGCTTGACAATGTTATGCCAAGATGCAGCCTATATTATACAAAGATAATGCAAATCGCTTGAAAAATGCGCAAAAAAGAGCCATTGTGCATTTTTTTTGCTCGAGTTTCAGATGTTTCAGAAAAAATTCGCTAAATTTGCAGCCTATATGTAAAAGAGCATATAGATAGTTTATACTAAATCATAAAATTAACCCCATAAACTATGAAGTTATTACAGGCGAAATTGGCAAAATATGACGCTCCCCAAAAAGCCAAAGCGGCAGGTGTTTACCCATACTTCCGCAAAATCGAAAGCGAGCAGGACACTGAAGTCTTAAATAAACGGCAAAAAAGTATTAATGTTTGGCTCCAATAGCTACCTTGGCCTTACAAACCATCCTAAAGTAATTGAAGCCGCTGTTGCCGCCACAAAAAATATGGAACCGGATGCGCTGGTTCTCGTTTCCTTAATGGCACCCTCGACATCCACATTGCCTTGGAAGATAGATTGGCTAAATTCGTCGGAAAAGACGAAGCCATTATTTACTCTACCGGTTTTCAGGTTAATCTTGGTGTTGCTTCATGTCTGACTGGTCGTGAAGACTACATCCTTTGGGATGAACTCGACCATGCCTCAATCATTGAAGGATGCCGTCTTTCTATGTCGAAAAAGATTAAATATAAGCACAACGACATGGAAAGCCTCGAGAAAAAGCTCCAAATGTGCGATCCCGACAAAGTTAAATTAATTATTACCGACGGCGTATTCTCTATGGAAGGCGACGTGGCAAACCTGCCTAAGATTTGCGAACTTGCAAAGAAATATAATGCTGCCGTTTATGTCGACGAGGCACATGGCATCGGCGTGTTTGGCAATCAAGGACGTGGCACATGCGACCACTTCGGTGTGACAAAAGACGTCGATTTGATTATGGGCACTTTCAGCAAATCGTTTGCCGCTCTTGGAGGCTTCATTGCGACAGACTCTGTGACTGCAAACTACCTCCGCCACAACTCGCGATCTTACATCTTCAGCGCCAGCATCACACCAGCGTCTACAGCTGCTGTAAACGCAGCCCTCGATATTATGGAGAGCGAGCCTGAAAGAATCGAACACTTGTGGAAGGTTACAAACTATGCATTGGATGGATTCAGAAACATCGGTTGTGAGATTGGTCACACCTCTACTCCTATCATTCCTCTCTTCATCCGCGACAACGACAAGACATTTGCAGTAACTCGCGACCTTCTTGAAGATGGTATATTTGTAAACCCTGTTGTGTCACCGGCCGTTCCGTCGCAAGACACTTTGATTCGTTTCAGCCTTATGGCGACACACACAATCGAACAAGTCGACAGAGCTCTTGAATGCATTCAGAAAGTATTCAAAAAATACGATATCATCAAATAATCGTAATTGAAACATAAAAAAAATCCGCAGAATTAATTCTGCGGATTTTTTTATCCCATTAAGGTCATATGGTATCCCAACCGATTAAGCTGAACAGCAGCACCGTACAGATACATTTGACGCAAACACGCCACATAGCCCCTGAAAGCGTCCTCCGTACCAGCTTCTATGTCTGAGTTTCTCAATATAGCGAGAGTCCGCGACGCACACTCTCCTACCAGTTGGCTTGTCTGCCGCCGCTTTTCAGCATCAAGACGCAATACCTCCTCAAGAATATATTCATCCATATTATCGTATCCACGTTTGTCCCTCAGCATCTCATAGATACTGGTATTCTGCCCATATTCTGTCCAATTCTCATCCCAGAACTGTGCCATCGCCATTCCCAGAAACATCATCCATCCTAACGAGACCGTCGGATAGCCACTAAATTCTCTTATCCCATCCGGAAGATATGCCTCCGCTATTTTCCGCCAAGCGTCAGCCACATCAGGGCACTCCGGCATACGCTCATCTAATTCTCCGACTGAACGCAAATATTTATATAAATCCTCCTTTACACCATTCTCCATATCTATAGTGCTTAATTATTCAACAATTTCGCTACTGCCTCCGCACATTTTTCTCCGTCCATCGCCGCAGAAACAATGCCGCCGGCATAACCGGCTCCCTCTCCACAAGGATAAAGTCCATCAATGCGTATATGCACCATCGTTTCCCTGTCACGCGGGATACGCACTGGTGAGGATGTGCGTGACTCAACACCAATCAATATCGCCTCATTGGTAAGAAACCCTCGCGCAAAACTTCCAAATTTTCGGAATCCTTGCTGCAAACGTTTTGCCAATCTGCTCCGGCAACCATTTGTCAAGACGCGACGGGTGAATGCCTGGAGCATACGATGTGCGGGGCAAATCGACCGATGCCCTACCTTCTACAAAGTCGCGCATACGCTGCGCCCCGGCATTTTGCGTCTTTCCCGCCTGTTCATAGCAAAGTTTTTCCAAGTCCTCTTGGAAAGCCATCATCTTCAAGTTGCCATATTTCGCATATTCTTCATCCACATCCTCTGGTCGGATTTCAACTACCATCCCTGAATTTGCCCATCGTGATCCTCGATTTGACGGCGACATTCCATTAACAACAAGTTGATTCGGTCCACTTGCTGCCGGCACGATGATTCCGCCCGGGCACATACAGAACGAGTAAACGCCGCGACCGTCAACTTGAGTCACAAAACTATACTCAGCAGCAGGAAGCCATTCGCCACGGCCTTCAGATGAATGATATTGTATCTGGTCTATAAGCTTTTGAGGATGCTCCAAACGCACTCCTACCGCAATGCCTTTTGCCTCTATTTCGATATTCAGACCGTCAAGCATCCTATAGACATCTCGCGCAGAATGACCAGTGGCAAGAATGACCGGGCCGTCAAATTCCGAGCCATCCTCGCAAACGGCGCCAACAACCGACATTCCGTCCATCTTCAATCCTGTCACACGTGTTGAGAAGCGCACATCTCCGCCACTTTTCAAAATCTGCTGCCGCATTGCCTTGATGACAGCCGGAAGTTTGTCTGATCCGATATGTGGATGAGCGTCTATAAGAATGTTTTCAGATGCGCCGAACTGATTGAATATCTGCAATATTCTGTCAACAGAACCGCGTTTTTTGCTTCGCGTGTACAACTTACCGTCTGAATACGCACCAGCGCCACCTTCTCCAAACTATAATTCGAATTCTCGTCAACGATGTTTTCTCTTGATATGCGAGCCAAGTCACGACGGCGATCGTCAACGTTCTTGCCTCGTTCAAGAACCACCGGACGCAAGCCAAGCTCTATCAATCTGAGTGCGGCAAACAAGCCTCCAGGACCGGCCCCTACAACCACCACTGTCTGCGCATTGCTCACATCGCCATAGCGATATGGTTCATAGCGATTTATATTATCCGGGAGTTCATCAATAAAGCATCTAACCGTCAAATTGACCATGACCCGACGCTGACGGGCATCGATTGAGCGTTTCAAAATCTGCAACAATTTTATCCTGCCACGGTCAAAATTCCCCTGTCGGGCGACAAATGCAGCTACACGTTCATTGTCGGCTGCCGTACGCGGATCCACTCGTAATTGAAATTCTTTTGTCATATTCTAAAAATTCAACCGAAATTACTCACATTTCCCCATTCCACAAAATTATTTTGCAAATTCATCACAAAAGTTCCTACCTTTGCAGTCTAAAACTTATTTACACAATGAAAACTGGCGTATTATTCGATCTTGACGGAGTTCTGATTGACAAGCGAAAGCATATATACTGAATTTTGGGAAGATGTTGACAAGGTGTTTCCAACAAATGTGCCCGACTTTGCTCACATAATAAAGGGTTCAACGCTGCCCAAAATCCTCGGCACATATTTTCCAGACAAAAATATCCAGCAGCAAATACTGGATATGATCTCCTGCTTCGAAAAGGATATGCGCTATACTCCTTTTATCGAAGCCATGAGGTTTGTCGACGAACTTAACGAAGCAGGCATTGAATGCGCCATCGTGACGAGCAGTTCATTGCAGAAAATGGAAAATCTCTATCGCCAGAATCCTGGATTCCGCGACAAATTCAAAGCCGTAATAACAAGCGATCTGGTAACATTCTCCAAACCGCATCCACAGCCGTATCTCCTTGGCGCAAAGCCATTGACGTCAATCCGGAAAACTGCTTCGTTTTTGAGGACTTCATTGTCGGGCATCGAATCGGGAAAAGCTGCTGGAGCAACCGTTATCGGGCTTGCCACCACTCTGCCATTAGATGCAATAAAAGGGAAAGCCCACAAAACCATCTCTGATTTTGCAGGCTTTCATATTTCCGATATGCTTTCTGTAAAGCAGAATTAGCAGGCTTTAAAACTCATATCCAAACCTTTGACAGAATGAGTCAAAGCTCCGACAGAGATATAGTCGACTCCGCATTCGCCATAGTCACGGAGCGTGTCGAATGTAATGCCGCCCGATGACTCCAATTCACATCGTCCAGCCACAATGTCGACAGCCTTCTTCGTATTTTCCGGAGTGAAATTGTCAAGCATTATGCGGTCAACGTGACCTGTGGCAAGCGCCTCATCAAGCTCATCAAAGTTGCGCACTTCGATTTCAATTTTCATGCCATCCTTATGGTTGGCTTTAATGTATTCATTCGCTTTATTGATGGCATTTGCAATACCGCCGGCAAAGTCTACATGGTTGTCTTTCAACAGAATCATATCAAACAAGCCTATACGGTGATTCATTCCGCCGCCAATCTTCACAGCTTCCTTCTCAAGCATACGCATTCCTGGAGTCGTCTTGCGGGTGTCAAGCACTTTTGTTTTCAAGCCCTTCAATCGTTCCATATATTTTGCCGTCATAGTAGCAATTCCGCTCATACGCTGCATGATGTTAAGCATCAGACGCTCCGTTTGAAGCAACGAACGCACTCTGCCTTCCACCACGAAAGCCACATCTCCGGGCTTCACATGCGCTCCGTCGTTGATAAACACAGTCATCTTCAGCTCTGGATCAAATTTATGGAACACCTTCTTGGCAATCTCCACTCCTGCAAGAATGCCTTCCTCTTTTACGAGCAAATGCTGCTTGCCCATCTCGTCGGCAGGAATGCAGCAAAGCGTTGTGTGGTCTCCGTCACCGATATCCTCGGCAAACGCCAAATCAAGCAATTCGTCAATAAGTTCGTCTTTTGTCTTCATATCTTATGTCTCTGTTTTTTCGTTAAACATCACAAAAGTACAAAAAACTAATCAACTCCGAAATTATACCGCCGACAAACTGACCGCACGACGACATTCAGATGCAAAAATCATCGATTGACGCACAAACCAGCCATCACTATCTGACCTTGTCATTGGCTTCAAGCCCAAACAATGATACGCTTTATCATAATGCCCGCCGACCGTCAGCATATCATAAAGACACGCAAGGTCATTCAAGCCATAGTGCCCTGACACGACAACTTCGCAACATTTTTTTCCAACGCCTCGTCCACAAGGCTCATCAATTCCACATCAGCATCCGTTTGCGCGGCCGACTGCATTGCGGCAAGCCGCTCAAGAGTCAACGAAACAGGTGCGCCGTCCCATAGATTTTCAGTCAGAGAATTCCGCCATCCGTCAATACATGAGTCGACAAATCCTCGCACCGACAAATTAGTATCCTCTTCCTGGCAATACAAATAATATGCAGATACACGGCACAACAACGCCCTCAGCAATCCGTCTTCGCGGCACGCCTCTCGCCAGCAGCCGTCAGACACTGACAGAAACGCATTGACAAACACATCATCCTTCCTTGACGACCACTCCGTGCCAACACCAGTCATTTCATCATGCATCAGTGCCAACAACCGGCATTTTGCAGCAGCATCATTCTCCGTAGCAAGCTTCGCACGGATTCTCGCGAACAACAGATTCCCTGTTTTCACAAAATCCACGCCATCAAGCAATGGCGTCCCATCGAGTTGCGCACTCCACCCCGCCTTGCAGATTCTTACCGCCGCGCCAAGCTCTTCTACGCCACAACCCGTCGTTGCGACTCGCCTCAGATATGTTTCAATTGCTATTGCCATCTGCAAGCATAGCGCAAAGATTGTCTATGCATTTTTCTTTGGTGAAATATTTGCGATAATAATTCCATCCATTCTCGCCATAGGCCCGCAAATCATCGCCGTTCATTTTACTGAGCTTCAAAATATTTTCTGCCAAGCCTTGATAATCCTTTGCCGGTGAGGAAACGCCACAGTTGCTGTCTGCAATAAGATTCCGAGCCTCTCCGTCAATCATTGCCACCACCGGTTTTGCCGCAGCCATATACGCCTGCAACTTTGCTGGAGCGGTAAGACTGAATATATAATCGTCTTTTAATGCCAACAACATAACATCCGCCTGCTTAAAAAACGACGGCATCAAGTCTATTGGGAAGCGGCCAAGAGCGCTTACTGTGTCTGACAACTGATGCTTTTCAATAAATGAATCGACCCATTCCTTCCTACGACCATCCCCGATGAAAATGAATTGTATATTCTTTTCCTTTTTCAACAATAACGCCGCCTGCATCACGTGCTCAAAGTCCTGCGCTTCTCCGATATTACCTGCAAACATCACTTTGAACCCAGCTTTCAAATCCGGGATAGGCTTTATTTCCGCATTCTCAAAAAGGTCTTCTGCCCAATTAGGAAAATACTCCAACTTGTCCAAGTATTCTCCCTTCTCTAAAATTGATTTTATAAAACCTTTAGAGCTGACCAATATCTTATGCGAATGTTCATACATCCTTTTTGTCTCGCGTTTAAATATATTCAAGACAAACTCATTCTTGACATTCCCCGCCGACTGCAAACTTTCCGGCCATAGGTCCAATACCCAAAAATAGATTGGAATTCTCTGTATTTTTCTTACCAATTAGTGCTGGATAACCTTGTGTGATTGGAGATGTTTCATGAACGATTATAGCGTCAAAACGCTTTTGGAAAGGAACGACGAATGCCCGTAATGACGCAAAAAAAGCCCAACTAAGATAGTTTATCGCCAATCGGGCACCAGATCCATTGCCTCGAGGCACAACAAGTGTCCTTATCACGTCCACTCCTTCTACCGTTTCTCTCCGTTTTTGAACACGCCATATCCCTTGTAAAATTTCCCACCAGGATAATTCGGCAGACCTGTCAGGACTGTCACTTGATGTCCTCGCTTTTGCAGTTCAAAAGCCAAATCGTTACTTTTAAACTGCTCTGGATAGAAGTATTGTGTGACAAGCAGGATTCTCATCTATAAGACTTTTATTTTCTCCAAACCATTTTATTCACAACTCCAGTGTAGCTCTGGACAAGCTTAACCACTTTGGTCGACACATTTTCATCCGTATAATTTGGCACAGGGATACCATTGTCACCGTTAATGTTCATCGCCACGGCTGTATCTACGGCTTGGAGCAGCGAACGCTCATCAATGCCGGCAAGGATAAAGCACCCTTTATCCATTGCCTCTGGGCGTTCTGTCGACGTGCGTATACACACTGCCGGAAACGGATGTCCGACAGATGTGAAAAACGAACTTTCCTCCGGCAATGTTCCAGAATCCGAAACAACCGCAAATGCGTTCATCTGCAAGCAGTTGTAATCATGGAAGCCAAGCGGTTCATGCTGTATCACACGTCCATCAAGCTTAAATCCGCTCTGCTCCAATCGCTTGCGGCTGCGAGGATGACAAGAATAAAGTATCGGCATATCGTATTTCTCTGCCATTGCATTAATTGCAGTGAACAAAGATTTGAAATTCTTTTCCGTGTCGATATTCTCCTCTCTATGGGCAGAAAGTAATATATATTTGCCCTTTTCCAAGCCAAGACGCGCATGTACGTCAGATGCTTCTATTTCTGCCAAATTTTGATGAAGCACCTCCGCCATCGGCGACCCAGTAACGTAAGTACGCTCTTTTGCCACACCCGAAGCATTCAAATAGCGACGGGCATGCTCGCTGTAGCACATATTCACATCGGAAATAATGTCGACTATCCTCCGGTTGGTTTCTTCCGGAAGGCACTCATCGAAGCAACGGTTGCCTGCCTCCATGTGGAATATAGGAATGTGCAAACGCTTTGCCGGTATCACCGACAGACACGAATTGGTGTCGCCAAGCACAAGCATCGCATCTGCTTAACCTGCGACAACAACTTATACGAGCAATTGATTATGTTGCCGACAGTTGCGCCCAAATCATCGCCTACCGCATCCATATAGACCTCGGGGTCCTTCAGTTTCAAGTCGTGGAAAAACACACCATTAAGATTGTAGTCATAGTTCTGTCCTGTATGGGCAAGTATACAATCAAAATATTTATGGCATTTGTTGATTACTGCTGCCAGACGGATGATTTCCGGTCGCGTGCCCACGATGATGACCAGCTTCAATCGACCGTCGTCGGCAAAATGTATGTCACTATAATCGAGTTTCATTGTTTCTATACTTTTTCAAAATATGTATCTGGTTTTTCTGGATTAAACCGTTCGTTTGCCCACATCAATGTCACCAAGTCGTCGGTTTCCGACAGATTGATGATATTGTGCGTGTAGCCTGGCAACATATGCACAGCTTCTATCTTATCTCCGCTCACCTCAAAACGCAACACATCGTCCGAGCCAATGCGACGCTCCTCAATCAACGCACGTCCGCTGACTACGATGAAGAATTCCCACTTTGTATTGTGCCAATGTTGCCCCTTGGTGATGCCAGGCTTGGAGATGTTTACCGAGAACTGACCGCAATCTGCCGTCTTAAGTAATTCCGTGAAACTACCGCGGTCGTCAACATTCATTTTCAATGGGAAAGCCACCTTTTCTTTAGGCAGATATGAAAGATAGGTGCTGTATAATTTTTTTGCAAACGAGCCTTCAGCAATCTCCGGCATCATCAACGTTTGTGGCTGTGAATGGAACGATTCAAGCAAATCCACTATTTCGCCAAGAGTGGCACGATGGCTCACTGGCACGGCGCAATACGCACCATCCTTGCAGAGCACGGCATTCACTCCGTCAAACTCGCAATGATGCTCCTCGCCACGCAATGCTGCAATCATCTCATCCACAAGATCGTCGACATATAGCAATTCCAATTGGGTCGAGCGGTCGTTCACCTGTATCGGCAAATCATTGGCAATGTTGTTGCAGAATGTCGCAACTGCAGAATTATAGTTCGGACGACACCATTTGCCGAAACAAATTAGGGAAACGGTAGACAAGCACTTTGGCCCCGGTTTCTTTGCCGTAGTCGAAAAACAGATTTTCTCCTGCCAATTTGCTCTTCCCATAATCCGACTCGCCATAGCGTCCAATCAACGTTGCCTGGATGCTCGAAGAGAGCATCACCGGACAAGTGTTGCCGCAACGCTTCAACGTGTCGAGCAGCGTAGAGGCAAACCCGAAATTGCCTTGCATAAACTCCGCCTGGTCTTTTGGCCGGTTCACTCCAGCAAGGTTAAAAACGAAGTCTGCTCTGCCACACCACTCGTCAAGCAACCCAGGGTCAGTGTCAAGATCATATTCCATAACCTCGTCGACCGTCACGTTGCCATAGCAACGCGCCTTGCCGTCGCGGATATTCTTAAGCTGCGCACACAGGTTTTTACCGACAAAACCCTTCGCGCCTGTCACCAAGATTCTCATTTCGCTATATTTTCAATACCCTTCAGTTCATTCTGGATATACTCAAGCGCCGCAATCTTTGCCTTCGTCTCCTCAAGATCAAGACGGCGAGTGTTGTTGGAATTGAATTCCGTCAAATCGCAACGTTTCTGGTCGCCCTCTGTGAAAAACTTGTCGTAGTTGAGCGAGCGGTTGTCGGCAGGCACACGACTAGAAATTGCCCATATCCTCCGCTTTGGCACACTCCTCGTTGGTCAGCAACGTTTCATACATCTTCTCTCCGTGGCGAATACCGATTACCTTGATTTCCTCTTTTTTACCTCCAAACAGCTCACACACAGCCTCTGCCTGCGTCTGTATGGTGCACGCCGGAGCTTTCTGCACGAGAATGTCGCCATTATGCCCGTGCTCGAATGCAAACAGCACCAAGTCTACCGCCTCCTCGAGCGACATAATAAAACGCGTCATCCGCGGCTCCGTAATCGTAATCGGATTGCCGTTGCGTATCTGGTCAATCCACAACGGAATCACCGAACCGCGCGAACACATCACATTGCCATAACGCGTACAGCAAATCTTGGTCTTGCCCGAATAACGGCTCTTGGCCACGGCAATCTTCTCCTCCACGGCCTTCGTCGTACCCATCGCATTGATTGGATAGGCAGCCTTGTCGGTCGACAGGCAGATTACTGCGCCGACGCCGGCCTCGATGGCTGCCGTAAGCACATTGTCTGTACCGATCACATTGGTCTTAACTGCCTCCATCGGGAAAAACTCGCAACTCGGCACCTGCTTAAGCGCCGCCGCATGGAAGATATAGTCAACGCCAGGCATCGCATTGCGACACGACTGAAGGTCGCGCACATCCCCGATAAAAACTTTATCTTATGCGCCACATCCGGATATTTCACCTGATACTCATGGCGCATATCATCTTGTTTCTTCTCATCGCGCGAAAAAATGCGGATTTCGCCAATGTCAGTACGTAAAAATCTGTTTAACACAGCATTGCCAAACGAGCCCGTTCCGCCCGTTATCATCAATGTCTTTCCTGCAAAAATGCTCATATCGTGTATGTTGTTTTTATTGTTTACTGTTCCACATTTCACTGCCGTCAGCTCCATAGGCGCCGTCTTTAGCCTCAAGTATCACCGACGGCTCAACCACCTCCACCGTGTGCCACGCACCCGGCGGGCACCTGGCAACCATAGCACCCTTCCTCCGGACAAAGCCGTATGCGCTCCGTCTCCACAAGCCGCCCGTCACGCTCCTCCAAAATCACCTCGTCCATCCTACCACGAAGGCACGCCACCGTCTCCGCCGACCGGGGATGGCGATGCACAGCCACCACCGTTCCCGGTAGCAAAGCGTTAAGCATACGCTGGCTGCTGTCAGCCTCCGACGTACGCATATCCCTGCCCTGCCGCAGCCTCGGATTCCTCCGAGCCGCAGCCAGCAGTTCTTCCAATAAGTCCTTGTTGAATTCTATCATTTCCATATTCGCCACAACGCAGCGATATGTGTTTTTCATCGGCACACCCGATCATACAGCCGCACATAGTCGGCATAGCGGTCATCCTTGTTGAAGGAAATTTGCAACCAATTATTTGGATTAATGTTTCCTCATCAACTTATAGTAAGCTTTGTTTGACAATAAAAATAAAGCCGAAAGGATTTTTATTTTTATTGACGGATAATTCAATAGATTCTTGCAATGTTTTTTTGCCTCAAACGTTTCACAAATATTCTGATATTCTGGAAAAGTTGACAATCTTGACCCAGAATTCAATATGCCCAAACCCATCTTGACAAAAGATATTTCTTTGTCAGTTTAATTGATTTTGAGCTTTGATTATACATTCGGTCCAAATCAACAAAATAGGGATATGCGTCTAATATTTTATCTGCTTTTGTGCCAGACATTATAGACATTGGACGTTGCAGATAATTATATAATTTTTTTCCGACATACCCCACTTTATCGCACATCAATAGCGCTTTCCACATAAACAATTGGTCTTCCGAATATGGAACTTTCTCGAATCGCAAATTTTGTTTCTTGCACCACTTTACATTATACAGCGTTCCTGGAGCGAGTATGATTCTCTTTCTATCCAAGAAAAGTTTCTGGATTTCATCCCGATTATATTCAATAACACACTCCAAATTTCCGCCTTCCCTAAACTCTTCTCCGACACACACATTTTGGAAGTCAGAGAACACGAATTGAACCGATGGATTATTTTCAATACAATTCGCCATTAAAGACAACGTATCCGGTTGAATCATATCGTCACTATCTACATATATAATCCAATCTCCATCACACCTGTCAAACCCACCAGGCATCCAGCGAACTTGCACACTCATAAAGGCAAAAGCCACCAGAATCCCTGCCACTCCCACTCCTACACTGGAGAGTTTCAGCACCAACATCCGCTCCCTGTTTCCGGCATGTTTGCGGAACCGCTGATAATAATCCGTC
>OKWD01000160.1_pt1 | contig 12278 bp, 17 predicted proteins | sample 1607011 | NCBI WGS metagenome assembly OKWD01 (sample SAMN04414077, study PRJEB24778) | human gut metagenome | material: faecal | host: Homo sapiens | reverse complement strand
TAGGTTTTTCCATCGGGTGAAAGACGCTCTTTAAGCTGTGCGTACATCTGCTTTGCCGTCATATCCTCATATTCCATTGAGTCATAGCGGCAACTGACAATGCGCTTCTTTGGAATGTTATGCTGCGTTTCCAATCTCTCCATAATCATTTTCAGGATCGTTGACTTTCCGCAACGACGTACTCCCGTAAGGATTTTTACAAATGGCGTATCCACATAAGCCATGATCTTCTCTACATACAAAGGTCTGTAAATCATCGTGACCACCTCCGTTTGTAGATAGTATATCGCAATTCGTTCCAAAAGGCAATTTGTTTTGCGATTACAAACCGCAAACTTATATCTCTTCATGATTATTCGCTCCTTTCGCTAGTCCTAAAATGTATGAGCAAAACTAAACTTCGCAAAAATCGGCATCAAATCCATTTCTGAATTCAACACCGATTCTCTGCTTTTCCTTTTTTCTGTTGTAAGCCTTTCCACTCGGAACTGATCTTGTGACCGGATTCAGTTCTCCCCATGTTGTTCGCTGCTTAGCATAATATTCCCTCTGCGCTTTCTTACTTCTTTTATCAAGCGTTACATATTGCTTCATTTTCTCATCCTCGCTTTCGTGTCTTCTTCAATCATCTTTGCAATTTCACCACAGGCGGCAGGATAATCTTTATGTCCCAGTAAGAGCATTTTATCTTTAAGTCGTTCTAGAGCTTCCTCAAATCTTGCGACGTCCCTCTTTAGCACCTTACAGAATACAATGCAGTACGCCGAACCATCCTTGACCATCTCTCCCTTAAATTTCATAGTTATCTTATTCTGCACAAACAATTGATCCGCCAGATAAGAACTATGATCTACATAAGCATAAGGAACCGCAAATAACGAAAAATCACTCATTTTCCAATAATTCTTCATTCTCATCATCTCCAACATAAAGATAGCTGCAGAAGATCCGAACGACCTCCCACAGCCTGTGCTTATAACCGAACCTCCACACGCAGTTTCCTGCAGGTTTTCTACAAAGGCCGCTGTTAAGAAATCTTGCATCAGATTTTAAAACCTACAATGAACATAAACCGATAACACATAACCCATAACAGACATACCCTTACCATAAACAAAAACTTCTGGGATCACCATCAATCTCATAAAGCCTTGTACGGAAAAATTCTTAGATGTCTACTTCAAACTGTACTGTTTGATTGTACTTATCAAGAGCCATCTGCATTTCCATAATGGTCTTGGATACAGTCTCATACTCCTTCTTAATCAGCTCCAGGTCATAGTTAATATACCTATATTCCGGAACCGTATTTCTGGACATATAAGAGCGCTGCTCCTCTCTGGCTTTTGGTAGCTGCTTACGCATCTGATCAAGCACTGATTTTCTCTTGTTCAGCTGAGCCATCTTTATAAGAATTGTATCAATGCTCATTTCTGCATCGCCCACCCGAACCTTTTCATTAGAATTGGTTACATTAAGCGCATGCTTGATAATTGCAATTTTCTCATCAAGAGATGTAATAGTAGCTACAACCTCCGTATAATCATATTCTGGTACGACAGGTTCCTCATTGATAGCTGCAACATAGGTACTGGATGTTGCCTCTTTGTTTACCCAGAGGCCTTATCTTCTTCCAGGCTCTTAAGCATTTTATTTGCATATGCTGATGTCATTGTCTGCATTTCCTTACGACCTCCATTTTGTTTTGTTTTTTGTTCTGATATTAGCTTACTGCATGACAGATGCTTTGTCATTGTACCAACGGTTTAATACCATAGAAAATCCGCAGTCAGATTTTCTATAGTCATGAATAATTCCCCATAAACGAACAACATCCCCGTCAACGACGAGGATATCTTCAATACTGGTATGCAGTAATCTGCTTAAGATTACAAAATTGTCTAAGCTTGGTAATGATCTGCCGGAAATCCATTTGTAGATTGCCTGCGGATTCTCAAATCCCATAGCATTCTGCACATCTTTCACAGTATAACCATTTTCCATGAGCAGTTTCTTAATTTGCTTCCCTGTCTCCTTTTGCTGGATTGACAAATACATTGGTTCCATCTCTCTGTACCTCCGTAATTTTCTTCCATCCCGAATCACAATCTCTATTTGTAGACTTACATTATATCGGATGTATTCACAAAATGCATTAAACTTTTAGTTTAAAATGTCTGTGCGAGCTTCCCTATACTCACTCCCTGTTACAGTACCTTGTAAGTTCTCATTGCTACAGTTTTTTTACATGCCATAGGCTCGTAATAATCAGGATTCGCAATTTATGTATAGAGGGGATTAGTGGAGTCCGTCTTGTTTCCCGGATATCGCTGCCGTGAGCTCTTTATGGTTACTAACGCTTAATCATATTCCCTATGGCAATATAATCTCACCAACCTGCTCTACTCTATGAGATTAATAGATCGCAGCCTTACTTTAACGTCCTGCCGGGTCATTTACAGCAACTCGCAGACTTCCACTTCTTTCAGTGCGGACGGGTTTATAGTTTTCCTTCTAAAGATTAAGCTTAACAGAATCTCCTCATACTTGCATTTAACCAATAGTTTAATTGCTATCGTATTCATCTTTTATCTTAAAAATGATACTCATCCTTAACACCTAACAACTGGCTCCATCTTGCAGAAATCAGCTTAGCATAATATATATCTGCCAATCCATATGCCCCCAGGGAATACGCATCGTTGAATTCTACGAGTAATGTCCTGCCATCTTTAGTTACGCAGATATCCATACTGCAAGCCATAGGCCTATCTTCCCAAGAGACAAAACTTTCCATCATAGAATTAAGCACCTGCGCGTCATAATGATATAAATAACCCTTCCTTGACTTATCAATTATCATGCCATATGGGCGCACATCAATTATCTCATCATATGTAATAAAGCAACGCCATTCTGCAGCGATATCTAATGATTCGCTTACCAATACCTCATAATCTTCAGCATGATTACCGCAGCCCATAAGATCTTTTATACTGGAAATTGTCTTGCCGGTAAAAGCCTTGCTTCTTACTGCTGGTTTCACAAAATATCCCGCCGACCACTTGTTCTCATCTCTTGAAATACTGTTGATTGTATCTTTCCATATTTTCCTTCCCAGAAATGGCTTAAGCACATCTGGATAATCAGGAATATGCGGTGTCACCCCAAACTTGTTAAACAGCACATTGCACTGATCAATATAATCCAAGGCAATATCTTCACGCTTAAAATCATCATAGATATCATCTATCAAATGGTAAGGAACTATTTCCGCAGCCATCTCTCTGAAACCAAACATAGCTGAAGCAAAATTATGATTGTGAGGTATCTCCATTTTCATTTCATTGTCATATTTTGTTTTTAAATATACCTTTCCCATAATAATCACCTGTTAAATATAATAGCGTTTGCGGAAGGGCGCTATGTGCCAGTGGCACCTTAAACCAACTCGGACACGCAAACATAAGTGGGCAGGGCCAGACTCGAACTGGCGTAGACTTAAAGTCGGCGGATTTACAGTCCGCTGCAATTGCCACTATGCGACCTACCCATAAGTGATCCACGCCGGACTTGAACCGAACATTTTAGCCTTGAAAGGGCTATCTGTTTATTCACTTTTCATGCGCTAATCTGCTTTGTTCTATTTACATCGATTACGATAATCTCATCCATCGGAACATCCAGCACTGCTGCCAGTACAACCAGATTATCGATTGTAGGCATGGCAGTTCCGTGCTGCCACTTGTAGATGGCCTGAGGAGTCGCAAATCCAAAGATATCCTGCAGGTCTCTTACAGTCAGACCTGCTACCTCTCTCAGTCTCATGATATTCCTTCCGGTAGCTACCATATCGATGGAAGGCATAGTAAACATTTCTTCCTCCGTTTCTGCTTCTGCAGGTGGAGGAAAAATGCCCTCCACCTTAATCAGAAGCCTTAAAATTGTATATAGGTTTCATCACATCGATTACATCTACAGACTCTCGGATCACATCAATGATGTCCTCCAGACTCTTGTATGCCATCGGTGCCTCGTCCAATGTATTTTCATTAATCGAAGTGGTATAAATACCCTTCATTGTCTCTCTGTATTCATCCATGCTAAGATTTGCTTTCGCCTTTGTTCTGGACATAAGTCGTCCTGCTCCGTGAGGCGCAGAATAATTCCACTCCGGATTTCCTTTTCCAACAGCAAGCACACTTCCATCTCTCATATTTATTGGAATCAGCACTTTCTCTCCACTATGGGCTGCTATTGCGCCCTTTCTCAAAATCATTTCATCTGTATCAATATAATTATGAATTGTATGGAAGGCTTCTCTGCCAGCCATCCCGGTTCTCTCCAGAATAATCTCAGCCATTTTCTCTCTGCTTCGTCTTGCAAAAGCCTGACAGATTTCAACATCGTGAAGGTAGTCCTCAAGATATTTTCCTGATAAGTAGCACAGATCTTCAGGCATACTTGTCTCAGACTCATATACCTGCCAGTGAAGCTGTTTTAACGCATCCTGAATCTCACTTTTACGTCCCTGCTCCTTATAGGTTCTGATAATCTCATCACGCTTCTCAAGATAGTCCCCATAGCCTCTGTCCAGGTTAATCGCCAGCTTCTGATAAAGCTCTGCAACCTGCTTACCCAGATTACGTGAGCCCGAATGAATCACAAGATATTTGGTTCCATCACCCGCTTCATCTATCTCTATAAAGTGGTTACCACCACCAAGGGTTCCAAGTGAACGCTCTAATCTCTTTGTGTCCTTCAGTTCTCTGTAGCAAGCAAGTTCTGTCAAATCAAATCTCTCCTGGCGACCTTCCCACACATTCATTCCCGATGGAATAAAATGTGCAGCCTCATCAACCTTACAAAATCAATATCAACCTTGCCTAAGTTCACGGTATACATACCGCATCCGATATCAACACCCACTACATTTGGAACAGCCTTATCAGTAATTGTCATTGTGGTTCCAATAGTGCAGCCTTTACCGGAATGAACATCAGGCATGATTCTTATTCTTGATCCTTCCGTCATCGGATAATCACACATACGTCTGATTTGTTCTATCGCTTCATCCTCTACTACTCTTGCATAGCAGATGGCTGTATTTATTTTTCCTTTGATTTCAATTAAATCCATACTTCTCTTACCTCATTTCTGTGATATTTACATTGGACAGTGCCCCGCGGGGGACTCGAACCCCTAACCACCTGATTAAAAGTCAGGTGCTCTACCATTGAGCTAACGGAGCATAACGCAGAACTGCCTTACCAATTAGGCTTATATCTGCAAAAAAATACCGCCTACCATGTGCATCCACACAAGATAAGCGGTTCAAAATCTATGTATCCGGTTGTCCTCTCCTGTCCCTACGACAGGTCTACATCCATCACCACAGTATTCCCTTCAAGCTTATTCTTATCTGAATACACAAAGCTAAAGCCCCACTCTTTTTCATAATCGAGTGCTGCATTTTTCAAACTTTCCAGATATAAATAACTTGATCGAATAGCTGTGAACATTCTTTTTTCCTTTCCCAGACCCATCGCTTCGGATCCGCTTTTCTTTCTTTGTTATTAACAGAATACCACAGCAACATTAGTTTGTCATTATACTTGTGGTATAACTTCGACGCATCATAGTGCAATCAGCCTAATTCTTATTTTTGACCATTACCACACGCAAAAAGGACACTCCCAAATTTTCACTTGGAAAGTGTCCTTGAAGTACAAAATTTAAATTACTTTTACTGATTTTTGAGCTTAGTACAGCTTTGCACCTGCCGGGATTCTGTCATTTACCATCAGAAGGTTCAGTCCTTCGTGACCGTCTTCCTCATGTACTGCTGAGATCAGCATACCTTCGGAATCAATACCCATCATCTTTCTCGGTGGCAGGTTCACGATAGCGATTGCTGTCTTACCAACAAGCTCTTCCGGCTCGTAATACTCGTGAATACCGCTTAAGATCACACGATCTTTACGCTCTCCGTCATCTAATGTGAACTTCAGAAGCTTCTTTGACTTCGGTACTGCTTCACATGCCAGGATCTTCACTGCACGGAAATCAGATTTTGCAAATGTATCGAAATCAACCATTTCTTCAAAGATCGGCTCGATCTTTACATTGGAGAAATCAACCTTCTCAGCGACCTTTTCTGCGGCTGCAGGAGCTGCTTCGGAAGTCTTAGAAGCCTTCTTGTCAGCGTCTAAAGACTTCATCGTCGGGAATTCTTTTGATTGCTACGAGCATTTTTAATTTTATCAGCTATCATAATTCTGTATGCCTCCTTCTTCCATGAGATTACAGCAAACGTAGTAGTAATGTCTATCAAAAGGCTTTTACATATTAGATAAAAGCATGTAAAATTTCTTTTACATAGCTTAATTGCGGTCTATTTAGCTTGTTTCTTGACTACTCAGGAAAAATATTTCTACCCTCGCCCCACCTGTATTTTCAGAATTTGAAAGTTTAATACCTCCACCATATTTTTCAGCCACAGTTTTTGCAAAAAATAGTCCCATCCCATAATGGGCTTCGCCATTTCTACTTGTGTCATCCATAAAAAACTGCTCTGTGCCATGCAATAATGCTTCTTTTGTAAATCCTGATCCGCTATCCTCCACAATGAATGTCAGCCGGCCATCCTGCTCCTTTGCGTCAATATAAATGATTCCATTTTCTTTTGTATGCTCCACTGCATTCTGAATCATATTCATTACGGCCCGGAACATTGGATCATAAGCAATCGTTACCTTTTTATCACTTTGTCCCGCCTTCCAATCTATTTTCTGGTGATAGATTTCTACCAGTCCGAGTGCCTGTTCCTTTATATCTGCGAAAAAATCTTCTAACCTCACCGTTGTATAGGTAACATCACTGCAATTCCATGATTTTGTGACATCTATCAACTGTTTTACATAACTTTGTATCTGTGTTGTGCCGTTCAAAACATAAGTGATATTATTCTTCTGTTCTGTGGTCAGTTCAGTCTCTGAAAGTAGTTCTGCATTTCCCCGTACAATCGTAAGAGGTGTTTTAATATCATGCGCCAAAGCAGACATCTGTTGTTTTCTTTTCCTGCTCTGTTTTCCACTGCTTTTCTAAAGATTCTCGCAATGCATCTCGCATATCATCGATTGCCGATAAACAGTCATCAAACTCTTTGATACCGGAACAGGATGTCTCATATTCCAGATTTTGATCCTTTATTTGTCTGATTGCGTCTAATACAGGCTGCATCTGCTTTTTGATTCTTTTTCCAAAACGTATGGACGGAATGATGATAATCGCTACCGCTCCAATCACAGACATAATAATCATCACATTCTGTGGTCCTATAAAATGCTCCCTCAAAAAAGCTGAATGATATTGAGGTGTCAGGCGATATTGCAATACAACATATTCATTTTCCCTTACAATTACTTTATAAAAATATTTCCCGGATGCGTTTCCGTACTTTGCAACATTCCATGCTATCTGTTCGTATTGTTCTGACAGATCTCCACCTATTTTCTCTCCATTCTCTGAAAAGATTACATAATCACAAAGTGCAGGAATCATCTCAGCAGTTACTTTATCCGCACGTAAAATCGTATCATATGCTTCATTAATCTTTTGCTCTGCATAATTCGCCGGATAGATACAGCCCACACTAATCAAAAGGCACAGCAGCAGCCAAGCAACAATCACCAAACCTACTAATGATCCAAGCATGACCAGTACATATCTCATAAAAATCCAGCTGAGTGCATTGCTTCTCTTTACTCTTCCCATTTATATCCAATCCCCCAGACTGTTTTTATCGGTGTATAATCATAATCCGCAAATTTTGCTCTTATATTTTTGATATGCGTGATAATGGTACTGTCATTACTCTCATTGTCAAAGCCAAAGACCGCTTCCAATATCTGTTCCTTCGAGAAAACCTGTCCTCTGTTTTTAGCCAGAAATTCACAGATTTCGTACTCCGCTTTCGTAAGAGGAAGTTCCTTATCATCAACCAATAGTTTCTTTTGAGATATTTGAATACAGACCCTCCCCAAAACCATCCGGACAGAATGTTCCCTGTGCTCTCTTCTAAGATGTGCATTGATCCTTGCCCGAAGTTCCATCACTCCAAATGGCTTTGAAATATAATCATCTGCTCCTAAAGAAAGTCCGTTTACCAGACTGTTTTCCTCCGTTTTTGCCGTAAGAAACAAAATCGGACAATCCACAAGTGCCCTGATTCTTTTGCATAATTCGAAGCCATCAATTCCAGGCATCATAATGTCCAGTAAAATCAGGTCATAACGATGTAATTCTTCCATATTAATTTTTAGTGGATTACTTACTTTGGTAACCAGATGTCCATCCTTATTCAAAATGCTTTCTATCATTTCCAAAATTGCCGGTTCATCATCAACTGCCAGTATTTTTGCCATAGTTTCCCTCGATTCTATTCCGATATTCTGTTTCCTTCCCAGTGGTTTACCCACCAAAAATAGTATACCATACTAATCCCTGTAAATATTAAGCAACCTGGTATGAATGACAACCATTCACCTACACTAGTTTCTCCCAATACAGATTGCAGATAAGTATATGGTACTCTACCCGTCCAGCAGACAAATACATATTTCCACACATAATCTCCAAGTCCGGTAAGCATCAATGCACTAATTAGTCCTGATATAATCCCTGCTCCAATGGATACCCCTTTTCCAAACTGAAAAGCCAGAATCAGCTGCCACAGATAAAGTGGAACACTGCTTCCCCACAGCAGCAATGCTGCAACAACACATATTTTTACAATTTCAATATTGCTGTTACTCCAGCTACCACTTGCTGATATCATTCCAAATCCAGTTCCAAATATCAAAGCAGTCAATAAGACAGAGCCAAGACAAAGCATCAGTAACAGCATCAGCTTCGATATAAATGCCACTCCTTTTTTCGATAAGGATAACATATTCTGAAAGTTACCTGCATTTTGTTCCTGTTCCATCACACTTGCTGTAAAAATTCCAATAAGTACCGGAAGTCCTGCTCCTATTGCCTGATAAAATGCAATCACTTTCATATTTTCATTCCATGGTGAAAATAAGTAATATATTAAAAATATAACGCTGGTTATAATCGGAATCAGTAAGTGTGCCAGAATCACAGATGTTCCTTTCATCTTTCGCAAGTCTGCATTAAGAGATCTTCCAATCATCTTATTTCACCTCTCTTCTCTCAAACCATTTCAAAAACAGAACCGTTACAAAAACAAACCAGATGATTGAGAGACACATTCCCGGAACAATGACTCCCGTATCCAAAAGAGGATTCCCTGCTTCTGCGGCAAGTCCATTTGGTAAAACATGAAGCAACGGGCACATCATTCGCATAGGGATTGCAGAAACAAGTACATACCAGATTCTGGTTTGTGATATTACCACACCGCTGACGGTAATAAATAGGCAGACGAACAGGTTTACAATCATTCCAAATCGTTCACTTAAAAATAAAGCTACCGGAATCTCCCATAACTCAGAAACCGTCAGAAACAATACTGCAATCAACGCTCCTCCAACTGGAACATGTGTCGTTAGAAGAAAGCCTCCAAGCGTTGCTCCTGCAAACACAATCACATTAGAAAACAAAATCATGTACCCAATATAAATAATTTTCCCCAGCAACAATTTTCTTCTGTCTGTGGGAATAGTCATTAAATGATAGTATTTTATCTTTTTCTCCTGCGCCACAGAAAGATAACAAAATAGAGCAATCATCCCCGGCAGCAAAAGTGTATACCACCAGTTCCAAACACTTTCTGCATAAGCATTTGTCATCCCAAGAGTAAATATAAATGCCATGACAAATGTAAGAAGAGGAAATCCCCAGATAAACTTTTTTCGCATGGTTCTTTTGGCTTTTTGATGTTCTGCTTTTATAATATTAACCATGGATTTCACCTGCTTTCTGGTTTTTTCTTACCACATTCATAAACAAATCTTCAAGATTATCTCCCTGCTTTAATGCTCCTTCGTATCCTAAGATTCCACCTGAAATAATCCCGACTTTATCTGCAAGTAACTGTACCTCTGAGAGAATATGACTGGAGAGAATTACAGTGATTCCCTGTTCCGGAAAAGACCGGATCAGCTCTCGTAATTCCTCGATGCCTATTGGATCTAATCCATTCGTAGGTTCATCCAATATCAAAAAGTTCCGGTTCTCCAAGCAATGCCATTGCAATGCCTAGTCTTTGCTTCATCCCCAAAGAAAACTGTCCTGCTTTCTTCTTTCCGGTGTTTGTAAGTGATACAATCTGCAAGACCTCATCAATTCTGTTTTCATCTGTACCAAGCAATAATTGTCTTACCTTCAAATTCTCTCTGGCGGAAAGATTTTCATAAATAGGCGGATTTTCAATTAACGCTCCTATTTTTGATAAATCTTTCCTATCCAAAAGTTTTCCATCAAAGTAAATCTTTCCTGCAGTTGGTTTCATCATACCGGTCAGCATTTTCAATGTGGTAGATTTACCAGCGCCATTCGGTCCAAGCAGTCCATAAATCTGTCCCTTTTCGATATTAAGTGAAACATTATTTACCGCTTTCTGTTTTCTAAAATATTTACATAGATTTTGTGTCTGTAACATCATTTCCATCTTTACTATCCTTCCTTCTATATTTCATTTCTTACTGAAATATAACCTAACAGAAAAAAATAAAGATTTGATGAAGATTTATTCCCGTATGGAATAAACCATCAATTGAATATCATTATCAGAACTCGGCTTTCCACTGAAATCAGCAAAGCTGTTACAAATACGAAGTCCTAATTTACAGAATATCTCCGTGATTTCATCCAAACTATATAACCTTATAGGATTTCCTTCTTTCATTTCAGGCTTATAAAGTGCTTCTCCATACATATAGTCTACCTGCCCATATATCACGTTTTCTATCCTTCTCCCATTCAAAAGCAGATAATGTAAGTCCCTTTTCTCCTGCATCCCATTCCTCGTTTTTAGCTTCTTAATAACTTCTGCAAATTTTTCGTGCTGTGGATTATCAATATCATTGTAACAACGATGGAGCATCCAGATATTGTGCGGGGTTGGCTTTTCACTTACCGAAGCAATTAACAGTTCTTCATACCCATTTTATAGAACTGTTCAACAAAATGTACCAGTTCTCCCGGCATTCCAAAATCTACCGAAGGATTGTCTGCAATAATTTCTAAAATCGGTGCTACAAATTCGTAAGGATTAGAATATGTATTTATAGCCTCCCATAATAATCTTTGTTTTTCTCTTGTTAACTCGCTTTTCTCACATTTTCATTTCTTCATAGAGATATTTTCTAAGTCTATGTCATTCCCTTGGCCATGAATCATGGATATTCGGATGTTTAAAGCCAACCGGTTTGCTTTTTGTATCTCGATTACAAATATTATTCTACGGATAATCACGGAGAAAATCGTTACCCAAAGTTCGTACTTCATGTACGATTTCCTCGTACATTTACAAAAAACAAGACAGACTCAACTACTGAGTCTGCCTCTACATCTGAACATGTACTATAAAATTATTACTTACTTCCTCTACTCTTTTGATATGCAGGATTATTTGGATTCATTTGATTTGCTCTGTTATTTGCCGCAGCTCTAGAAGCCGAGTTATTCGGATTCTTTTGATTAGCATAATTATCCATCTGCTTCTGAGTGTGATTATTACTTGATACCTTGCTCATTTTCTGTCCTCCTTTTTCAGTATAGACAGTATTTACTGCTTCAAGGTAAATATGAAAAGAATCTGTTTCCGGATGCTTATTCTTATTCTTTAAGTATAGTGATGCTAATTGATCCTTACCATTATGGCTAAAAATATAATCTTCCTTCTTAGATGCATCATATAACAAAGCAATTTCATTAAGTTGATATTCTCTAGATTTCCTATCAACAACCAATCTACAGTACTGACCGTTATTATTTCTTATCAATATACCTAAATCCAAATTATAGCTTTCTTCCGAATGTTCAAACCTTATAACAGATTTTCTTTCTCTCCCATAGAAAAACAAATCACCTGCAATATCATCAAATGCTTTTCTAACACGCCCTCTTAATCCTTGGAGATTATTTCGAACATCTTGCGGTACTTTTGAAAAACAAATATTATAATCGAGATCAAAATGACCGTCCTCATCAGCAGTTACCAGATTACTCCTTACACTACCCACAGGCATAATAGAGGCTTTCATACCATATTTTTCTTCCATTACATCCACTAATTCCTCAAGAAT
>OKWD01000159.1_pt1 | contig 12321 bp, 8 predicted proteins | sample 1607011 | NCBI WGS metagenome assembly OKWD01 (sample SAMN04414077, study PRJEB24778) | human gut metagenome | material: faecal | host: Homo sapiens | reverse complement strand
TAACAATAACATTTTGAGTTTTTAAATTTATAAATTTAAAGTTTTTCTATTATGAACAAAAAAATTTTTAAGTTGCAATCCTGTTTGGAGCCCTTATGGTCACTTCAACAGGAACATTTGTATCTTGTAAGGATTACGATGACGACATCGACCGCTTGGATCAAGAAATATCCAATGTGAAAGATGCAATCAAGGCCCTTGAAGACAAAGTAGGCTCAGGCAAATATGTCGAAAGCTGTACTCCGTTCACTGATGGTAATGGTGGTTATGAAATCAAATTCAGTGATGGAGAGACCATTAAATTATACAATGGTGCAAAAGGAGAACAAGGTGAACCGGGCAAACCAGGTACTCCGGGTACTCCAGGTACTCCGGGTACTCCAGGTACTTCTGCTGATGATTATGTAGTATCAGTAGAAGAAGGTGAATCAGCTTATGAATTAGTTATTACTTATGCTGATGGCACTAAAAAGACTATCAGTATGCCTAAAGCTACTTCTGTAGTTAGCGGAGTTAAGTTTATCCCTACTTTCCTTTCTGAAGGTGAAGCTGCCAGAATCCATTTCCCTACCATCGTTACTGATAGTGTGGCAGGTAAAACAGAGATTACAGGTGCAGATTGGAGTACAAATAACTTTAGCACATTTAAAATCGTTTACTCAGGTAAGGCAGACGTGAAGTATCAGGTAAATCCTAACAGCGTATCATTCAAAGATATGGAAGTGGTAGGATTTGTTCGTGATACTGCTGAAATATGGAACTACAATACGAATAACAGGAATTGGGAATTGTTCAACGCTGGAACAAAAACTGTACACTGATGGAAAAATTACCGTTGAATCTTATAAAGAAGGACATGGTATGTTAAACTTCCGTGTAAAGGACTGGGCTTTTGCTGAACAATCTAATCTGGACGAAAGAACAGTATATTCATTGAGAATTAAGAACAATGACCAAATCGTTCATTCTGATTTTGTTCCCGCCAAGCATGAAGTAATTTTGCAGAAAAACGTACATTTGGTTAAAGTAGCTGATGCATTTGACCAAACTAACGCTCCTGCTCAGATTAAAAATGCAATTGCTCCTAACAAGGTAAATTATAGAGAATTCATCAAAGATGAATATTATCTTAACACCTTGAATCCGACCGGTACTGAAGAGGCTAAATTGAAGGCTTATCAAGCAGATAAAGCTAAGTTCGAAGCCAATGCTGAAAACCAGTTATATAAAGGAGATGCTGAATCTAAAGATGATGCAGAACGTATTGTTGTAGAATTGAACTATACAGGTGATGGACATTCAAAAAATTTGAAGGACATCGTAACTTCATTCTTTGACAAACGTATGGGTAGAGCCCAAGACGCTCAGTATCCTTTGATGGAGAATGGTTTTGATGACTATTCATTGGTGTTTGAACCGGTTGACTTCTATTATGATGGCGTTAACCAGACAAAACGTTATTTGGATGTTACCAAAGATGGTGTTGCTACAGTAAAACAAACTCCGGACCCGATTTGGGGCGCAGAAACTGATGCCAGCCACACAGCTGCTATAGACAGAACTCCTATTGTTCGTGTGAAACTGGTAGCACCGGGTGAAGACAATGGTAATGTAGTTAAAACAGCAATCATCAAGATTCACATTGTACGCAAGACAGTTGTTCCTGAAATTAATATTACAGAAACAAAAGATGTTACTCTGAAACATATCAATCAAGTTCTTGACATGGATATGGATAAGATATTCAACCATAAAGATGTACAGTTGAGTAAAGACGAATTCCGTAAGACTTATGATTTCGTTCCTGAATTTGCAACAGCAGATGAGGCTAAACAACACGCTGTATATGCATGGGATGGAAAAGATAATGCAGACTATTCATTAGATCCGAACTTTAAACCTGAAGAATACAATCAGTTGTTCGTTACAGTGAAGAATACAGCATTCTCTCGTCATGACGATCACGACGTTTACACTGTTAAGGGTACATACAAGCCAAATGCTGATCATAAGGGATTATCTGACATCCATGTTACTTATACTATCAATGTGAAGTATCCGGATGTAGTTGCTCCTGAAAAGACTAAGTTGAACTGGGTAGATGATTCTTACTTCATTGCTCACGGTAGATACGATAACTTTGATACTCCTACAACTTATGAAATGGTTGCAGTATTGAATGACGAATTCGATTTGATCAACTATAATCCTTATAAGGGTCAGACTCATGATAAGGATTGGGCTAGAGCTACCTTGTCATTCGAATTGGTTGACCAGCATAATAACGCATCTAAGATAGCTGATGGTCACAATTCCGGTATCCGTTTGTATCAAGGTAAAGACAACAAGTGGTATATCGCTTTGGAGGCAACAGACGAAGGACGTACTTGGATCAATGCTGCTGACGCTAAGGATTTGAAGAAGATCAAAATGCGTGCTGTAGTAAGCTTCAATGAAGATGTTGACGGATTGTATGGTACTTGCAACAAGGAAGCCAATGCTCATAACAAGTATGCTAAAGAAGATTACAATAACTTCTCTTGCGATACTATCAATATGGTAAACAATACTCCTTGGGCTAAAGATCATACTACTACTTATACTGGTGCTCCTGCTCCTGAAAATGGACGTTCTACAGTGGTTATCGATGAATTTGAAGTTGCATTTGTAACTCCGATGGTATTCCACGCTTACGAAGCAGGTCCTTTGTATGACAAGTATCAGGAAGCTGAAAATACAGTATCATTGAAGGATGCATTCTTCTTGTCAGATTATCTGTGGTCTGAAGGTGCTCAGGCACAATTCAATAACAACCATGTTATCTATGATCACAAAGATATGGCTAAGAATAATACTTTGGTTCAGACAGGTGATCAAGCTGGTTGGTCAAAGAAACTGGTAGTTGACCGTAATGTATTCGATGTTAATACAACTGTTAACTTCAAGGTTTCTAAGGCATACTTTGCTGACGGAAGTGAACTGGATGCTGAAAACATGAAGAAGATCAAACTTGATAATGCTAACCAGACTATCACATGGATCAACAATGGTGAAGATATTGCTCAACCATTTACTATTGATGTAGAAGTTTGTGTAAATCACAAGTGGGGCGGTATCTGCGACCATACTTGGAAGAATGATCGTGGACATTCTGTTGGAACTATCCAAATCCAAGTTAAGAAGCACAATGACAAGTAATTAATACGCTCATTGTTTATAAAAAAAGAGGGGGGCAAAATGTTCCCCTCTTTTAGTTTTTATAATCGTTTATCCAATTATATTGTGTATGAAGTATATATATGCTGTCTGTTTTCTGTTATTAGTATGTGGCTGTCATAAAGAAAATGACACCCCTGTTGTTTTACCTGCACGGACACTATTGGTTTATCTGGGAGGAGATAATAATCTTGATGCCGAAACCTATGACAAACTTGTTCAAATTAAAAATGGATGGGAAGACGGGACAAGATGGAAATATAATAGTGTATCAGGATACACCATTTAAGGACTCTCCACGATTGATGGAAATTGATGGAAAAAGTGAGAAAGGCTATATTACCATACATACCTATGACCAAGAAAACTCAGCCTCCCCCCAAGTGCTTAAACGAGTTATAAACGACGTAACTCGGCTTTATCCTGCTAAAAGCTACGGTCTAATCGTGTTTTCCCATGGCAGTGGCTGGCTTCCTCCACATACATTGGTTAATGGCTCGCGGTCTATCATCATCGATAATGACAATGAAATGGAAATAACAGATTTTGCCAGGGCCTCCCGGACCATTTATTTGAATTCATAATCTTTGAAGCATGTAATATGGCAGGTATTGAGGTGGCTTATGAATTAAGAAATAAAGCAGCATATATCATGGCTTCCTCTGCCCCAGTAGTATCTCCGGGATTTACTCCTATCTATGCCGGCAGTATTTCCTGTCTGCTTGAAGAAGCTGCTGATTTGCAAAGATTTGCAGAAAATTATTTTCATTATTGGAATTTGATGGAAGGCGATAAACGTTCTGCTACCATTAGCATAATAAAAACTGCCGGATTATCAAATTTAGCGAATTTGATACGACAGATCAATACAGAAGCATCCGGCTCTTTTCTCCCGGTCGGTAACCTTCAAAATTATGATGGAGTTTTAAAAGCCCCATTCTATTTTTTTGATTTCGTCTCAATATTATCAATCATTATCAGATGAAAATACATACAATGCACTTCAAGAATGTATCAGCCAATGTGTGGTTTACAAAAGAAATACTCCTTTTTATGCTACGGAAGAAGGAACATTCCCTATCACCGCCTTTTCAGGTATGACCACTTTTATCATGCAGAGAGAACTTAATGACTTGAATGAAGAATATACAAAACTACAATGGTATAAAGATATTAATACACATTAGATAATATGTATAACACTGACAAACAATGATATAGCAAATTCAGTAGAAGAAGTATATCTTATTGCAGAATAGATAGATTCTAAATACTTTTCAAAGTATCCTTTAAAGGACAGAATGCCAATATATATGGACAGAAACAGGTGATTATCCATTAATAGGAAACGGAAAAACTTGTCATAAGACAGAAAAAACAAATCCTTTATTTGCTTTGTTTGTCATTTACTAATATCTTTGTTTTATCATTCATTCTAGAACCGCAACAAAATATGAAATACCCTATTGGAATACAGAGTTTTGACCAAATCCGTGAAGATGGCTATGTATATGTGGATAAGACCGGTTTGATTTACAACTTGGTAACACAAGGCAAGACTTATTTCTTGAGCCGTCCACGCCGTTTTGGCAAAAGCCTGCTGGTAAGTACCCTTGCCTGTTATTTCCAGGGACGCAAAGATTTGTTTGCCGGACTGGAAATCGACGGATTGGAAAAGGACTGGTATGAGTATCCTATCTTCGTATAGACTTTAATGGAGGACTGTATACACAACCCGGAATTCTGGAGGCTACCATTGAAGGCTATTTAGGGAACTGGGAAGATATTTATGGCAAGAATCCCAATTATACAACCATAGGAACCCGTTTCATTGAAATACTTCGCCGGGCTTATGAACAGACAGGGCGGCGTGCGGTGGTTCTGATTGATGAATATGACAAACCTATTTTGGATGTATTAGATACGGAAGCTTGTTTTTATGATGATTATGGAAAGCAAGTTCTGTTGGAGAACCATAACCGGGAAATATTGAAATCCTTTTATTCTACCTTTAAAGGAGCCGATCAATACTTGAGATTCGTATTGTTGACCGGAGTAACAAAGTTTTCCCAAGTAAGTGTTTTCAGTGGATTTAACCAGCCTAAGGATATCAGTATGGATGAACGGTACGAAGCCTTGTGCGGTATCACCCAGAATGAGCTGGAAGCATTTTTCGAAGAACCCACCATACAGTTGGCTGCTAAATATCAGTACACAGTGAAAGAAATGAAGGAACTTCTCAGACGGCAATATGACGGATATCATTTTGGAGAGAGGATGACCGACATTTACAATCCGTTCAGCATTCTTAATGCTTTTGACAGTATGGCAATTCGTGATTACTGGTTCTCTACAGGTACTCCCACCTATTTGGTTCGTCTGCTGCAACACAGCCGCGAGCAGATAAACGAACTTGCCGGACGTATTATGTTCCCTCTTTGTTTGTGGATTATAAGGCTGATGTGGAACAGCCTCTACCCATGATTTATCAGAGCGGATATCTCACTATTAAAGAATATAATAGACGTATGGGAACTTATCTGCTCGATTTCCCAATAATGAGGTGCGTAAAGGGTTCTTGTCCGTATTGGCAGCACATTATTTGAAACCCGGAGGTGGAGAGGTCAACAGTTGGATTATCGATGCTGTTACTTGCCTTGAGCAAGGGAACACCTCAGCTTTTTGTGATTCTCTGACCGCCTTTCTTGCAAGCATCCCGTATGACTCTCACGCTTCCTTGAAGGAATTGGATATGACTGAGAAACATTTCCAATACACTTTTTATCTGATTCTCCGTTTGATAGGAGTTTATTGCCGTGCAATCCATTGTGAGAACCGTCAGAGCTTCGGACGAGTGGACTGCATATTGGAAATGGACGAATATGTTTACATTTTCGAATTCAAGATGGATGGAACAGCAGAGGAGGCTTTACAGCAAATAGCAGAGAAAGGCTATGCCCGATCTTATTTGACCGATAACCGTAAAATAGTCTGTATCGGGGTGAATTTTTCTTCCCTTACACGTACTGTGGAAGAATGGAAGGAAATAATTTACAGGTAAGATTTAGTCATAGTCAGCCTAAAGCGTTAAACAAAAGATTGCCTTCCACTATTTTTTATGGGAATATACCGGTAAGAATGTTCATGCTGTTGCCGGCATAACACATTTAATTTTCATCTTTTTATCATTTTGTTTTTCTTTTTGCTAAGAATGAATTATTTTCGCAGCCGAACACAAGTTTAATTTCTTACCGACAATAAGCAGACATGCTTTAATCCTCGACCAATTCAACTTGTCCTCATTTTAATTTTAACGGATAAGCTGATGTTTTGTCCCTCACTATTATAAAATAAAAGAATGAAAAGATCATTGTATGTATCGCTATTGACGTTCATGTACTTCTCTGCCTGCCAAGGTAGTGAGGAATTAGAGCAATCACAAGAAAAAGAGTACACGGTATCCATTATGGCAAGAATCGGGAAAACAGTTTCCGGAGCACGCTACTTGCAAGATCATGAAAATGCCATCGCTAGTTTTAGTAAAACCGATGATATAGGTGTTTTTATGGACAATGACAGTGCCGTCCGCTGGATATTCGATGGAACTTCCTGGACTACAGAAAAGAGTGTCTTTTGGAAAGATAAAAACCAGGAACATACTTTTTACGCATATTATCCCCACTCCGGTTCTAAAGCCGAAAGTAAGGAAAATATAAAAATGCCTTCTCTCGACAGCCAGAACGGGACTTGGGAAAATATTGACCAATATGACTTTCTAGTAGCATCCAGGAAGCTTTCCTACGATACCGACCTTGGCAATGTGGCCTTTTCGGGCGATTATTCATTTAAGCACGTTTTGTCACTATTAAAGATAAACATAAAGGGTGAAGGAGATATGGCACAGGCCGTTATTGACAAAATCAGACTTGAAGGAAATGGGTTGACGACCCAAGGATACTACTCCTTTGAAACGAACAGCATCACCATCAGCGAAACTCCCAAGGAAACCTTCCAGATTACTCCGTCACACACCATGAACAATCAGGATATTTCTTTTTATTTTATCCTGAACGGGGGCGAGAATGACGGAAATATTGATCCGAAAGCCGTGAAAAACCATTCTGTTAATCTCACCATTGAATATACCCGTAACAACAAATATTACATAACACGACGAGACGACCTGTCTCCGGGCTTATTGTCCGGATGTATTCATAAATACAATATTGTAGTAAAAGACGGAAATGTAATTATAACGGGAGGAAGTATTTCGGGTTGGACTCCGGGAAATGAAGAAGAGGATATAGTTATAAATGGAGAAGAAATAAACCCACAAACAAATAATATGTTATGAATTATAGATTAACCGAATTAAAGGTGCTTCTGTTTCTATTGCTACTGTCTGCTGTTTCTTGCCAACGCCCGATGTATGATGAAGAAGACGATGAAGACGGAGTCTCGCAAACAAATCTTCCTTTAAAGATATCTGCCAGGTCTAGCGGAGAATCCCAGATTAATTATCCGGCCTATATCTATGCGTTTGCAGAGGACGGCAGCTGTTCTGCCAGTCTGAAAATGACAGATAACGCCCAGATTGAAATGAAGTTACCTCCTGCCCGATATACTATTGTTGCAATAGCCGGTTTGGGAGAGGAATATATCGTTCCGAAAGATCCTAGCCTTGATGATGTAATTGTTATGAAAGAAAATAACAGAAGCTCACGCGCGCTAATGATGGGCACTTCAACTGTGACAATTGCCAATAAGAAAAATGTATCTGTTTCTGTAACCCTCTATTATGCTGTATCTTTAGTCAATATCAGTTTGGAAGATATACCGGCAAACGTTAAAAAGGTGAGTTTGCAGATTTCGCCTTTATATTCTTCCCTGTCGTTTACAAGGGAGTATTCCGGCAAAGACAAGAGTACGGAAATTATTTGTGAGTCTGAGCCGGGTGGAATTTGGAGTGCAAAGCCTTTTTATATTTTTCCGGGGAGCGGCTCTCAGACCGTTTTTTCCATAACCTTGGAAGATAATAGTCAGACAAAGACGTTTGGATACACTTTCAAAGGAAAGCCGGAAGCGAACGTGCCATTGAATATCGGGGGTAGCTATTCGGGTGATGTCACGGTAGGGGGCAGTTTGATATCAGGTGAATGGAAGGCTCCGGTAGACATCAAATTCAATTTTGGCGGTGCTGATGAAGGTAATGGCGGTAGTGAGCCGCCTCCCATTAATCCGGATCTTTCCGGGCTACCCGAAATTGGCGGTATCTGGAACGGCGGTATTGTAGCTGGCATAGAGAATGCAAGTTCCACAGGGGCGGATATTTTGTTGATGAGTCTGGATGAGTGGAGTGGATTCGCTTCCGATGTGCGGAATATCATACAGGAGGAGGAAGCAGACGGATGGCATCTTCCGACTGAAGAGGAGGCAAAAATATTGCATAAGACGTTCAGCGGATCATCACTGGATGAACTGAATGAAACCATAGAGGGATTAAGAAACGGAGACCCGTTATTGGATATTGAGAAACGGTATGTATATGATCATAACGGGAGCATATATGCATTCGGATTTAAAACCTCATCCAAATTTTTACAGGCAGGGAGTACGGTGAAATACAAAATACGTTTGGTATGCAGCGCTCATTATGATGCCGGATGACCCATTCATATACTAGAAAGGGCATTCACACTTCTTGACAATATATGCTTGAGAGTGTGAATGCGTCTAATCGACTTCCATACCGGGAATCTCATTTCCATAGATAAATTCTCAATTAATTGAAAGTTAACATTCTACCACCCGGTATACATTTCCCTTGGTGGTATGTACCCGTTCGCCCAGCTGGGGCAGGATACGGCTCAGGCTGTAGGCGGTCATCCCTCTCATGATCGAAGGATGGGCGGCCTTCATACGTTCAAACAGTTGGGTGGCGGAGAGGCTAAGCACTTCCTGCGGATTGTCCTCTTCTGTAGCAAAGCGAAAGCAAAGGCGGAACACCTCTTCTTCGGGTACATGCTTGTAGAATAGGGCATTATGTTGCTGTATAGTCTGTTCCTCTTCTTTATTGAACCAGCTTCGTTCACCGGATAGAAGTTCTGTTTTAAGCTGGGCGTACAATTGCTTATGCTCTACGGACGTGGTGCAGTCTATGGCATGCTTCAGACTGACGCAAAGAAAGCGGCGTGAGCCGGTGCGGTCTACCAGCAAATCCTCCCGGTTGCTGGTGCCGATGAACGAGGCAATACGGGGAAGCGATGAAGCGCTGTGTTTGTAAGCCTTGCGGATATTCAGTGCGGAGGCTTGCATCAGGTTCTTCAGCAAAGGCATTTTGGACGCACCTAGTTTGTCGAATTCATCCAGGTTGATTAATCCGTAGGCAGCCAGCTTGGCTTCGGCGGATGCCGGGGAGCTTAGGTCGTAACTTTCCGTGTAGTAGGATTTCAGCCTAGTCGGGCATCAGCAGGCGGCAGAACGTACTTTTCCCCAATCCCTGGCGACTGCTCACCAGCAGGGGAGCCACACTGTTGGCGCGGTTGTTATCCGGATTGAGCTGCATCCATTGGGCAGAGAGTCCCAGCATCCAACGGTGGAAACCGTTCACCCATACCGGGTCGTCGGACACCCTGCGTGCCAACGCGGACACCCGGTCCGTGCCGTCCCATTCGGGAAGCTGCTCAAAATAGGCAGTAAAGGATGGTATTCACTGATGCGGCGTGAGCGCACAAAGCGTTGAATGTCCCTGTCCCAACAGTCTATGCCCGTTTCAATAGCCTCCAGACTTAGTGAGTTCATCCATCGTTCGTCCACTTTGGCGTAACGCAGATGAGTATCGGGAATGTTGTTTTCTACACTTGCCACTTCAGTTTCTTCAGTAAGCACGATTGAACCGGAAGCGGTAGCGGGAGATGAGGAAAGCGGTCACTTCCTGCATTCAGGGTATTGTGATTTCGCTTTCTTGCCAGTATCTTCTGGGGAGGTTGGTCCCGCTTTTTCTGAACATCTTTTTCAAGTGAGCGGAATCCTTCTCTGTCTTTTCAGTTGAGACTGTCGGATGTGTCCGAGAATCGTCCATACTCCCCGGCAGGTTATCCTTACCGTTTTCAGTGAGAAGAACCTGTGAGTCGGCCATCTCTCTTACTCCGTCTTCGTCCGACACGATGTAGTGGTAACTGCCCGTGGGAGCATTCCCGTCGGTGCGCGGAGTCCAGTTCAATGCCAGAACTACTTGGCCCTCGCGGATATCCAGCGCCAGACGCACGCCGGGTATAGTCCGGCAAAGCGGCATCAGCCCGTTGAGAGCGGATACGAGATCACGACGCGGTGTTCCGTCAATAGGAACAGGGCTTGACAGGAATTTGCTTCCGAAGAAGACTGTTTTGAGAGTAGCGAATACATTCATGAGTTACTTTTTTAAGTTTGGCAAACTACAAATATACAACATAAAAAGGCGTTTGTCAAGAGGGGGCGGAAATATGGCAAATCTTGGTGCAGGATTCGATGAAACTTGGTGCAAGATTTAATGGAACTTGGGGCAAAATTCAATGGATACAGGGCGCAATACATACGTATGTGTAGGCCGATGCTTGCGTATGTGTGACCCGATGCTTATGTACGTGTGGGCTTACACGTTACTAACATACGAGCTGACACGTTACTAATGTTATTGTTGAATACGCCTTTATGATTTTTAAAATACACCTTGAGCTTTAAAAAATACGTCTTCAACTTTTAAGAAAACATCTTCAGGCTTTTAAAAAACAACTATACGTTTTTAAAACACGCCAGCTTGTTCAGTGCACAGACTTAGCCTGTTCAGCTTACAGACCTAGTCTGTTCCGTGTATTACTCCCCCACTAATCCGATACGCTCCCTTTTCCCCTCATCCTGTCATCTTATGTAATATGCACAGAAAATCAGCCGGTTAAATCTGAAACCATTTCCCCTCACTTCCATTTCAGCCCGTATCGTTTTATTCCTTCACAAAAAATGTGAAAGAGCAGGCTGAAAGGAGGCTGACAGAGCAATGACAGGAGCCCCTTCATAGCCGGAACGCCTATGGGCAGGGAGTTTCAGCGATAGATGAAAGGAGAAAAGGAACAACCGGATTTTATCGCTGAGGCATTTAAAATGAAGATAATCTCAGCATTTCCACCTGCGAATGAACAGATGATCATCCATGTTTTGAGCCTGATTTATGATTGGTATGAAAGATTTATATTTTTCAGACTATGTAACAATAATCCTCCCGGTATTTCTATACTCAAGATAAATTATATCACAATTCTTGCTGCTCTAAACAAAGGTATATTTGCAAAATATACAAAGACAGATACAGAGGGAACTTGGTATATCCGTTTATGGCTCGGTACGTTCTATGCGTGATATTTTGGATATTCTTTTTTCGTATGCCACTCAGAACCAGCTGAATCTAGTGATAGATGAAGTACAGGAGTTCTTTTATGTACGCAAGAGTATTTTTGCCGACATGCAAGAATTATGGGATAAATACAAGTCGGATATGAAAATAAACTTCATTACTTGCGGCTCCATTTATTCACTGATGAAAGAACTGTTTGAGGATAAAAAATCGGCCATGTATGGACGGATGACCAAGCGTCTGGACTTGCAGCCGTTCAGCATAGCAACACAGAAACAGATTCTAAGCCATTATCATCCTGCTTATACTCCGGCAGATTTGCTTTGTCTTTATATGCTGACCGGTGGGGTGGCAAAATATATAGAAACATTGATGGACGAAGATGCTTTCAAGAAAGAACGGATGCTTACTTGCTTTACCAATGAATACATGCCTTTTCTTACAGAAGGGAACGACTTGATCAATATGGAATTTAGAAAAGAGGGGGCCGTTTACTATTCTATCTTGAGCCTGATAGCTGACGGGAAAAACACATCCGGTGAGATTGATTCAGTTTTAGGTATCACCACAAGTGCCTATCTGCGCAACCTTGAAATCAATTATACCCTTTTGAAGAAGATGCGTCCCATCTTTGCGTCTGAACGGAGCAAGGGAGTCAAGTACAAGCTGAAAGACATTTTTCTGCAGTTCTGGTTCCGCTTTATCTATCCTACCTTGAC
>OKWD01000158.1_pt1 | contig 12330 bp, 16 predicted proteins | sample 1607011 | NCBI WGS metagenome assembly OKWD01 (sample SAMN04414077, study PRJEB24778) | human gut metagenome | material: faecal | host: Homo sapiens | reverse complement strand
GTTAGGTTGACATGTCAAAGGCTGGCAACAAGGCATTTGAATTCAAATTCTCGACACAGCCCAACTGGAACGAAGGCAGCACTGCCTACGGTGTCGGCGCAGAAGCCAACCTGTTGAGCACTGACCCAGGAGCCAAAAACTTGAAACTTGACAAGGGTGGTATCTACTACTTCAAAGTCGACACAGACAAAATGACTTGGGAGGCGATGGAAATCACTTCGTTCGGAATTATCGGCGACGCTACTCCTGGCGGATGGGACGCTGAAACGCCACTTACTTACGCCGGTGGTCTCGTTTGGAAGGGTGAGGTTGCTCTCGTCGGCGGTAAGGAATACAAGTTCCGCGCCAACAACAAATGGGACTTCAGTCTCGGCGGTTCGCTCGACAATCTCAACGAGAACAACGCACCAAACTTCAAGTGTGCAGAAGACGGAACGTATGAAATTACGCTCAATCTCAGCAACAACCAGACTTGGAAAGCGTCAGTTGTGAAGAAATAATACTCCAATTGATATAATTTGTATTGAAAAAGGAGTCGTCTCAGGGATGAGACGGCTCTTTTTTTCTTGTTTTGTGGCATAGTGTTTTCATTTGTAAACTGAAATTTGTAACTTCGCACACAAACTTTCAGAATATTAATCATAAACTAAGCAAAATAATGGAAGACGAAAGACAAAAGCAGGAAGCAGGTATTCCTGAAAACGCTTTCCGCGAGCTGAAGCCGGGCGAGGAGTATATCCCCGTGATGCGCCCCGACCGTCAGTATCCGGAAGTGACTCCCTACTCTGTGATAATGGGTCTTGTGATGGCGATTATCTTCAGTGCCGCGGCGGCATATCTCGGACTGAAAGTGGGGCAGGTGTTTGAGGCGGCAATTCCTATTGCAATCATCGCAGTCGGAGTGTCGGGCGCGTTGAAGAAGAAAAACGCCCTCGGACAGAACGTGATAATCCAATCTATCGGCGCCTCGTCGGGAATTGTGGTGGCAGGAGCCATCTTCACTCTCCCGGCGCTCTACATCCTTCAAGCCAAGTATGGCGACGCCATTACGGTAAGTTTCATTGAAATATTCCTCAGTTCGATGCTTGGCGGCGTGCTCGGCGTGTTGATGTTTATCCCGTTCCGCAATATTTCGTTTCCGACATGCATGGCAAGTTCCCGTTCCCGGAAGCCACAGCCACCACGCAGGTGCTTATCTCCGGCGAGAAGTCGGGCAGCCAGGTGAAACCGCTTATCATTGCGGGTGCTGTCGGAGGTATCTACGACTTCCTTCTCTCCACATTCGGATGGTGGGCTGAGACATTGACGTCGAAAGCGACAGAATTCGGCGCCCACGTGGCAAGCCAGGCCAAGATGGTGTTTAAAATCAACACCGGAGCGGCGGTGCTCGGTCTCGGCTACATCGTAGGTTTGAAATACTGCTTCATTATTTTTGCAGGTAGCGCGTTTATCTGGTATGTCATCGTACCGTTGCTCGGAATGAGCCCGGAGGCAGCCGCCATCGATCCCGAGGTGCTGTTCAAGACACAGGCACGCTACATCGGTATCGGCGGTATCGCCATGTCGGGCATCATCGGCATCATCAAGTCGTGGGGCATCATCCGCTCTGCCGTAGGTCTTGCCGGACGTGAATTCCGCGGCAAGGGCGGCAATGTGGCAAAAGTGAAGCGCACCCAGAAAGACATTTCGATGAAAGTGCTTGCCTTCAGCCTTATCGCAGCGTTGGCAGTGACATTCGCATTCTTCTACTTCGGCGTAATCCACAACCTCTTCCAGACCCTTGTGGCATTCCTGGTGGTTACGGTGATAGCGTTTCTCTTCACCACGGTGGCTGCCAATGCAATTGCCATTGTGGGATCGAACCCAGTGAGCGGAATGACACTGATGACGCTGATTGTAGCCTCAGCGGTGTTTGTGGCTATCGGACTTAAAGGAGCCAGCGGCATCGTCACCTCGATGATTATCGGAGGCGTTGTCTGCACGGCTCTCTCGATGGCAGGCGGTATGGTTACGGATATGAAAATCGGCTACTGGCTTGGCTCCACTCCGCAAAAACAGCAGCAGTGGAAACTTGTCGGCACACTCGTGTCGGCAGCAACTGTCGGCGGCGTTATCCTGATTCTTGCAAAAGTGTATGGCTTCTCAGGGCCGAACGCACTTGCCGCACCGCAGGCCAACGCGATGGCAGGCGTTATCGAACCGTTGATGATGGGTGGCGACACGCCGTGGCTGCTCTATGGCGTAGGCGCAATCCTCGCCGTGCTTCTCAACTGGCTCGGTGTGCCGGCATTGGCTTTCTCGCTCGGTATGTTTATCCCTATGGAGCTCAACGCGCCGCTGCTTGTCGGCGGTTTGGTCAACTGGTTTGTGTCAACCCGTTCGAAAGACAAGGAACTCAATGCGGCACGCACAGAGCGCGGCACGCTTCTCGCCAGCGGATTTATCGCCGGTGGAGCATTGATGGGCGTGGTCAGCGCCGGAATGCGCTTCGCAGGCTTCGAGTATACTTGCGGATTCAGCGAGTCGACGCTCCAGATTGGCGGTGTGGCTGTCTATGCGCTGCTCATTGGCTATCTCGTTTGGGACTGTATGCGCGGAAAGAAAGCGTAAACGGGGGCAACCTCCTGAGCTTGAAAAATCAAAGAAAAATGTCGTGGATGCATCATGTGTGTCCACGACATATTATTTATTCTTTTTATTTATCAACAAATTAATTTAATGAACAAGACAATTTTCAACAAGCGTGCAAGCCTGAAGTTCTCGCACTTCTCCAACAAAGGCTACTCCTTGTTTTCTGTGCTTGGAAGAGTGGTGGCTATCGGTGCGCTCAGCGTAACCACGCTTACCTACGCCAAGGCAGAAGGCATCAGCGTGGAGGGAGCCAAGGCTGATTCAGTCTTTATCCGTGGAGGAAAGGCTTATGAACTGGATGGTGTGACCGTAACGGGGTCGCGCGCGCCGATGACAGTCGAGCTGTCACCAAAAATTGTGACGGTCATGACCCGCGAGGACATTCAGCGGTCGGCGGCACAAACAATCAACGACGTTTTGAAACTGGCTACGGGCGTGGATGTGCGTCAGCGTGGAGGTTTCGGGGTGCAGACCGACATTTCGATCAACGGCGGCACCTTCGACCAGATTGCAATTTTCCTTAACGGAGTGAACATCTCCAATCCGCAGACGGGGCACAACGCCTCCGATTTTCCTGTCGCACTTGCCGACATCGACCATGGTGGAGATTATCGAGGGCGCATCGTCGCGCGTATTTGGCACATCGGCGTTCAACGGCGCCATAAACATTGTGACTAAAAAGGCAAGCGCAAACGGCGTCGAGGCAAATGTGGAAGCCGGCAGCTTTGGCAGCCTCGGGGCACAGGGCAGGCTGCAGATGGCTTTCAGAAGCGGAAAGTGGGAACAAGCCTATTCCGTAAGCGGTGGATACAAACGCTCGGACGGAGGCACCGAAAACAGCGACTTCGAGAAAGGACAGGGCTATGCCAACTTGTCGCTGAGCTACGACCGCCGCCTCGACATCGGGGCGCAGCTGGGCATCGCCAGCCAAAGTTATGGCGCAAACACATTCTACAGCGCCAAATTCAACAATCAATATGAGAAAACCGACCATGGAATCGCTTCTCTTAATGTGAGCGTCCACAACCAAGGCAGAACTTGGGAAGTGACGCCTGCGGTATATTACAACAAATTTAAAGACCATTATCAATTGACGCGTGGCAAGGAAGGCGCGCGGCGGGAGAGAATTACCACAACCTTGATGTGTTTGGCGGTGCGGTCAACGCCTATGTCGACTGGATTGCAGGAAAGACCGCCATCGGTGTCGACATCGGTAAGGAGCGCATCTATTCCACGGCTCTCGGCAACCAGCTCGACGCGGCCGACTATAAAAGCATTCCGGGCTCCGACAGGCAGTACACCCGTAAAGGAGAACGCACAAACACGAATGTGATGCTGGAGCACAATTTCATATTCGGAGGGTTCACACTCTCTGCCGGAGTGCTTGCCAACCGCAATACGGGACTCGACAATAAATTCAGATTCTATCCGGGAGTGGACGCCAGCTACCGTCCGAACGCCAATTGGAAGGTATACGCCTCATGGAACAAGGCTCTCCGCATGCCCACCTACACCGACCTCTACATAAGCAATGCCGTGCAGCAGGGCGACGCCTCGCTGAGCCCGGAGAAAAACTCCGCATTCAAAATAGGCACACGCTATCGGCAGACGGGATTTTCGGCGGTGCTTAGCGGATTCTACACACATGGCAAGGATATGATTGACTGGGTTCAGACTACGGAAACAGAGCTGACCGACAGCAAATACCACGTGATGAACATCGGAAAACTCGACAATATGGGCTTCAATGTTGACGCCGAGATATATATGAACGAGCTGTTGCCGAGATGCTTCGTGACAAACATCAGACTGGGATATGCCTACATCAACCAAAACCACGAGACGGAAACAGAGATACTGAAATCGCTGTATGCGTTGGAATATCTGCGCCATAAGGCCGTGTTCGGCTTGGACCATAAGATTTGGAGCAAGCTGTCGGCGTCGTGGAGCGTAAGATGGCAGCAACGGATGAACGGCTATCATCCGTACACGAAAGTGGACTGCAAGGTGATGTGGAACGACCGGAAATATAGCGTATATGTAAAGGCCGACAACATCACGTGCCACCGCTACTACGACCTCTCTGCCGTAAAGCAGCCGGGGCTGTGGGTGATGGCTGGTGTAAGTGTGAATCTTGGATGGTGACAGCCGTCGCAGGAATGAAAGCAAACGGGAAGCAGCATATTGTTTCCCGTTTTTTCGTTTGAGCCAGCGGTGATTTTGAGAATCGGCGACGACACTCTTCCGTGGCCCGCCACTGCAGGATAAAACAGAATAAAAATAGCCGGCATACTAAAATTAAAAACGAGAAGCTCTTTTTCTATGAAAAACTGGCTACACCTTGGAAAAATTGCTCAATCCAGATTACCACTGCAAGGACTATTCTCAACAGTGGAGACCCGGTTGACATTTCCGTGTGGAAAGCCAACGGCGAGATTATGCTCCTGCAAAACTGTATCTCGCTCCGCTACGATTTCTATGCCGGTACTCGCAACATCAAGTTGCTCACATCGGGACAAATCCGAAAAATCCGCGACTGCTGCATTTTCTCAGTCAATGACTGTGAAGTATTTCTGTAATTTTGTATATTTGCAGAAACCAACTAAATACATAACAATGAAAAGATTAGTTATCCTTTTTGCCCTATTTTTTGCCGGCATTTCAGCATTCGCTTATGGTGAAGAATCTATTGGACAAAAAACGAATACAAAAGCTGGACGTTATGAAATTATCATTCCTGATAATATGATTCGTTATACATTTAGATTAGACAAGTTCACAGGTGACATTTGGCAACTTGTAAAAAATAGTGATGATAGTTCCACTTGGCAAAAGGTTTATAGAGAGCCTTCTTATTTTGATTCAACTGACGAAGACAAGATTAACTATCAGTTAATAGTTCCTGCTAATGCAGCAAGGTTTATTATGCTTATAAACATTAATAATGGAACAACTTGGCAAATTTGTAGAACAAAAGACGATGAAGTTGCTTTTCAACTTGTTTATTAATCATTAATTTTAGTGTCTTTTCGCAACTTATATCGGATCCATAACTTTGGAGCAAAAAGCTCTAAGTTATGGACTCACTTAATTATAATTCCGTTGAGGCGCTTCCGGGCTTTAATGCTCGGGCGGCTTTTCAAGTAAACTCCGCATCGGTGTTCAAGGAAGATGTGGATATTTCGTTTGAGCCAGCGGTGATTTTGAGAATCCTGGAATAAAAAAACAGCGCGCTGTTATGTAGCACACTGTTTTTGCGGAGTGAGCGAGATTCGAACTCGCGATACGCTTTTGGCGTATACACGCTTTCCAGGCGTGCCTCTTCAGCCACTCGAGCATCACTCCTCGTTTTTGCGTTTGCAAAGATAGTGCAAATTGAGAGAAGAAAAAAGAGCTTGCTTGTTTTTTCTTCCGAAATGCAGCCTATCTTATTGAAAGATAGTGCAAATTGAGAGAAAAACTGTGCAAACCGAGCGAAAAATGAAGATTTTCTTCAATTTTTCCGAGGTGCAGCCAGTTTTATCAAAGAAAAAAGAGCTTGCTTGTTTTTTCTTCCGAAAAGACAGCGATTTTAGTCAATGCCAAAATCGAATGTCCCGCTGTAGCCGCCTGTTCCCATAGAGTTGAAGATTATGCAATATTCTCCGGGCTCAGCGGTGATTTCCATTATATAAACGCCCTTTTCAAGTTCTTGGGTTGTCGCTTTGACTCGGTCAGACTCTTTTACGCCTGTTGATGATGTGCCAAAAGGTTTGATTTTGACCGTTGCAAGATATCTTTTATCCTTCTTAAGGTAATATTTTGACAACACAAATATAGCCTGTTATAACGGTTTATTCCCGATATTCAATCAGTTATGATATAGATGTGTTTACAGCTATATATCGCGGTTCATAATGTTGTCAATACCAGAATATTCATCGTATAGTGTTTCAACCCACTTCTCATTCATATATTGCACTATTTCTTGATAATCCTTATCATTGGGATTTACGATTCTGAACATCTGGCGAATACATTCATTGCCATCTAATTCTTGATAAATATACATAATTTTACTATTAGTAAATAGAATGAAATAAGCGGATAGCTCATCTTCGTGAATTGCCGCAATCTTATTATCATTTAAATCACTAACAATATTCCATTTTTGCTTATTAAAATTATCACTTGGTGATTTAACAAAATAAAAACTTGACGAATCGAAATATAGACATTTCTTTTGCATCATTATAATGATAGCCAATCCATACTGATTGTTGGAATACGGATAAGCTATTTCTTTATAGAATATAGACTTAATTTGTTCCATATTAACTCATGATTTATGATTTTTATAATAAAGCGGTGAAGCTAATAACAACATTTCTTTGATAACAGTCTGTATGTCATTAGGAAAATTCTCAATAAATGCCTTATACCCAGAAGCCACTTTATGATAATTCACATATAATGTATATTTAACATTATCCTTAGCTATATTTGCATCAAAATATGAACACGTTTTTAATTTAGAAATTGCATTTTGTATTGTTTCTTGTTGGGTAACAGTAAGTTTCCTTCTAATAAGGGGATATGATGAATTCCATACAATATTATTATTTGATATTGTATTTGCATTTTTAACATATCCTATCCCATATGTTAATATCGTGTCGCAATATTCAATTATTTGATAATCGGAATCTCCAAAATCCATAACTAAGATTATAGATTTTCCCTTCTTTTGAAGATGGTTTGATAGCGATGATATTTTGAGATTGTTTTTATCTTGACGTGTATTAGAACACGAGCCTATAGTAAATAATAGGACTAATAAATTAAAAATAGTCTGAATATAATCATTTGTCTTTATAATAGCCATTGGATGGATAAATTCCATCCAATGACTTGTTTTTTAATTAGTATGCTCCTCGTGGATTTAATCCTTGATCTTTACGAATGTCATTTTCTGTAATATCATTCTTTTTTACATGATTTAAACCAACAGTTGCTGCTTCTTCTTTGCTTAGAGTCTCCATGACTCTTTGCCCCCGATTATTCATATAGGAATAAGACTCGCTTTCTGAATACTCTATTGCAACTCCACGCATTGATCTGTCACCATGAATCATTTCATGAGCTAATCCAACTTGGGAAGGTCTCTTTTTATTACCAACTCTACCTGTTTTTCTATTCAGAGTTGGGATGTCTGGATTTGATTCCGGATTGAAATGTACATTCACATTAGACCCCTTACCATTAATTGCATTAGTTGGATTATCATCTGTTTCAAAGTTACCTTCTTCTTTTTCTGATATGATATTAATTGTCATTATTCTTTTAGAACTATTTACCTCAAATTGAGCAATGCCAAAGTCGTTGACGGAATACATCGGCGCAAACATATAATGTGTCATCGAGTGATATGCGTCGACTGCGCCAAAGACGAATTTGAATTTTGCAGTTCCTGTAAATCGGTTTTGGCTTTTAGCATCAGCAAACTCTAATCGTGCAGTCTTGCTGAACGTTCCCGATATTTTTATATTCTTATATTTGATTGGAGTCATTGCCGTTTCCGTGTCTCCATTTATCATATATAATCCAACGGCTTGCTGTTGTGCAAAAGATACAGCACTGCAAATAATTGAAATTAGAAGAGAAATGATGATTCTCATATTGCGTAAAAGACGATAATGTTTGTTTTGTAAAATTATATATTTTAATTGAACCGACAATGAAAAATGAGAGGTATTATAAACATATCCATATAATAAATTGTGAGATTCTTATGCCATGTTATTTCCGCTTCACGCCCCTTACGGCTTCGGCGTCGAGAGGATTTTCCGGCCAATAGTGCTTTGGGTAGCGTCGCTTCAGCTCTTTGCGCACCTCAAAATAGGCATTGCTCCAGAAGCTGTCCATGTCCTGGGTCAGCTGCACGGGTTTGAATCCAGGCGACAGGAGTTCCATAAGCACGGTGCGTTTTCCTCCGTCGACACAGGGCGTGTGGAGCATCCCGAAGCATTCCTGCAGGCGTACGCTCAGCACCGGTGCTTCGGCGGCTTTGCGGTAGTCCACACGGATTCTGCTGCCTGAAGGCACGGTGATGTGCGATGGGGCGAGTCGGTCTACCTCTTGCTGCATGTCGTAGGGGATGAGAGCCCACAAAGCATCGTGCAGATTTATCTTTTTCAGCTCGGCTGCCGTTGTCAGCACTTTTCCGTTCTGCTCAATGTAGAACGGCAGCCATTCAGAAGCTGTCGACAGTACGTGTTCCGTAGACAGGTCGGGTAGAGCCATTTCCGGATGCCATTCCGCCACCGCGTCCACACGCTTTTGAAGCCTGGCAACGTCGTCGCTCCAGTCGAGCAGTCCGAGCCCTTCTTTCTGCACAGCCTCGCAGACCGTCGAGACAACAGCGCTTTTGTCGGCATTGTGCAGAGGCTGGCTGTCGACAGTCCAGCACCCCGATTGTGCGTTCGCGCAGCATCGCCACACCGCCGTTTTTTGAATCCCAGAAAATCCGTTCGCGTTGTCGTGTCTCGATGTCCTCTGGCCGCAACGGTGCGGCGAGAAACACCCTTCCGCATTTTTCGGAAGCGTTGAGGGCAGCCACCGCCAGCCAGTCGTAGGAAGCAAGATTGCTACCGTTGTCAATCTGCACGTTGACGCCCGAAGCCAGACGGAAGTGCCCGATGCTGTCAATGGCTTTAGCCACCCGTTCAGGATATGCCGTCGCCACAAGGCAGCCGGCATCCTCCGGGCATATATCGTCGTTGCATTCTGTGGCTTTGATCATATTTCGATATTCCTCGGCAATCTGCGCTATGCGCGACCATCTGCCGAGCCTGTGCTGTCGCCGCGCCGTCCGGAGCAGGCTGATGCGCAGGCATAGGTCGGCGGAAGTGTCGTCGGTCAGAGGATCCTTCTCCTCCAGTATGGCGGCAATGTCGCAGGCGAGACTTTTCTGCGCAGGCGATTCGGCGCGCACCATCATTTTTGAAATATGCGGATGGCACGGCAGTTTCGACATCTGCCTGCCGAGGCTTGTTATGCGGTTCTGGCTGTCGACGGCACCAAGCGTTGTCAGCAGTTTCCGGGCTTGCGCAACGGCTGATGGCTGAGGTGTTGTCAGCCATGGCAACGCCTCTGCGTCGCTTTCGCCGAAAGCCGCAATGTCGAGTAGTGTAGGCGCAAGGTCGGCATCAGAAATCTCAGGACGCCGGCGCTCGTTCATGCGATGCTCCGAGGCCTTTGTCCACAGTCTGTAGCAGACTCCAGGAGCCACGCGTCCAGCTCGTCCCGAACGCTGCGTCGCCATGTCGATGCTTATGCGCACCGTCTCAAGGTGGCTAAGTCCCGACCGGGGATTGTAGACCAATTGCCGGCAATATCCCGAGTCGACCACAATGCGTACGCCTTCAATCGTAATCGATGTCTCTGCGACAGGCGTTGCAAGCACTATCTTGCGCTCGCCTTTGCCCGATGGCGCCACCGCCCGCCTTTGCTGCTCCGGCGACAGATTGCCGTAGAGAGGGAATACGGCAGTCGGCGACAGTTTGTCGGCAAGCAGCCGCTCGCATTGCGCAATGTCGGCTTGTCCGGGCAGGAAAGCGAGAATGTCGCCCTCGTGCTGGCTGTGGGCCTTGCTTATCGCCGACGCTACAGCCGTCGGGATGTCGGCGGGCGCAATGTCGGTCGCCGCATAACGTGTCTCCACAGGAAACATCTTGCCCCGGCATTCGATGAGAGGAGCGTTGAGGCTTGTGCAGATAGACGACGTGTCGATTGTAGCCGACATGATGACAATTTTCAGGTCGGGACGCAGAATCTGCTGGCATTGGCGCGTCAGGGCGAATGCCAAGTCGGAATTGATGCTGCGTTCGTGGAACTCATCGAAGATTACAACCGACACCCCTTCGAGCAAAGGGTCGGCGATGAGCATACGCGTCAGAATTCCTTCTGTTATAACTTCGATGCGGGTGGACTCTGACACACGGTTTTCAAAGCGCACCCGGTAGCCAACCGAGCCTCCCGTGTGCTCCGACAACATATCCGCCATGCGCTCAGCCACTTGCCTGGCAGCTAGACGCCTGGGTTCGAGCATGAGAATCTTGCCGTCGGAGGGCAGGAATCCAGCCATGACGGTAAGCGGCAGAAGAGTGGACTTTCCCGCTCCCGGAGGCGCGGTCAAAACCACGCATCCGTTGGCGGTCAACGCCTTGTTGACGTCGGCGGCAATCTCAGTCGTCGGCAACGAGGCGGCGTTTCTGATTATGTCGTTAAATTCCATCATTGTTTCTGTCTGAAAATAAGTTTCGCCAGACCGTACACATAACGTTGGAATCCAGGTCGGTAATTAAGGATTTTGTCAAACCAAGCCATATGCCTGCCTGCTATTTTCACAACGATTCCCACCAGCAGCTGGAACAACTGAACCGGTTCGAAGCGGCGGCGCAGCACGGCAATCTGCCCAGTCACCAGAATGGCGTTCATTATGTAAGTGTATTGTCCGATTGTCAGCGACGGAACTCCAAGTCCACGTTTGCCGGCAGTCTCGAAAACGTAAGGCAGAGTGGAGATTACGCTTGATCCCAACTCGCTCTTTACGCATACGGCGACACCGAGAGTCATTATAAACAAAGATACAAGCAGCCATAGGTGCTGCCACAAAAAAGAGATTGTCCGTTCTTTCTTATTCATAGATGAAAAATTGTAGATAATGATAGTTTTAATGACTTGTTTGGATGTGGTGATGATTGTTGCAGAATTGTGTCGGAAACGACATAACAAAGTTACAGAAAAATGCTGGAATAACCTCGAAAAAATGGAAGAATGGCGCTAATTATCTTAACATCAATGTCGTTACGGTGACAAAACGGAAAAGTGTAAAGCGCAAAGAAAAGCGGGATATGAAGAAAAAGAACGATGCCCTTGATATGGAAAACAAAAGGTTGCAGGAACAGAAAGCCGAAGCCGAACAGGAACTCAAACTAGCCAAGAAAGAAGTACAGACCGAGAAACTGAAAGGCGCAGCCACTACCGCAGCGACCAACATAGCCGAAAGTGTGGGTTATCTTTTCGGAGGTGGAAAGATGAAATCGTTGGAACGCAGGAACGAGGACTTGCAAGACCGCATACTTGAACTTGAAGACGAAGCCCGACAACAGGAACGGCAACAAGCCGAACAGATACAGGAGATAAGAAACGCTTACGAGCAACAGCACCGCAAGCTGTCGGAGTTTACAGATTTTGTCAGACGCTACTTTCCGTATGTGGAGAAACTGATGCCTGTAATAAATTTCCTGCGTGAACGTTTGGGCTTTAATGATGGGATAATCAGAAGACTGTGCGAGTTCAAGGAGGTCGGAATAAAAGGTGAACTCTATTCTTCCGAATTTAACCGAAGTTTTGATACCCGACATTCCGTCTGCTCCATCAAACAGGATGAAAACGGTAAATTCGATTTCAAAATAGACGGGGTTTCACACGTGAACTGGTTCAGAAAGAAGATGAATGAGTTTAGAGAAGCCATCGGAATACCGAAGCCAAGACAGAAAGGATAGAAGTATGAAACTGTAAATCAAAAAAATCCGTGATAGTAGAATGGTATATCACGGATTTTCCATACTTTGTATTGGATTGAGGCAACTATATCCAAGACATATTAGAAAAAGAAGAAGCGTTATGCTTATCTTGTACTTGAAAACGTAGGAA
>OKWD01000156.1_pt1 | contig 12516 bp, 12 predicted proteins | sample 1607011 | NCBI WGS metagenome assembly OKWD01 (sample SAMN04414077, study PRJEB24778) | human gut metagenome | material: faecal | host: Homo sapiens | reverse complement strand
GCATATCCTTCAGCAAAAACGGGTCATGAAAGGGAGCAGCGCTGCCGTAGAGAAAATCACGCATCGAAGCTGCATCCTGCAGACCGCGCTCCAATAAAATACCGGTGACCATCGGCGAAATATTCAGCTCCTCTGCTGTTTATCCGGAAATTGCCAAATTGAGCAATGACGAGCTTCGTGCAAAAACAGTAGAATTAAAGAAATACATTTCTGATTCGGCTGCTGAGGAACAAAAGAAGATAGAAGAATTGAAAGGTACTATCGAAACTACAGAACTGGAAGATCGTGAGGGCATCTTCGCGCAGATAGACAAACTGGAAAAAGAAGTGCTGGAAAAATATGAAAAAGCACTGGATGAATGTACTTCCGCAGGCTTTTGCCATTGTAAAAGTACACTGCACGCCGTTTTTCTGAAAATCCGGAATTGGTTGTAACCGCTACCGATTTTGACCGTGAATTGGCTGCTCAAGGAAAAGATTTTGTGCGTATTGAGGACGATAAGGCGATTTGGCAGAACCATTGGATTGCTGGTGGCAATGACATGGTATGGAGCATGGTGCATTACGATGTACAGTTATTCGGTGGCGTAGTGTTACATAAAGGCAAGATTGCCGAAATGGCTACTGGTGAAGGTAAGACGTTAGTGGCCACTTTACCTGTATTTTTGAATGCACTGACCGGTAATGGTGTACACGTAGTTACTGTTAATGATTACTTGTCAAAACGTGACTCGGAATGGATGGGGCCATTGTATCAGTTCCATGGATTGAGTGTGGACTGTATTGATAAACACCAGCCTAATTCAGATGCACGCCGCAGAGCTTATATGGCCGATATCACTTTCGGCACGAATAATGAATTCGGTTTCGATTACTTGCGTGACAATATGGCTGTCAGTCCAAAAGACTTGGTGCAGCGTAAACATAATTATGCTATTGTCGATGAGGTGGACTCTGTATTGATTGACGATGCTCGTACTCCGTTGATTATTTCCGGTCCTGTTCCTAAAGGTGAGGATCAGTTGTTTGAGCAACTCCGTCCTTTGGTAGAGCGTCTGTTTGAAGCTCAGAAAAAGTTGGCTACCCAATATTTGGCCGATGCCAAACGCTTGATTGCATCGGATGACAAGAAAGATCAGGAAGAGGGATTTTTGGCATTGTTCCGTAGTCATAAGGCACTGCCCAAAAATAAGCCGTTAATCAAGTTCCTAAGTGAACAAGGTATTAAGGCAGGTATGCTGAAGACCGAGGAAATTTATATGGAACAGAATAACAAGCGTATGCCTGAAGCCACTGATCCATTGTATTTCGTAATTGATGAAAAGCAAAACAGCGTAGATTTGACCGATAAAGGTATCGACCTGATTACAGGAAATGCGGCAGATCCTACTTTATTCGTTTTGCCTGATATTACTTCCCAATTGTCTGCTTTGGAAAATGAGACAGATTTGACAGAAGAAGAAAAACTGGCCAAGAAAGATGAACTGATGACAAATTACGCTATCAAGTCTGAACGCGTACACACTATCAACCAGTTGCTGAAGGCTTATGCCATGTTCGAAAAGGATGACGAATATGTTGTAATCGACGGACAGGTTAAGATTGTTGACGAACAGACAGGACGTATTATGGAAGGCCGTCGTTATTCTGACGGTTTGCATCAGGCTATTGAGGCCAAAGAAGGCGTGAAGGTGGAAGCTGCTACCCAGACCTTTGCTACCATCACTTTACAGAACTATTTCCGTATGTATCATAAATTGTCGGGTATGACCGGTACAGCGGAAACGGAAGCGGGAGAACTTTGGGATATTTATAAATTGGATGTCGTTGTTATTCCGACGAATCGTCCTATTGCCCGTAAAGATATGAATGAATCGCGTTTATAAGAACAAACGTGAGAAGTATAAAGCTGTCATCGAAGAGATTGAAGAAATGGTAAAAGAAGGACGTCCTGTTCTGGTAGGTACCACTTCGGTGGAAATCTCTGAAATGTTGAGCAAAATGCTTGCAATGCGCAAGATTGAGCATAATGTGTTGAATGCGAAACTGCATCAAAGAGAGGCGGATATTGTGGCACAGGCAGGTCAGAAGAGTATCGTGACTATTGCTACCAACATGGCAGGTCGTGGTACCGACATTAAGCTGAGTCCGGAAGTGAAAGCTGCGGGCGGTTTGGCTATTATCGGTACGGAACGTCATGAAAGTCGCCGCGTGGACCGTCAGTTGCGTGGTCGTGCCGGTCGTCAAGGGGATCCGGGTTCATCTGTGTTCTTTGTATCATTGGAAGATGATTTGATGCGTTTGTTCTCTTCAGATCGTATTGCCAGTGTAATGGATAAACTTGGCTTCAAAGAAGGTGAGATGATTGAACACAAGATGATTTCAAAATTCCATTGAACGTGCTCAGAAGAAAGTGGAAGAAAATAACTTTGGTATTCGTAAACGCTTGCTGGAATATGATGATGTGATGAACAAACAGCGTGTGGCTGTTTATACCAAACGTCGTCATGCCTTGATGGGTGAGCGTATCGGTATGGATATCGTGAATATGATTTGGGATCGTTGCGCTTATGCTGTAGAATTGGGCGACTTTGATAATGTGAAGATGGAAATATTGCAGACATTGGCAATGGAAGTACCATTCACAGAAGAGGAGTACAACAAGATGAGAAAAGAAGATCTTGCTGAGAAAACCTTTGAAGCGGCAATGAACAACTTCAAGCGCAAGACAGACCGTATGGCCCAGATTGCCAATCCCGTTATCAAACAGGTATATGAGATGCAAGGACATATGTACGAAAACATCATGATCCTATTACGGATGGCAAACGCTTGTATAATATCTCTGTCAACTTGAAGGCGGCTTATGAAACAGAAGGCAAGGAGATTGTGAAGTCATTTGAGAAGGCGATTCTGCTTCATACTATTGATGATGCATGGAAAGAAAACCTGCGTGAACTGGATGAACTGAAACATTCTGTACAGAATGCTAGCTATGAGCAGAAAGATCCGCTGCTGATCTTTAAGTTGGAATCTGTCAATTTGTTTGACAACATGGTAAATAAGATCAATAACAATACCATTTCTGTATTGATGCGTGGACAAATCCCGGTTCAAGAACCGGAACAAGTTCGTGAAGCTGCTCCCGAACCGCAGGCTCCTCGTCAACAGTATAGAGAGGAAAAGCAGGATTTAAGTGATCCTCACCAGCAAGCTGCTGCCGAACATGACACCCGCGAGGTAAAGCGTGAGCCGGTTCGTGCGGAAAAGACAGTGGGTCGTAACGATCCTTGTCCTTGCGGAAGCGGTAAGAAATATAAGAACTGTCACGGGCAAAATGCGTGATAAATAACGATTATTATAGAAACGTTCGGGTAGAATTTACTACCCGGACGTTTTTTTTATTCCTTTTAACTCACTTCTTACGTAAATAAGCGTATTTTTGTTCCCTAAGAAAAAATGATAATATGAAAAGATCCGTTTCATTAATAATTCTAGTTGCTGGGACGCTTCTTGCTTCCTGCAGCAGTTTGCTAGACCATATCTTTGATTCAGTTACAGGCAGCCGATGTCAGTTTCCGGATGCTGTGAGAAAAGTGGCTGTGATAAACAATATGCCTGTACTAGAAAACTAAAGATAATATGAAATACTGAGCAGCGAATTGGAAGGCGATGGTAAAGTGGCATCCGAAGCTTTGGCAGAGAATATTGCCAATGTGAATTATTTCGATCAGGTCATTATCTGTGATTCTGTATTCCGGGCACAGGATAAAGTGCCACGGGTTAATGTCATTCTGACTAAAGAGGAAGTACGGAAACTGAGCGAGGACTTGGGAGTGGATATGATATTGTCTTTTGATCGTATTCATATTCAGACTAAGCCCGGCGTACTGTTCTATCCGGATTTTCCTATGCCTATAGATGCTGTAGATGGAATTATATCTCCGATTGTTAGAGTATATATTCCCAATCGTGATAAACCTTTGTTTGTAGTTGCCAAGCAAGATACCATTTCCTGGGAAATAGAACCAGCTCTTTCTGACCGGAAGATAGTAAAAGAAGCTTCGGAATATGCCGCTTCTATTCCAGTAGAACATCTGTTGCCACATTGGGATGAGGTGGCTCGTTTTTATTACGATGGCGGGAATATTGAAATGCGCGATGCTGGTGTATATCTTCGTGAGAACAATTGGGATGAAGCGTATAGTCAGTGGAAGATAGCCTATGAGAAGAGAAAAGGCCAGCAAAAGATGAAAGCGGCTTTTTAATATTGCACTATATTATGAAATAAAGGATAATGTAGAACAGGCCAAGGAATGGTTGGGTAAAGCGAAGAAATTGGTGAAATCAGGCAGCAGGGATGAACAATTGATAGCCTTTTATTCATTGGAGTTAGAGAAAAGAGAGAGTAAGCTATCCCAATTGAGAATACAAATGAAACGTTTTGATGATAATTTTTAGAGAATAAGTGTTGAGAGAAAGATTTTTTTTGTTACTTTTGGATATAAATAATATATAAAATTGATTTTGGTTATGAAACTCAGTGCACAGTCACATGCTTCTATTGCGTCTTCGCTTCGGGAAGCGGTTGATAAATATATAGCGGATGGAGAGAGAACGGTAGTCACCGATATCCATTTGCAACCTAAGCAGGACAGTGGTGAATTAGTTATTTTTAATGATGATGACGAAGAATTGTCACGTACCATAATTGAAGAGTGGGTGGATTATAGTGAAGATGATTTTTATACAATAGTAGAGCGTATACTTCGTGGGGAGATCAACGCATTGAAAGATACGGGAGTTTTGGATAAGTTAGCTATAATGAAGCCTTATTCTTTTGTTTTAGTTGATGAGGATAGGGAAACTGTAACCGAACTTTTATTGATAGATGATGAAGACACTTTATTGCTGAATGATGAACTTTTAAAGGGTTTGGATGAAGAATTGGATGCATTTTTAAAAGACTTGCTTGAAAAATAGATAAAATAATAGAAAGTATCGGGATAGTAAAGTTCCCGATGCTTTTTTATATCATAGGAGAGGAAAATGATTTTTCAAGAATGGTGTTTAAAATATTGTTTTCTCATCCATCGGTCAAAAACCATGAATAAGGGTATAGTTATGATGAATAGCAGATAAATGAGAGGAATTTGTATTTTAAACATGAACTGCCAGCAAGAAATGCATGATATCATAGTTTCCTTAATATACTTTCCAAAATAAATATACAGACCGATGCTGCCGCTTATTATTAAGAATAGAGAAGCAGCAATAGTAGTTAGTAACATCTTTCTCTCCTGTTTCTTTTCACGTAAGAGTATAGCTTCCTCTACTTTCTGCATGGTGCGGAAAGTAAAATTGGAGGTCAGCCGGAATTGGGGCTGTTCTTTTACAGCCTTCATTAATCCTTTATCTTTTTGTTTCTCGTTCATTCTGCTTCTGTTATGAGTATATATAATTTTTTCTTATTCGATGCAATTTTACTTTTGCATTGCTTTCCGTCAGTCCCAGGATAAGAGCGATTTCACCGATAGTTTTCTCTTCATTATAAAATAGGGAAATCAAGGCACGTTCTTCTGCATCCAGTTTCTTGATGGCCTTATTGAGTTTCCTACCCGCTCCTCGCTTTCATCATTCAGGGCATCGTCTATTGCTGGTCGGATATATTCATTAACATGGCACTGTCCATAACAATTAACTCTTGTTTTCTTTTTCTGGTTGCCGATATGGCGGTGTTATATGCAATGCGGTATATCCATGTAGAGAAACTACTCTCTGCTTTAAACGACGAAAGATGTTCAAAGGCTTTCAAGAACGTATCCTGGGTCAACTCTTCCGCATCCTCCTGATTCTCCACGATGCGTATAATCAGGATAAATACTTGCTGACTGTATTTATCCAAGAAGTATTCGTAGAGAGAAGTTTCTCCTTTTAATATCCTATGAATAATATGTGTTTCGTCGTTTTCCATTTTGTCTATTAGACGCAGGGCTGGGAGAGAGGTTACATAAAAAGAGAAAATATTTTTTCTTTCTCAAAAGTGTAACCTCTTTGGCTACGCAGCGTCTAATGAATACAAAGGAACAAAATTAATAACTTAAATACGAATAAATTATGGGTTACATTACCGGTTGGATTGTTGTAGGTATCATTACATTAGGAATCTACAAATTATTTGAACTTTTTGTTGGTAAGAAAGAGCGTCTTACTATGATAGAAAAATTGGGAGACAAGTTAGATCCTTCTATGTTGGGGAACAGGCTTAGTCTGCCTCTTCCTGTAGGAACTCCTTTCATGTCATCTTTTCCGATTTCTTTCTCGGCTTTGAAATTTGGCTGTTTGTTGTTGGGAATGGGACTAGGGCTGTTGACAGGTTATATGATTTGTGTAACCACGGTTCCCGATTATTTCACAGAGCGTAATTGGCACATGAGCGAGTTAACTTCATTGATTTACGGTGCAAATGTCTTGCTTTTTGGTGGTTTGGGCTTGGTAGTTGCTTTTATAGTAGAATTGAAAATTTCTCAGAAAAACAGGAAAGATCATACCCGTTTGAATAATGAAAAGACAATTAGAAAAAATAAAGAAGATGTGTCAAAATTTGAAGTAATTATCAAAACTATCCGAGCTTTGCAGCAAGACAATAGCAGAATTACTTTTGACACATCTCTTTACTAAAAAAGAAGTGATGACCGCTTTACATAGAATGTTGCAATCTCTGTAAAGCGGTATATTTTTTTTTATTTTTTCAAAGCAGCAATACTTTCTTTTAAAGAAGCTATTTTGCTTTCTGCATCAGCCTGTTTCTTGCGTTCCATATCAATAACGTTGGCTGGTGCTTTGCTGACAAATTTTTCATTGCTTAATTTTTCAATACACTTTGCAAAAAGCCTTCCTGATATTTTAAATCAGCCTCCAGTTTTGCCAGTTCTTCTTCTGTGTTGATTAAATTGCCCAATGGTATGGCATATTCAGTGGTACCTACCATAAATGAGCCGGAGCCGTCAGCTTTATTCTCTACGGCTTCGATAGAAGAGAGGTTACACAATTTAGTAATAACAGGATTGAATGTAGCTACTGGATTTACATCTACTACTTGCAACTCCAAAGTTTCTTTCTGTGCAATGTTTTTCTGTAAACGAATAGTACGGATACCACCGATTACTTCTTTCACTACTTCAAATTCTTTGACGATAATCTCATTACAAGCAGTCGGAATGTTCAATTGCTGGACCATCAGGCTTTCCCCTTCTTTGCGGTCATATATATGTTGCCATAACTCTTCGGTAATGAAAGGCATGAACGGATGCAGCAACTTCAGCAAGTTATCAAAGAAGCCTAAAGTTTTTTCATAGGTCGCTTTGTCAATGGGTTGTCCGTATGCCGGCTTGATCATTTCCAGATACCAGCTTGAGAATTCGTCCCAGAATAATTTGTATACAGCCATCAGTGCTTCGCTCAAACGATATTTGCCGAATAAGTCAGCTACTTCTGCAGCTGTTTTTGCCAACATGGATTCAAACCATTCAGTGGCCAGTCTTGCATATTCGGGCTGTGCAATATCGGCAACTTCCCAACCTTTCACCAAGCGGAATGCATTCCATATTTTGTTATTGAAGTTACGTCCTTGTTCACATAACGCATCATCAAATAAAATATCGTTTCCTGCGGGAGCGGCAAGCATCATACCCATTCGCACGCCATCGGCACCATACTTGTCAATTAGTTCCAACGGGTCGGGTGAATTACCCAAAGACTTTGACATCTTACGTCCCAGTTTGTCGCGTACGATACCAGTGAAATAAACGTTTTTGAACGGCATATCACCTTTATATTCATATCCTGCCATAATCATTCGTGCCACCCAGAAGAAAATGATATCCGGTCCTGTAACCAAGTCACTAGTAGGATAATAGTAGTTTATTTCTTCATTATTAGGATTATTGATACCGTTAAATAAAGAAATGGGCCACAGCCATGAAGAGAACCAAGTGTCCAGACAGTCATCGTCTTGACGTAAATCTTCCATTTTCAGATTGGTATTACCGGTTTTTCTTGTGCCAACTTCAAAGCTTCTTCCGCTGTTTCGGCTACTACATAACCGCCTTCGGGCAGAAAGTATGCCGGAATGCGATGTCCCCACCAAAGCTGGCGGCTGATACACCAGTCCTTGATATTTTCCAGCCAGTTTTTGTAGGTGTTCTTGTATTTGGCAGGATAGAATTTCAGTTCATCATTCATTACAGGAGGCAATGCCATGTCTGCAAAATGTTGCATCTTCAAGAACCACTGCATGGACAGTTTCGGTTCGATGGCTACATTGGTACGTTCCGAGAAACCTACCTTATTAGTATAGGCTTCTACCTTTTCCAGCAATCCGGCAGCTTGCAAGTCTTGTTCAATCTGTTTACGTACATCAAAACGGTCCATACCTACATACAGTCCGGCAGCTTCGCTCAGTGTTCCGTTATCATTGAAGATATCAATGCTGGGCAAGTTATATTTTTTCGCCAAGCATATAGTCATTCACATCATGGGCGGGTGTTACTTTCAGACATCCTGTACCAAATTCAATGTCTACGTAGTCGTCTTCGATAACCGGAATGATACGGTTTACCAGTGGTACAATTACCTTTTTGCCTTTCAGCCATTGGTTTTTCGGGTCATTGGGATTGATACACATGGCAGTATCTCCCATAATTGTTTCGGGACGAGTGGTAGCAACTACCGCATAGCGTCCTTCAGCATCACCTTCTACTTTGTAACGGAGATAATACAGTTTGCTGTGTTCTTCCTTATAAATAACTTCTTCATCACTGAGAGCTGTCAGTGCTTTTGGGTCCCAGTTTACCATGCGTACACCGCGATAGATCAAACCTTTGTTGTAAAGGTCTACGAATACTTTGATGACACTTTCGCTACGTTCTTCGTCCATGGTGAATGCTGTACGGTCCCAATCGCAGGATGCACCTAGTTTGCGCAGCTGTTTCAGGATAATACCTCCATGTTCTTCAGTCCATGCCCAGGCATGTTTCAGGAATTCGTCACGGCTAAGGTCAGTTTTCTTTATACCTTGTCCGGCCAGTTTGTTCACCACTTTGGCTTCTGTGGCAATGGAAGCATGGTCGGTTCCCGGCACCCAGCAGGCATTCTTGCCTTCCATGCGGGCACGGCGTACTAATATATCCTGAATGGTATTGTTTAGCATGTGTCCCATATGGAGTACTCCGGTTACGTTGGGTGGTGGAATGACGACTGTGTAAGGTTCACGTCCGTCGGGTTTTGAACTAAAGAGTTTGTTGTCCAGCCAATACTGATACCATTTTCCTTCCACGTCAGCGGGATTGTACTTACTTGCTAATTCCATTTTATATTTTATTTATTTAATTGATTATCGCATAATTGAGTGCAAAATTAATAAAAGTCGTTGGATTATTATGTACTTTTGCACTACAAAATGATATTAATAAACTGATTATGCATACAAGAAAAGAACAAATGGAAGCATTTTGGCCGCTTCCTCGATATTTTAGACGAGTTGCGAGAGAAGTGTCCTTGGGATCGGAAACAGACGAATGAAAGTCTGCGTCCTAATACGATTGAAGAAACTTACGAACTTTGTGATGCTTTGATGAAGGATGACAAGAAGGATATCTGTAAAGAGTTGGGTGATGTGTTGTTGCATGTGGCCTTTTATGCAAAGATAGGTAGTGAAACAGGAGATTTTGATATCAAGGATGTGTGTGACTGTCTTTGTGAGAAGCTGATTTTCCGTCATCCTCATGTTTTTGGCGAAGTGAAAGCCGAGACTGCCGAGAAGGTGACTGAAAATTGGGAACAGTTGAAGATGAAGGAAAAGGATGGTAACAAAATGGTTTTGAGTGGAGTACCTTCTGCTTTACCTTCGCTAATCAAGGCATACCGCATTCAGGACAAGGCCCGCAACGTGGGATTTGATTGGGAGGAGCGTTCGCAGGTTTGGACTAAAGTAAAAGAGGAGATCGGCGAGTTTGAAGCTGAGGTGGAGAACATGGATAAGGAGAAGGCGGAAGCGGAATTCGGTGATGTAATGTTCAGTCTTATAAACGCGGCCCGCCTTTACAAGATTAATCCGGATAATGCATTGGAACTCACTAACCAGAAGTTTATCCGTCGTTTCAATTACTTAGAGGAACACACCATCAAACAGGGAAAGAACTTGAAGGATATGACTTTGGAAGAGATGGATGCTATATGGAATGAGGCTAAAAAGGAAGAAAAATAGTAGGGTTGGAATTGTTTTTTATGATGTGTGCTATTTTTGTCTTGCTTGTTTTCTGTTTTAATCAATAAAGGGTATTGTATTTATTCTAGGTAATTTAATGTATGGTGATATCAAATTGTGTTCTATAAGAATGAGGGGCTGTCTTTTTTATGACAGCTCCCCATTCTTTATGAAATAAGTTTTATATGAATTTTATTCTACCCATTCTTTGATGGCTTGTGAAGGATCAGGATTTAAAACAGCACCTTTGTTGAATACATTTTCATAAAGACTGATAAAGATATTCATCCAGGGCGCACAGTAGCCTTCTATTGAATTAAATCGATATCCGATAGGAGCATTAGTACCCGGATAACCACGAACAACTTGTAACTCTAACCGTTTGTAATCCCAAAAGATGATCCCTTCACCCCAGAATTCAATACGTTTCTGTTCAACAACCTTCTTTTGAAACTCTTTTAGATCATTTACTTTACATGTATAGCTACCCACAGAAGTATTATAACGAAATGTGTTTACGAAATCTTCTAATTTAGAAATACCGGCTGCTAATCCTTGGCTCATTCCTATTGCTTCGGCTTCGATTAAATACATTTCCTCTATACGCATTAACGGATAGTCAACGGCAGCTCCGATTGTATAATCGTTCATTTCTCCATTTTTAGGTCGGAATTTGATACCTGTATACGGAGGCATATCAGCGAAATCATCATCGGTCAACAAAGTTCTATATTTAGTTCCGGGAGCTTTGTGTGCATCTTCAGGAGCAATCCAAGTTGTTTTTCGCCAGTCTGCATTTGGTATTTGATCGAACAATTTTTTGCCGATAAGCTTGTATCCTTGCCATTTTCGGTTACCGTAACCGAAAGTTTGTTCAGGACACATGCTTCCGGCAAAGTTGAGCCAATAGCTATGTACATCCTCGGTAGTCATGATGGATCCCCATACCCATGAATTGGTTAGTACACTGTTGAAGCCGGTAGTATAGCTGTCTCCACCAAACCATTCCTTTTCGGTCAGAGGCATTGCTCCGCTTTCGTTAATGACTTTGCGTGCGTATTCGGCTGCTTTAGTGAAACAAGTTTCTTTTGATGCAATGTTTAAATCTGTATTGTTGTTTAGGGTGTTGAGATCTTCAGGGTAAAGTTCGAAACGAGATCCCATTTCCAGCCACATACGTGCCATCAGACCATGGACAACTGGGGTACAGGGCAAGTTTTTGGTTGGGCGTTGATAATCACTCAAAGCTCCTCAGCTGAGGCTAGGTCATCTAATATGAATTTGTATACGGCATAGAAGGGAGCACGTGGATTATTACGCCCTTCTTCTTCTGTGGTTTCAGCGGTAATAATAGGTACGGTTATGCCATATAAATTTTTACTGGCTGCTTCTGCATCTAATTTCTCTACTCCTGTTTTTTTATATTCATACATTCGGACTAAGTCCATGTATATCATGGCTCTATAAGATAGGCATATACCTTTATAATACTTGTTTTCGGGTGCATCATCTGCTTTTTCTAAAGCACTCAGTGCATTATTTACATTATTCAGAAACTTGTAGTTATAATACCAAATGGTATTGACAACATCGGCATCACCCAAATCATTACATACTCCATAAGTATCAAAAAAGTCAAATTTGGGTTCGTGGCAGAAGAAGTCTTCGCATGCACTTTCTCTGATTAAATTATATCCACTATATCCAAAATCATGATAAAATTGTGGACCGTAACTTCTAAATGCATTAATAAATGCGACTACTGAATTTACCATTGCGCTGATAGCTTGGTCAGATTTTCCTATTTGGTCTATGGTAGCTGTGCTACTTTCTGGAAATACCTCTTCGATACAACTGTTTAAGCTTAATGCTGATGACAGACATGCAGCAATCATTAGTTTGGTAATATATTTCTTTTTCATATTCTTGATTGTTTATGTGTTGATTAGAATTGTAAACTTAGACCGGCGGAGAATGCGCGTACGGCTGAATATTCTCCGGATGAATCTTTATTTCCGTTCCATGTTACGCGTGAATCGAAACCTTTTCTTTTTGACCAATAATAAACATTGTCACAGGCCACATAAATGCGCAGATTAGTTAGATATAGACTTCTAAGTGTTTTTTTGCTGAAAGTATATCCTAATTGAATGTTTTGAATACTTATGGAAGATGCATTAGTTAGAAACCTGTCGGATGTTTTTACACTGTACAGGTCATTGAATTGCCATTGTGGAATATCACTTTGAG
>OKWD01000155.1_pt1 | contig 12520 bp, 15 predicted proteins | sample 1607011 | NCBI WGS metagenome assembly OKWD01 (sample SAMN04414077, study PRJEB24778) | human gut metagenome | material: faecal | host: Homo sapiens | reverse complement strand
CGCGGCCGCGCCGCCCCCGCCCCCCGGTCTGGCGTATGGCACTTAAAGCGACAGACCTGCCGGACGACGGTACCAACCGCTTTATTTCGTCATTCGTAGAACCGGTGCTTTCAATCTCATACCAATCCCACAAAGCAATTTTTTTTTTCTTTATAAACCGGAAGCATAAACTCATCTCCTAAACCGAAAATACCAATTCCGAACTAAACAATTGCATCTTTTCCGCCTATAATCCGACGACATAAAACATATCCTGCAACAAGTGAAACAAGCCGTACGGATTAAATGAAACAAAAACGATGCACAACATACAGAACATAGTATACAGCAGAACGGTTTTATTTTCCGCATCAAATATTTTGACCTTATGCTCAAAATAGGCGGTTTTTATGATTTCCAAATAAGCTTTCGCCAGAACGAGAAGAAAAAGCAAAATAATCCCCAAGCTGACATAACAGCCATTTTTCAGAAGTTCGGAAACAGCGCCAAGCTGCCCCGTAAACCCGGCCAACGGAGGCAGCCCTATCATGGAAAACAGGCTGACCAGAAGCGCTCCGGTTGTAGTACGGGCGGGTTTCGGCAAGACCGGACAAAGATGTTGTTGCCGCCAAATACTCGCCATGACTTTTCAGGCTGTAAAAAACCAGATAGCCGCCGTTCAGGCTCAGCGTATAAACAAAAAGGTAAACAAACGCGGCAAAGTCCGTTTCAATTCTGAAAAAAGACAGCAGGAGAAGCACAACCCCGAAATGATACATTGAACTGTATGACATTATACGATGCAGATTTATTCTGGCATTAGCACCAACGGCGCCAAAGACGGCGGACAACAGGGCGAATCCGACATATACCGGCGCCAGCGCCGCTTTATACGGGGCGAGAAGTTCTATGTTCAGTTTAATAAATGCTCCCCACAGCGCAACGGGCGCAAACCAAGGCCAAAGTAATGGCTGACCGGTAGTATCCCCCTGCCGGCCTTGTCTTCCGCCATTATATGAAACGGCGCAATGCCAAAGCGAATATAAAAAGGGGACGACAATTGCCACCGCCGCCAAAAACAGAGGCAGAGAAGCCGTATTTCCGGAAACAGCGCATAAAGTTCCGAAAAATCGACCGCTCCGTCCTGTATATAATTCAAGAACCCGAAACCGGCAGCAAAAATAAGGACAATCACGGCCGATACGCCCATATACCGCACGGCGGCTTCTGACGGCAGCTTTTCATAGCTGATGCCAAGCAGGCGGTAGTTGATGAAAATCAGAAGTATATAGCAGAACAGCAGCGCCACCAGATTAGATGCAGCCAGCAGCAGGTCTATGCCTATCAGTGCGCAAAGGACTAAAACGTAGTATCTGCAACCTGTCCGGTTTTCGACGGAAAACCAGGCTGACGACAACCCAAGCATAATATATGCCAAGAAGCCCGCCAACAGGCTGAACAGCAAAGTATAGGCATCAATTTGCAAAATAAAGCGGGCTAAAGTCTTAATCGTAAAAACAATGTTCCAGAATATGGACGCCAACAGCCAAAAACGGGATACCCGGGCATAAAGCCGCGCCGATTCATATGAGAGCATATACAATATGCCCAGGTGTACAATCCCCATCAACAACGACAATTCGGGAAGCGTATAAACAAGCTGGTGCAAAATCACGTCTTTTTCTCCTAAAATACAAACCACAACGGCTTAAAAAACGAAAAGAACAATATCAACAGGCAGCCAATATAAACGGCAAAATGGAGATTGGGCAAATCCGCCCCCAGAATACAGGCTGACGCTGCGTTGCTTTTGTCTTTCATCCGATACAATTCTTCCAACAGCGACAACGCCACCATAAACAAAGACAGCATTACCATTATTCCTAAAATCAGGTTATAGTTAAATATTTCGGAAATACCCGGCGGTCCGCACATCGACCGTTTGGCAGCCGAGGGCGACGCAACCCGGTTTAAGTTCAGCAAGCCCCATATCCCAGGCCTTGACTACAGTTTCAGCGGATTGAAGACGTCGTTTCTCTACACCCTCCGCGACGAGGTGAAGAAAGACCCCGACTTCATAGAGAAAAACAAGGCAGACCTTGCCGCATCGTTGCAGAAAACCATCATCGACATCTTGATAGACAAGCTTGGCAAGGCAGTGAAGGAACATCCGGAAATCAAGCAGGTGGCTATCGGAGGAGGCGTGTCGGCAAATTCCGGCGTGCGCAATGCCGTTGACGAGTCTGCCGTCGCCGCCGTCTGAAAGCGTTCATTCCCAAGCGCGCGTTTACAACCGACAATGCCGCAATGGTGGCCATTGCCGGCTATTTCAAATATCTTGACAAAAAATATTGCAGCCTCGACATCGCGCCGTTTGCACGCGTCGAAGTTTAAAAAGGAGGTAATTATGCAGGTTTCCATCATAGCCATCGGCGATGAATTGCTGATAGGGCAGGTTGTGGATACAAATTCAGGGATGATTTCGCGAGAGATCAATCCCGACGGATGGTCTGTGCGCTCCGTGCGCGTTGTCGCAGACGATGCCGACGAGATAAAACGGGCAATCAAGCAAGCGTTTGACGAGACCGATGTGGTGCTTACCACCGGAGGCCTCGGCCCAACGAAAGACGACATAACGAAGCCTACGTTGTGCGAGCTGTTTGGTGGCGAACTCGTCTACGACAAGGCGGTGGAGGCAAATGTGCTCGAGGTGGTGCGCAAGCGCGGGTTGAAGATAAATCCGCTGACAGCCGCGCAAGCCTATGTGCCGTCGTCGTGCCGCGTGATTCAAAACCGTGTGGGTACCGCACCTCTGATGTGGTTTGAGAAAGACGGCAAGGTGCTCGTCTCGATGCCCGGAGTGCCGTTTGAGACCCAAGAGATGTTTTGCACGGAGGTGTTCCCGATGCTCAAGCACCGCTTTCCGCGCAAAGACGCATTGCAGCACCGCACATTTATCGTAATCGGCTATTCGGAGTCGGTGCTTGCCGGCATGCTCGACGACTATGAGAAAGCGATGCCCGGCAACGTGCATCTTGCGTATCTGCCCAAGCCCGGACTGATCCGCCTGCGCCTTACCGGAACCGACACCGACGCGTCGCGTCTTGAAGCCGTCATGGCGGAGCAAAGCGACAAGCTCGCGTCGATACTCGGCAAATCGTTGATATGCAGAGAAGACAAGACCATAGCGCAGATACTTGGCGACATGCTGCGCGACAAAGGCTATACGATGGCGACGGCAGAAAGCTGTACGGGCGGCAATATAGCGCACGAGATAACGCAGGTGGCAGGCAGCTCAGACTACTACAAAGGTTCGGTTGTCAGCTATGCCAACGAGGTGAAGGAAGGGCTTCTCGGCGTTGACGGCACCGCTCTGGCGACAGAAGGCGCGGTCAGCGAGCCGGTGGTGCGTCAGATGTCGGAAGGCGTTTCGCGCGCACTCAATACAGATTGCGCGGTGGCGACATCAGGAATCGCTGGGCCAGGCGGCGGCACCGCAGACAAGCCCGTCGGCACAGTATGGATTTCCGCCACTAAGCGAGGTCAGACCGAGAGCAAATGCTATCATTTTGCAGGAAATCGCGACCGCGTAATCAACCATGCCACAACAATGGCTCAAATAATGCTGATAAAAATGCTAATCAACTAATTATTTTGCGAAAAATGACTGAAAAATTTGGTTAGTATACAAAAAATCGCTTACTTTGCACTCTGTTTTGAGGATAATCAATTGAAAATTAATAAAATTAATTATAGCCATGTCAAAAGTTTGTCAAATTACAGGCAGAAAAGCGGCCGTAGGTAATAATGTTTCTCACTCAAAGAGAAGAACAAAGCGCAAATTTGAGGTCAACCTTTTCAACAGAAAATTCTTCTGGGTTGAGCAGCAAATTTGGATTCGTCTTACTGTTTCTGCAGCAGGACTCCGTACAATCAACAAAATCGGTCTTAACGCTGCAATCAAGCAGGCAGCTGAAAAAGGTTACTTAACAAGCATTAAAACAGTAGAATAAAATGGCAAAGAAAGCAAAAGGTAACAGAGTGCAAGTCATTCTCGAATGCACAGAGCACAAAGACAGCGGTATGCCGGGTACTTCTCGCTACATCACTACTAAGAACCGCAAAAATACAACAGAGCGTTTGGAGTTGAAGAAATACAACCCAATCCTTAAACGTGTAACAGTACATAAAGAAAATCAAAATAAAATAGTATACAGCTATGGCAAAGAAAACAGTCGCAACCCTTCAAACTGGAGAGGGACGTACTTACAGCAAGATTATCAAAGCTGTCAAGTCTCCGAAAACAGGTGCCTACGTATTTAAAGAAGAGATGGTGCCTAACGATGCTGTAAAAGAAGCGCATCAACAAATAATTCGAAGATATATTTTTCCTATCAATAGACAGAGGCTCCCGGACTTGTCCGAGGGTCTCTGTTGCTATTGTTGCCTAACCGTTGCCGCAGTATGCGTCGCGTGGGCATCGCCGCTGGCGTGGGGGATGCGCTCCGGTAGTAGCGTACCTCCGGCACGCTGATTGCAGGGGGCATGTCGAATCCCGGCACGCTCTGCTGCGCTCGCGTACCGGGTTATGGCAGAGTGTCGTCGCTCCGCGACGATAGCCAGCCAACGTTGCCATTGTCTCATGGTGCAGGGTTTTGACAGATTCCGCTTTTCCTGACTTTGAGCCAGATTTCAGGCTGGTTTTTGTTGAAATTTAACAACTTTGAGTGAAACAAATCGTGTTGAAATTGTTCTATAAGTAGCGGTGATAAATATTTGTGGGCTTAGGAAATTGCTATTATGGCATAAAGCATTATCTTTGCATAAGATAGGCTGCATCTCGGCATAACATTGTCAAGCAAGCTTGAATGTTTTTGCACTCGATTTGCACTATCTTTGTATAAGACAGGCTGCATAGCTCAGAAATTGAAGAAAAAGAGAATAACTAACAATAAAAGAAAATAATGACTAACGACGAACTATTGAATCTTATAGTTGAGGGAATTCAAGAACGCAAAGGAAAAAATATCACACATGTGGACTTGACAGGACTTGAATATGTATCTACAGAACATTTTATCATTTGTCAAGGCACATCCACGATGCAGGTTTCTGCCATCGCCGACTCTGTGCGCGAATATGTTCAGGAGAAATCGGGTGTTAAGCCCTTCAACTATGGCGGCTACCGCAATTCGCAATGGATTGTTATAGACTACGGCACGATTTATGTGCACGTGTTCCTTCCGGAATACAGGGAGTATTACAATCTTGAGCAGCTGTGGAACGACGCCGAGATAAAAGAAATCCCAGATATTGATTAAGCGATAGATAAAAAATGGACAATAAGAAAAAGCAATTTAAAGGATTCCGATTCAGCATATTCTGGATGTATGCCATCATCGGTATGGTTCTGATGGGGTTGTTTTACTTCAACGACTCCTCTGCAGAAAAACCGATGAATTGGCAACCGGATTTCAAGAAGCTTCTTGTGGAGGGCAATGTCAAGCATATGTGGGTGTATGCCGGCGACAATAAACTTGAGGCTGAGTTGACCGAGGCAAGCGCCAAACAGGTGTTTAAAGACATGGCAAAGGTCAATTACAGCAAGGCAAGAGTAGTTGTACAAGTGCCTCACAATGTGTTTGAGGACCAGATGAAGAGCATCCCTTACACCGGAATCCTTGAATATGAATCGGGCAGTGGAATCGCAGGGTTCTTGTGGTCGTTCGGCCCCGTAATCCTGTTGATTGTGTTCTGGTTCATCCTGATGCGCCGCATGTCGAGAGGCGGAGGCGACGGCTCGGGCGGCGTGTTCAACATAGGACAAGACAAAGGCGCAGCTTTTCGACAAGGAAAAGGGTACCAACGTAACGTTCAAGGACGTGGCAGGACTGCAGGAGGCAAAGACCGAGGTTGAGGAGATTGTTGAATTTCTGAAAAACCCTCAGAAATTCACTAATCTTGGAGGAAAGATACCCAAGGGCGCCTTGCTTGTAGGCCCTCCAGGAACAGGAAAGACGCTGCTTGCAAAAGCTGTGGCAGGCGAGGCCAACGTGCCTTTCTTCTCATTGTCGGGTTCCGACTTTGTTGAGATGTTTGTTGGCGTTGGCGCGTCGCGAGTGCGCGACTTGTTCAAGAAAGCCAAAGACAAAGCGCCGTGTATCATATTCATCGACGAGATCGACGCCGTGGGACGTGCCCGCGGAAAGAACCCCAATATGGGCTCTAACGATGAGCGCGAGAACACGTTGAACCAATTGCTCACCGAGATGGACGGTTTCGGCACCAACAGTGGTATCATTGTGCTTGCCGCTACAAACCGCGTCGACATTCTCGACAAGGCTTTGCTTCGTGCCGGACGTTTTGACCGTCAGATTTATGTCGACCTTCCGGATTTGAACGACCGCAAGGAAATATTCATGGTGCATCTGCGCGATGTCAAGATTGCTCCGGATGTGGATGTAGACCTCCTTTCGCGCCAGACACCGGGATTCTCGGGCGCCGACATTGCCAACGTGTGCAATGAGGCCGCTCTTATAGCGGCGCGCCGCAGCAAGGAGTTTGTTGAGAAGCAAGACTTTATGGATGCGGTTGACCGTATTGTCGGAGGCTTGGAGAAACGCTCTAAAATCACGACAGAGGAAGAGCGCGAGTCGATCGCCACCCATGAGGCAGGCCATGCCACAATAAGCTGGCATTTGAAATATGCCAATCCGCTGATCAAAGTAACCATTGTGCCGCGCGGCAAGGCTCTCGGAGCCGCCTGGTATCTGCCAGAAGAGCGTCAGATCACGCCAGAGCAGGCGTTGCTTGACGAGATTTGCTCGTTGCTTGGCGGTCGTGCAGCAGAAGACTTGTTTCTCGGCTGCGTGTCGACAGGAGCGCTCAACGACCTTGAACGTGCGTCGAAACAGGCGTATGCATCGTGGCATATTATGGAATGAGCAAGTCGTTGCCAAATGTAAGCTACTATGACTCGACAGGTCAGGACTATATGTTTGCAAAGCCTTACAGCGAGGACCGTGCCCGCATGATTGACGCGGAGGTTACGCGCGTGCTCTCGGAGCAGTATGAGCGAGCAAAACAGATATTGAAAGAATATGAGGGCGGACATCATCAGTTGCGCGACTTGTTGCTTACGCGGGAGGTTATCTTCACAGAAGACGTGGAGCATATCTTCGGCAAGCGCAAATGGGCGTCGCGTGCGGATGAGATAATCAAAGCCAACGAGGAGAAAGAGCGTCAGCGCAGCATCGCTGCCGGCGACGCAGACAAATCGGAGACCGACAGTCTGAGCGATCCCGACGACTCTGCCACTCCGCCGCCCGTGCCAGAAGAAGAAAAATAACAGTTGACAAACAAGGGGATGGCTGACCGCAGAAAGTCGGCTTTCCTCTTTTTAAATTTATAAGTATATGAAAGTTAGATTCAGCTTGATAATGGCGATTATAGGCATAGTGCTTGCCTCCTGCGGCGACGACAACGATTCGGAGAAGTGGCTGACGGGCAAATCGCAGAATTTTTCGATAAACAGCAATCTCCGCAGTGAGACCTTGCCGGTGTTGAAGGCTCGTGACGTGTGGACAGCGACCGTGGGCTACGGCACGTCGGACCAGGGGTGGCTCACGCTTGACAAAACGGAAGGCGAAGCGGGAACTGTGGAGCTGACAGCGTTTATCGCCGCCAACACAACGAAAAAATACCGCTCGGCAACGGTGACTGTCACGTGCCACAAAGAAACGGTGAAATTCCAGTTCAGCCAGGCAGGCATGACTGGTGGCGATGAGCCTAAGCCATCGGTGTCGGCGCGTGTTGCCAAGATAGAAATGACAAATTTTGACAGAGAAATGAACGCGGTTTATGAGGAGTCGCTTGCGTTTAGATATTCAGGCGATGTGATTGTCGGAGCAGACTATCATAGCCGCGACAAGGTGGCATTGACAGAGAGCGACGTGGTTGTGACCATCGACCGCAGCCAATCTGGTAAATGCGTGTATACAATGAAAGAAACCGGTATGCCCGACGAGGTGGTCAATGCCACGCTCGACGATTTGAACCGCATTGTGTCGGTAGGCGATATGCAAATGACATACGGCGTAGAAGGCTTTCTTGCAAAGCGCACAAATGGAGAGTCGACCTGGCTTTATGATGTAGACGTGAAAAGCAACCTTTTCATTGTCATAACCGATAAAAGATTGGTTTATCAGTTTGACCCGGCATTGCCGTTGCGCGACGACTGCAACATCGACGTCAACTTTATAGCGATGATGACAATGACGTCGCGCGGCATGCTCAAATATGCGGTGCTTGCCGAGAAGGGCAATTTCGGCAAGATGCTGCCTTATGTAATCTATAAAGCCGCTTCGGGAAAAGAGTCTTATGTCTTTTCTCCGCAGATTGATTCAGCCAAGACGTTAACGTCGCTTGATTTCGCCCATCGTTACAACGACCTTCCTTACGAGACACAGAAACGTTGTGTAATAACCTACGTTGACTGACGATAAAGATTTAAAAAAACGGGAGGCGGTGCTGAAATTTCAGTGCCGCCTCCCGCGTTTATGTTTTGTTATGTTGTGTGGGCAAACAATATGCCCGCAAAGACAGTTACTTTGCAGTGTAAAGATAAAAACACAAAGTCATGGAAGCAAAAACCTACTATGAGAAGACTCTCTCAAACAATGATCCTATTTTCGATGAGGCACGCCGCATAGGCGGCAGCCTTTGCAAAGCGGTTGGTAAGGCGACGTGGTTTGTCAAAGACTATCTGCAGTGCTTTCTGCTCAGCGTCCTTTTTGATTTACTGCCTGTTAAGGCGAAAAAAGACGCAACGGCTGGGGAAAGAGGCTTGAATTATGCAATGTCGACAATCATGGCATTGCTTGTGGTTGGAAGTGTAGTACAAATTTATTTGCTGTTATTTATGTAATTAGTGCCTTGGATATGGTGCTGTGGAAACGCAAAAAGGCAACCGCACATTTCTATGCGGTTGCCTTTTTATCAGTATGATGATAGGGTTTTTATTTGTTTCGGAACACGAATTGGTCACCGTCGGCGTCGATAACGATAGACTTGTCTTTCGTAACGTTTCCGGCAAGAATGTCTTTCGACAAGCGGTTGAGAATCTCACGCTGGATGACACGCTTAACCGGACGTGCGCCGAATTCAGGGTCGTAGCCTTCGTCGGCAAGCAAGGAGAGCGCTTTGTCGGTAATGTCGAGCTCTATGTCGTTTTTAGCGAGCATACGGCGAGCATTGTTGACTTGGAGAGCCACAATCTCCTTGATTTCGGATTTCGACAGAGGCGTGAACATTATAATCTCATCAATACGGTTCAGAAACTCCGGACGGATTGTCGACTTCAACATCTCAAGCACCTGGTTCTTGGTGGTTTCGACGGTCTCAGCCTTGTTTGCGTCGGTCATCTTCGAGAAATTCTCGCGGATGAGCTGCGAACCCATGTTTGAGGTCATGATGATGATTGTGTTCTTGAAATTGACCGTGCGCCCCTTGTTGTCCGTCAGCCGTCCGTCGTCGAGCACCTGAAGCAGGATGTTGAACACGTCGGGATGCGCTTCTCAATCTCATCGAAGAGCACCACAGAGTACGGTTTGCGCCTTACGGCCTCCGTCAGCTGTCCGCCTTCCTCGTATCCAACGTATCCGGGAGGAGGCCCGATGAGCCTTGACACCGAGAACTTCTCCTGATACTCGCTCATATCGATACGCGTCATCATATTCTCGTCGTTGAACAGATAGTCAGCCAAAGCCTTTGCCAATTCCGTCTTGCCCACACCGGTGGTTCCGAGGAATATGAAAGAACCGATAGGGCGGTTGGGGTCGTTAAGTCCGGCACGTGAGCGGCGCACGGCATCAGCGATAGCCGAAATCGCCTCGTCCTGTCCCACAACCCGTTTGTGCAGTTCTTCCTCGAGATGGAGCAGTTTCTCCTTCTCGCTTGTCACCATCTTCGCCACAGGTATTCCCGTCCATCTCGACACGATGTCGGCAATATCCTCAGCGTCGACTTCCTCCTTTATCAGCGATCTGTCGCCCTGCATGTCGTGGAGTTGCTGCTGCAATTGCTTGTTTTCATCCTCCTTGTTCTTGATGCGGGAGTAGCGTATTTCAGCCACCTTTGCATAATCGCCGTCGCGCTCAGCCTTGTCGGCCTCGAATTTGAGCTGCTCAATGTCGATTTTGTTCTGCTGAATTTTGTTTATCAGCTCCTTTTCGGCTTTCCATTTAGCCATGTAGCTCTTCTCTTCCTCGCGTAGGTCGGACAGCTCCTTCTCCAAACCTTTCACTTTGTCGGATTCGCCCTCTTCGCGTTTGATTGCCTCCCGCTCGATTTCGAGTTGAGAGATTTTGCGGATAATTTCGTCAAGAGCCTGTGGCACAGAGTCAATTTCGATTCTTAATTTAGAGGCAGCCTCATCAATAAGGTCAATTGCCTTGTCGGGCAGGAAACGGTCGGTTATATAGCGTTCCGAAAGTTGCACGGCGGCAATTATCGCCTCGTCCATGATACGCACTTTGTGATGGTTCTCATAGCGTTCCTTCAGACCACGCAGGATGGCGATGCTGCTCAGCTCGTCAGGCTCGTTGACCATGACAATCTGGAAACGACGCTCCAACGCTTGTCCTTCTCGAAGTACTTCTGATACTCATCGAGCGTTGTCGCACCGATGCTCCTCAAGTCACCCCTTGCCAAAGCCGGTTTCAGGATATTTGCGGCATCCATGGCGCCTTCGCCCTTTCCTGCACCGACAAGCGTGTGTATCTCATCGATGAAGAGGATAATCTCGCCGTTGCTTTTGGTCACCTCGTTGACGATTGCTTTCAGACGTTCCTCAAACTCACCTTTGTATTTGGCACCAGCCACAAGCGCACCCATATCGAGTGAGTACAATTGTTTGGTTTTCAAGTTTTCAGGCACATCGCCACGCACAATCCGTTGAGCCAGACCCTCGGCGATAGCCGTTTTTCCGGTGCCAGGCTCGCCAACAAGAATAGGGTTGTTTTTCGTGCGTCGGCTAAGAATCTGCAGCACACGTCGTATCTCGTCGTCACGGCCTATCACAGGGTCGAGTTTTCCACTGCGGGCACGCTCGTTAAGGTTGATGGCATATTTGCTCAAAGCGTTGTAGGAATCCTCCGCGCTTTGGCTCGTAGCCTTCTCGCCCTTTCGCAGTTCTTTTACCGCAGCCTCAAGATCCTGTTCGGTCACGCCGTTGTCTTTCAGTATTGTCGACACTTTGGTGTTGACCTTCAGGAGCGCTATAAGAATAGCCTCCAATGTCACGTATTCGTCACCGAGCCGCTTTGCGCAGTCGATGGCTTTCAGCAACACATCGTTTGACTCGCGCGACAGGTAAGGTTCGCCGCCGCTCACCTTTGGCAGAGCCGACAGCGCCTTGTCGAGTTGCATCGCAACCAGTTGCTGGTTTACGCCGAGCTTCTGGAAAACGAATTTCACAACCGACTCGCCTTTGTCGAGCAAAGCCTTCAGCAGATGCTCCGGCTCAATGGCCTGGTTGCCGTTCTGCTGAGCGGTCTGTACAGCCTGCTGTACGACCTCTTGCGATTTGATTGTAAAGTTGTCAAAATTCATAATGTATATATTTATTTGGTTTATACGTAATTAATAAAATTCAGCCATCAAGTCAGCAATCCTTGTGCCACATACTTATTTCTGCTATTTTGTCAGAGCGAAGGTGCAATTTTGTCGTAAAAACGAATGATTATGCGCTACATCTTGCCGTTTCAGTCGCTTACTTTCGCAGAATTTGCTTAATTTTGTAGTTTGAAATAAAATGGCTCGAAAAATATGGATTTTGAACTGCAAAAGAGGATTTGAACAGCAACGCGCGAGCGGGACTCATAACCACTGCGCACGGCACTATAGAGACCCCGATTTTCATGCCGGTTGGCACAGTGGGTTCGGTCAAGGCTGTGCATTTCCACGAACTTGAAAACGACATCAAGGCCCAGATTATCCTGGGCAACACATATCATCTGTATCTGCGTCCGGGAATGGACATCATAGAGAAGGCCGGCGGACTGCATAAGTTCAATGGCTGGAAGCGTCCGATTCTTACCGACAGCGGAGGATTCCAGGTGTTTTCCCTTTCCGCCAACCGGAAACTGAAGGAGGAAGGCGCGTATTTCCGTTCACACATCGACGGCTCGAAACATCTGTTCACGCCAGAGGGAGTGGTCGACATACAGCGTTCCATCGGTTCCGACATAATGATGGCGCTTGACGAGTGTCCGCCGGGCGATTCCGACTATCAGTATGCCAAAAAGTCGTTGGCGTTGACTCTGCGCTGGCTGCGCCGCGGATGGGACCACTATAAGGCAACCGACGGCAAATATGGCTACAGTCAGGCATATTTTCCGATTGTGCAAGGCTGTGTCTATAAAGACCTTCGTCAGGAGTCGGCCAAGTTTGTCGCCGATCTTGGTGCCGACGGCAATGCTATTGGCGGTCTGGCAGTTGGCGAGCCTACGGAGAAGATGTATGAGATGATCGAGATTGTCAA
>OKWD01000154.1_pt1 | contig 12524 bp, 20 predicted proteins | sample 1607011 | NCBI WGS metagenome assembly OKWD01 (sample SAMN04414077, study PRJEB24778) | human gut metagenome | material: faecal | host: Homo sapiens | reverse complement strand
TGAAATAATCATTGTATTTTTTACAACATATAGAATATACTAAAAAATAACAGAACCCAACACGCCTCTCAACGATGCGGACCACGTTGGGTCTTTTAATTTTAAGGGGGAAAATATATGGGGGAACTAAAGCAACATCCATTACCGATGACAATAGACGAACAAATAGAAAACTTGAAATCACTTGGCTTAATTATTGAGAATGAGGAATATGCCAAGAAGATATTAAATGACATATCCTATTTCCGATTAATTAAGGCGTATAGTTTAGGATTTAAACCTAAAATGGGAAATATGAAGAAGGCGTAACATTTGAGCAGATTGTAGAGTTATATCTGTTCAATGCTAATTTCAGACAAGTGACATTTGCTGAGAATAGAAAAATAGAAGTAAATGTCAGATGCAGAATTGCAAATTATTTTGCGGAAGTTTATGGAGTTCTTGGATATATGGAACCCCAAAATTTTGTGGACGAAGAATATCATCGGGCATTTATGGCTGATATCGAAGAGGAGGTTCGGAGAAACTCAAAGGCACCGTTTGTGAGAAATTTCAAAACTAATTATGCAGGTGGAAATTTGCCTATATATGCGTTGGTGGAGGTATTTAGTTTTGGCACTCTTTCAAAAATTTTACAAAAACATGAAAAATGCTGACAAAAAGGCAGTTGCCAAGAGTTTTGGAATTGGATATACATATCTGGAAAGTTGGTTGGAGAGCATTTCTTATGTTCGCAATGTTTGTGCGCATTATGGGAGGTTGTATAATGCAAAACTTTCAAAGACGCCTATTCTTTACAAAGAATATACACAAGCCGGTATAGGAAACAATAGAATGTTTGGTGTATTATTGTGTATGAAACAGATTTTAAAGAATGACAAGCATTGGAAGCTTTATGTAGATCAAATAGAATTGCTAATAGATAAATATGAAAAAGTAGATGTGAAAACGATGGGTTTTCCGGATGACTGGAAGAAATTGTTGGAACAGAAATAGGTGTAATAGAAGAGTATACAATGGAAAACACAGTAGATACCGGGATTCTACTTCCGGGAGGTGTACTTATTTCTGAAAAGAGAATAGTATGATCTCAGACACAGGAGGTAAGCACATGGATCTCGTCAAGATAGGAAAATATATTGCAGGCAAAAGAAAAGACTTAGGTATGACGCAGAAGCAGCTCGCCGAAAAACTGGGTATGAGTGACAAATCCGTATCCAAGTGGGAGCGGGGCGTGTGTCTGCCGGATGTATCCGTCTATTCGGAACTCTGCCAGATCCTCGGTATCAGCATCAATGAATTCCTGGCAGGAGAAGATATTGTCCGGGAAAATATTGCCAAAAATCGGAAGAAAATATTATCGGGCTGGCAACGGACAGTAAGCAGAAGCAAAAACGATTGAAATACATTATAGGTAATTCTGCTTGTCACGGCGGCGATTGTTGTTTTGACGGTCGGAATCATGATATTCCGGAAAAATATGCCACAGAACTTTATCGTTCCGGTGGACAAGGACAGTATTGAAATGAAAACGGCGGAAATGCTGTCAGGCGTAGACGGTGCCTTTATGTATAAATACACGGCAACGAATGAATTTAAAACTCTATATATTCATATTTGGCAATACCGGGAAGGAAAGCTGGTAGACAGACAAAGGGCAGGGCTTTCGTATGAAGGAATGGATTCACCGCAGAATGGAACGATTATTATTGTACCGCAGTTTAAGGATCGTACCGTGAAAATTATTATTGCAGATGATGAATCGCAGGGAGATATGCTAATCCCAATCCTGGAGGATGTTCCGGAAGGAGAGCACTATGGATATGGAAGAGCTGCAACGGAAATTCAGGAGAAACAGATATTGTCTATGATGAACAGCAGCCGCTTCTTGCGCTGATCTATGATAATGACGAAGCGAGAACTTTTGATTTTAGTTATATTGTGAACGACCAGCTGGATGCCCTTGAAATGGATGATTATGTGTACTATTTTTCTTTTGAGTTCCGAACGGAATAGATAAATAAACCCCATTCCGTGAAAACAGAATGGGGTTCGTTTTTAGTTTGCTGCTTTTGCCTTTTTCTCTCTCTTTAAAAACAGGTACACACAGATACCGGCAAAAGCAATCGTTGCGACGATCAGTATCGGCAGTACCGGTATGGAACGGATATCTGTACTGATGAGCTTCAGTCCCTGATACAGTGTGAAGACGCCGAATACAGAGAAGATGGTGAAGGCTAGAGTATTGAGTAGCCCTTCCGGTGTCTTGCTCTTTAACAGATAGCCTAAAAGCATTCCCAGGATGTCTGCTAAAAACAGTCCCAGAGAACAGCCGATCCATACGATCAGTGCGGAACTCATACCTTCATTGGCACCGAAGGTGATGGCGGTAAGCTGTGTCTTAATCTCCAAGCTCGGCTACGAAAAAGGTACAGAAAACCGCAAACGGTGCGAACCGGATCCTGGATCTGCCGTTGCCCTCCTCTTCCTCGTCATCATCGCCCGCAAGTGTTGATGCGGCAAAATACAGAAATGCAAGTGCGGCAATGACCTTGATGAGCCAGGCGGGGATGAATTCGCTGACGAGCCCGCCGGCGAGGACAGCCAGACCGTTCAGTACCAGGATTGCGGCAGCGGTTCCCAATATAATATCTCTTAATTTGTATTTCGAAGTAAGGGCGATCAGCATAAGCTGTGTTTTGTCACCCATCTCTGCGATGAATTCCGTGAGAAATACTTTAAAAAACAATATCATTTGTATATCCCTCATTTATCTGATTATAATATAAATTGCATATACTGCATAAAGTGCAACCATACAGAAGCCTTCGACTCTTCCGATTTTCTTTTTGCTTCCTGCGAAGATCCATACACACACAGTAAATGCGATCAGTACACACAGATCAATGATGTTCTCCGTAATGATGCTGATGGGACTGATGGCGGAAGCGATACCCAGTACCATCAGGATGTTAAATACGTTGGAACCGATGGCGTTACCTAGTGCCATATCGACTTCATTTTTTCTGGCTGCAACGATGGAAGTCACAAGCTCCGGAAGAGATGTACCGATGGAAACGATGGTAAGTCCGATCAGCGTCTGCGTCATTCCAAGGTCGCTTGCGATTCTGGATGCAGCATCGACAGTGAGATCCCCACCGAAGGCGATCGCAGCAGCACCGCCGACAATGAAAACAATGCTGAGCGGTACGGAGATCAGCTTGATCTCTTCATCGGAACCGCCCTCAATCTCTACTTTTTTTCCTTCTTTATTTGCCTTTAAGGCAATTCTGATCATGTAGAAGATATATCCGGCAAAAAGACCTATGAATATTACACCATCGAAATGTCCCAATGTCATGTTGGCCTGATCACCAAGTCCCATGGTCCCCAAAAGCAGCAAGAGACCGGCACAGATCAGGGAAAGGGGGATATCTCTCCGGATAGTTTCCCGTGCGACTTCGACGGTGGCGATCATTGCACATACGCCGATCACGACCATCAGATTAAAGATATTGGAACCGACGACATTACTGACCGCAAGCTCATTGTTGCCTGTGATAGAAGCCGATACACTGACCGCTGTCTCCGGAAGAGAGGTTCCCATTGCTACGATGGTAAGACCGATGATGATGGACGGAACATGCAGTCTCTTCGCTACACTGGAGCTTCCTTCTACGAAAAAGTCCGCACCTTTAATCAGCAGTACAAAACCGATTACAAGGAATACAAGAACAAGGGCAAACGGGGCATTGTTAATAAGTTTCTCCATGTTTTTCTCCTTTGCGTGATCCATTATAGTGTTGTCAGCCGAAAGCTGTGCGATGATAAGTATCGACAGAGATAAAAAAGACTCATGTATATCAATTATCTGCCAGTGTGTATTATACACAGACCGTTAATAGATATACATGAGTCTCATTATTTAAGATTTGCCAGATTATACTCTTTAATTATAATCAGAATGTTGACAAATCACACTTTCGCGCTAACTACTCCCTCATGGAATATTCATTTCTTGATAAATAATATCAAAAAGAATTGCCGGTGTCAACAGGTGAATAAAGAATTCGTAGGGAGTGTTTTGCATTATTGGTTTGCACTGTCTGCATCAATTACCGATTGAATCTGCTGCATCAGAGAGTCATAGTTATCCTGGTTATCAATTCCCCCAAGGATCGGATCCCCTACAATATTGCCATTTCTATCGACAAGTATGGTTGTAGGAAAAGCCATAATATCAGAGGCATATTTACCCGCATCGGAAGCAGAGTCAATGGAAATATTGCGGTACTTTGCACCCTGGCTTTCAAAGAACGGCGGCAGCTTCCTTCATGGCAGCTTCATTGCTGTCGAAGGTTTCGGTATTGATGCCGATGACTTCGCCGCCCATTGCTTTGAGCGTATTGTTTAATTCGTTCAGCTTAGACAACTCAGCAACACAGGGCTTACAGCCGGTAAACCAGAAATTAACAACGGTTACTGCATTGCCGGAAAACAGGCTTTCATCGACAGGATTACCATCAAAATCCTGACCGGAGAAATTCCGGAAGGGAGATGCAGCTTCGGAATTGTTTTCCGGAGCAGTATGAGCGGCTGCGGTAGTTCCCTGTTCCAGTTCTGTTATCTGTTCTTCGATTTTCCGTATGGTTTCCATATCATCCGTAAGCGTTTTCAATTCATCCTCTGTAAAGGAGTCCTTGTTTGCTTCGACGGTATCAGCCAGATAATCAGCGTAATTTTTGCTGGGATCAGCATCGCTTTTGCTCATCATGCCGAATACCTTGTTCCATACAGCCTCATGATCTGCAAAAATCTGGTTCTCCTGCTGATACAGATCATCCAGTGCAGTGTTGGAGCTGTCTGTGGATACTGTGCCGGTTTCCGTCAGAGACTCATTGGTTTTGTCCGTGCCGGCAGCATCCGTTGCGCCGCAGGCTGTAAGCAATAAAGCTATGCAGAGTGTTAAAAGTGTTAAAATAGTAAAGAATTTTTTGTTTGTTTTCATGATTATATTCTCCTTTAAGTAATCGTAATAAGATTATTTTCCCATAAACCGGTAGTGGATCGCATCCTTGGGACAAGCCTTGATGCAGGCTCCGCACCGTATGCATTCCGGATGGTCCGGATGCTTGCACACATCCACATCCATTTTACATACCCTTGAACATTGACCACAACCGATACATTTGCTGTCCTCCACCTTAATATTAAGAAGGCTGACCTTATTAAACAGTGAGTAGATCGCACCAAGAGGACAGATCCATTTACAGAAGGGTCTGTAAAATAAAATACTTAACGCGACAACTGTGATCAAAATAAAGCATTTCCAAGAAAAGAGTTTTCCAAGTGCGGACCGTATGGCTGCATTTCCCAGGGAAAGCGGGATCGCTCCCTCCAGAACGCCCTGTGGACAAATATATTTACAGAAGAAGGGGTCGCCCATTCCTATAGAGTTCGTTACGAGCAGCGGCAGAAGAATAACGAAAACGATAAGAATCATATATTTCAGATATCTTAGCGGCTTCAGTCTGGCTGTGGAAAATTTTTTTCCCGGGATTTTATGAAGTAAATCCTGAAACCATCCAAACGGACACAAAAACCACATATAAATCTTCCAAGTGTCACACCCAGTAAAACTAAAAAATCCCGATGACATAATATGAAAATTTAAATCGGGAGGATCCGATCACCGCCTGAAATGCGCCAATGGGGCACGCTCCCGTGGCAGCAGGACAGGAATAACAGTTTAATCCCGGTACACATACGGTCTTAGCGTTTCCCTGATATATTTTGCCCTTAAAAAATTAGGGATGTGAATATTAGTAAGCAGTGTGGCGAGCAGCCTGTATCCACCCGCGTATCCCGGCTGTCTGCCCTGACAGTGATTTTTTCTCTTATCCAATTCCGACACACTCCAGACATAATTTTATTGCTTTACCAAGCACGACAGCAGCTTCGCCTCTGACTGCACCGTAGCCGATCATAGTGATCCCGGTGACGAGCAGAACGATCTGAGATATTTTTCTGCACTTCAAGTTATTGTTACTCCTTTCGATCGTGGTATTTATTGACCAGTTGACTTCGCTATTATACAATAATTGTTGTAAAATCTTTGTTAAGGCGGGAAGGAATTTTGAGATTATTCATTGTTGAGGATGAAAAAGAAATATGTGATACAGTTGCGAAAAGTCTGTATGACGCAGGATATGAGGTGGATACCTGCTATGATGGGGAAGAAGCTCTTGCGGGTATCCTGACGGAGAACTATGATCTGGTCGTTCTTGATCTGAATCTGCCCGGCATGGATGGAATGGAGATCCTGAAGGAACTCAGGCAGGAAAATGAGGAGACGAAGGTTCTTATATTATCTGCAAGAGGGCAGATAGCGGATAAGGTTGAGGCTCTGGATGCAGGGGCAAATGATTATATGGAAAAACCATTCCATCTACAGGAGCTTGAGGCACGTATCAGAAGCCTGACCAGAAGGAAGTTTGTGCAGAAGGATGTATGTCTGGAAAGCGGTGAGATAAAGTTTGATACCGTAAGGCGTGAGGCTTATGCAAAAGGAGAGATGGTATCCCTGACAAGAAAAGAAAATGGTATTCTGGAATATCTGCTTCTGAACATGGGCAGGCCGGTAAGCCAGGAGGAATTGATGGAGCATGTCTGGGATGCATCTGTGGATAGCTTTAGCGGAGCGATCAGAGTACACATGTCTTCCCTTAGAAAAAAGCTTAAGGCTGTGCTGGGATATGATCCGATTCTGAACAAGGTGGGAGAAGGATATAAAATACGAGAGGAGTCCGATAGATGAAAAAAATGTCGCTGCAATGGAGACTTACCTGCATCATTACATTATATATAGCGGTGATATGTGGATGCGTGACGATGCTCGTCTATAAAAACGGTGTATATTATATGGATTCCCTGCAAGAGGCTGTGGATACACGGGGAGATGATCAGCCGGACGATGCGGAGGAAATATATATCAGCATTCCGGAGGACAAATGGGATGAGTTCGCCAATGACTTTTCTGTCCAGGTGTATAATAATAAGGCGGATTACAGGAAAAACAGCCTGATCATTTCAGCAGTATTGGCTCTTCTGGGTGGAGTGGCTACCTATTTTATAAGTGGGCATGCACTCAGACCGATCAGAGAGCTTTCTGACAAGATCGAAAAGGTGCAGGCGCAAAATCTGGCAGATTCACGGATAGAAGAAAACCAGGTGAAGGAACTGAACCAGCTTAGCGTTTCGTATAACCGTATGCTGGAACGCCTCTCGGATGCATTTGAGATACAGAGACAATTTACTGCAAATGCAGCCCATGAGCTTCGTACGCCATTAGCCCTGATGCAGGTACAGCTTGATCTGTATCATTCCAACAGTCATCCGGACAATGATGCAGACACGGTACAGATGATAAAGATGGTTACCGAACAGAACGACAGACTCAACAAAATGGTAAAGACACTTCTCGATATGAGTGAGCTTCAGACGGTAGGACGGGATGATGAAATTATCTTAGATGCTCTGGTGGATGAGGTATTGGAGGATCTGGAACCTCTTGCAGAGGGAAAAATATAAGACTGATCGGAAAATGTAAGGATATAACGATGGTCGGAAGTGACATCCTTATTTACCGGCTGGTATACAATCTTGTTGAGAATGCCATAAAATATAATCATTCGGGCGGGCAGGTCACAGTAACCGCAGACCGGAAGGAAAAACATGTGTATCTGTCAGTGGAGGATACTGGAACCGGAATCCCTGAGGAACTTAAGGAGCGCGTGTTCGAACCGTTTTTCCGGGTGGATAAATCCAGAAGCCGGGAGCTTGGTGGAGTAGGGCTGGGACTTGCCCTGGTCCGTGAAATTGTAAGAGTGCATGATGGCAATATTACAGTGAAGTCCAATCCATCCGGAGGGACGATCTTCGAGGTGGTTTTGAACTAGATTCTCTCCGGAAGAAGATTTGGAGAAATGTCAAATATGATCAGAGTATTAAAAAAGCAGATATCGAACGAGTTGTTGATATATGGTTAGATACCAACTTAAAAGCACATTATTTAATTCCGGGTCAATATTGGAAAAACAAATATTGATTTAGTGAAGAAATGTTGCCACAGGCAGAGGTCTATGTGTATGAGAATGACTGCCAGATAGAAGGCTTTATAGGGTTAAATGATGAATATATGGAAGGCATTTTTGTTCGTGATGAAATGCAGTCGCAGGGCATAGGTAAGCTTCTGTTGAAATTTTGTAAAAGAAAAAAAAGACGAAATTATACTTAAATGTTTACCAAAAGAATACACGTGCAATTCACTTTTATCAAAGAGAAGGGTTTGAAATCCAACGAGAAGGATTGGATGAAGTTACCGGGGAAAAAGACTATGTAATGGTATGGCAGCGTGGAAATTCTTTGTAAAAAGAGCAGGGAGCTGATAGAAACTGCCGGGGTTATTCGGAGAAGAGAAGCAATGAAAATCTACATAGATTTTGACGATGTACTATGTGAAACCGCAGAATATTTTACGAAAATTGCAAAAGAATTGTTCGGCACTGATGTCCCTTACCGGCAGGTTCAGTTTTTTAATCTCCAGAAATCATTTGATCTAAATGATGAGCAGTATGAAGCTCTAATGAAGGCGGGGCATTTGCCGGAAAATCTGCTGAATTACGAGGAGACGCCGGGGGCTTCCGAAGCAATTAATAAGTGGGTGGATCAGGGACACGAGGTTTTTATCATTACCGGAAGGCCGTTCAATTCCTACGAACCATCGAGGCAATGGCTTGATGAACATCATTTGGAAAGAGTTCCCTTGTTCTGCGTAGACAAATACGGGCGCGAAACGGCGAAACAGGATTATAGATATAATATGACATTGGCGGAACTTTACAACATGACCTTTGATTTTGCGGTAGAGGATTCTCCGGCGGCGTTTGAGCATGTAATGCATTTTGACAACTGCAGGACAGCCGTGTTCGACCGGCCATGGAACAGCCGAGCAGAGCTTCCCAATGACAGGTTTGTGAGATGTAAGGACTGGCAGGAGATTGACCGGCTGTTTGAAAATAGGGAGATAACCAAATGACACGTGAGGATTCCATCAGACAAATAGAAAACTATCCCCCATTCAATGAACAGGAAGAAAAGGACAAAGCTTTGATTCTGGGATGGATCAGGAACAATGAGAACGCATTTTCCAGAGAAAATACAGTTGCGCATATTACGGCTTCCGCATGGGTGGTAAATAAGGACAGAAGCAAAGTGCTTATGGTATATCATAATATTTATAATTCCTGGTCCTGGTTGGGAGGACATGCGGATGGGGAGACGGATCTGCTGTCCGTTGCCATCCGGGAAGTGAAAGAGGAGGCGGGAATTTCCAATGTGAGACCGGTATCAGAGGAGATTTTCTCTCTGGAATCTCTGACGGTGGACGGACATGTGAAAAAAGGAAACTATGTGTCCAGCCATTTGCACCTGAATATCACGTATTTACTGGAGGCAGATTCGGAAGAGCAGGTATCCGTAAAAGCCGATGAGAATAGTGGAGTGATGTGGTTCTCTCCGGAAGATGCTTTGGAGAAATCTACGGAACCGTGGTTCGTGGAACATATTTATTCAAAACTCATTAAGAAAATGGGTATATGAAGTTGGAAAAAACGGAGAATGACCTATGATAAATTTTTTTAAAGGCAGCGCCTGTCGTGTTCCTGATCGGAACCATGGTCACGGCTATTTTATATCAAAAAACTTTGTTAGAAATCTGGCTGACGACTGCCATTACCTTTGGAACCACTGCTTATCATTTTATCATGCGATGGGTGGTTGCATTTATCTACAATTCCATCATGCATAACAGAGCAGATTACAGAAAACGCTGGTATCAGGTAAGTAAATCCGAAATGAAATTATATGAAAAGCTGCGTGTGAAAAAATGGAAGAATCGCATGCCTACCTATAATCCCAGCCTGTTTGACCCGAGACAACACACCTGGGAGGAAATAGCGCAGGTCACATGTCAGGCGGAACTGGGGCATGAGACGATCGTAGTGCTCAGCTTTGTACCGATTGTGGCAGGTCATTGGCTGGGTGGATGATCCGGTCATTTATCATTACATCGATCCTTGCGGCCATGTTTGATATGATGTTTGTGATCATGCAGCGATATAACAGGCAAAGGATTCTGAAACTGATAAAATAGAATGGATATTTGATAGAGAAAGAGGACGGCATGACTAAATATAAGTATGGGAATCCGGAGGCTCCCATTGTTTTGATCCAACCGGTAGGAGATCATGATCTGCCGGAAATAGAGGGCGAAGTGGCACAGATCCGGAAGCTGACAGCATTGGATTTTCAAATGATTGCGGTGAAAGTGGATGACTGGAACCTCGATCTGTCTCCGTGGAGATCACCGGCGGTGTTCGGAAAAGAGGACTTTGGCGGGGGCGCAGCCTCGTTGTTAGAAGAAATTTTGCGTTTATGTTCGGATGAAAGTAAAACTTATTATCTCGGAGGATATTCACTTGCCGGTTTGTTTTCTCTGTGGGCATCTTATCAGACGGATCGGTTTGCGGGGATAGCGGCGGCCTCGCCCTCGGTGTGGTTCCCCGGGTTTCTGCCCTATATGAAAGAGCACGAGAATCAGAGTCGGGCAGTTTATTTAAGTCTCGGAGACAAAGAGGAAAAGACCAGAAATCCTGTTATGGCTACTGTGGGTGACTGCATCCGGGAGGCACATGCGTGGCTGCAACAGTGTGGGATCCGCAGTACGCTGGAATGGAATCCGGGGAATCATTTCCGGGATCCTGGGCTGCGGGCGGCGAAGGCATTTGCCTGGGTAATGAAAAACTCATAAATTTTGCTTATTGGATCGGAGGAGAGGGATATGGTAATGGAAGCTCTGGTATACATATTGACATTATTGTTTGGAGTATCTACCGTTATCATTATAAAAAATAAGAGATATAAGGTTGTACCTTTTATATGTCTGGACATCATCCTTGACATTTGCTGGTTTTGCCATTCACATCATTTGGTTATTTTTGTTTGTAGGGAATGAAGCTCTCGAAGCGCTGCTGATTATGAGCGTGTTTGGATTGTTTCTGTTTTTACTGGGTGTGAATGATATCTATGCTGTATTTTGCTGCAATCAGAAGATAGAAGCTATCTATTGCGGATATAACAGCTACCCCGGACGCTATGGTATTACCAGCTATGCACCGGTGTTTGGATACGTCTGTAACGGCACGGCTTATCATGAGCAGACCACATTGACGGTACCCTATCGCCTGCTGGCGGAGGATGACAGAAGGGAACACTTATCCATCTATATTCATTCAAAACATCCGGGAGTATGTGTTTTGAAGAGAAGAATCAGGTTCACGACAGTGATTGAATTTGGTTTTGCAATTATGTTTTTGGTAGTAGCAATTTTGTGGCAGCAATCCTGAAAATGGTACATAGGAACCCTCGGAACATGTGGACAATGCCGAATACCGGAGAAACCGGCAAATCAGTAGAAACTCTGAGGTTTGCGGAAATGTTAAGTTCCTTTGCGCAATTTCCCGGAGATGTTGATAGTACAGCATAGCTACTGCATGCTATACTTCATGCGAAAGGAGAGGTGACGGATGCAGTTAGGAAACAATATTCAGACCTTAAGAAAAAAGAAGGGGCTTTCGCAGGAGAAGCTGGCAGAAAAAATCAATGTTACAAGGCAGACCATATCAAATTGGGAATTAGGAGAGACGGCGCCGAACCCGGAGCAATTAATTCTCTTATCAAAGCAATTCGACATAAGCATTGATGAATTGGTGGGAAATGATGCGATGTCATCCGGGAGTTCGAGGGAGAATAAGAGTATAAAGGATATCTATATCGGATTGATCGTTTTGTGCTGCGTCGTAGCATGCGTATGGGCATTTTCGGCAAACAGATTTCGCTATGTGGAAATACTGGGAATCACCATTGCCGGGGCAGTGGTGGGAGCATGCCTTGGCAGAGTAATCCATGGAATTTTGATGTATTTGCGAAAGGATAAAAAGTAGGAGGAAGTTCAGCTTTTTTCATAATATTTGTACACCATAGACATATTTTCTGCTTTGATGGTAAAGATTGCAAAATTGAGATTTAGCGAAATATCCTCGTAGCCCTTGGCAGGTATAAGAAACGCGGCACGCTCGTACTTTAGTACGATGCGCTCCTGTCGCAGAGCGTAGCGGTACATAAGCGGTCACAGTACGACCGCTAAGTACCGACGTCTGCTTACGGCACTGCTTATTCTTATACCCAGCCGGGGCTACTGTTTTTTTAAACTTTCCAAAACGCAGAACTCCCGGCGTATGCGGTGCCATGTCGAAGATGTTTGTCGGAGGATGTTGATATTTTCTAGAAAAGTGCTGAAAGGCAGGGGGAAAGCGGGACACGATGTCCGCGTCAGCCGATTGTCGACATGGATGTCGACTGTAGGCGGCCCCCGTCATGACGAGAACTACTCATCACTTTTCGTA
>OKWD01000152.1_pt1 | contig 12648 bp, 14 predicted proteins | sample 1607011 | NCBI WGS metagenome assembly OKWD01 (sample SAMN04414077, study PRJEB24778) | human gut metagenome | material: faecal | host: Homo sapiens | reverse complement strand
CTCTGTTGCCTTTGGCGTAATTTCACACTCTGACAGTGCCTTTCGGGTCACATCTGTCAGCAAATCCAACTGATTTTCAGTCAAAACCGCTCGCATGCCGTCTAAAACGGTTTTGTATAATTGTTTCTTTCATGTCATAAAACTTGTATTGGTCTCTATATAATATAAGGGAAGAAAGAAACGATGCCGATAAATGATAATTTACCGACGCTTGACCATTCATTAAAAGGGGCAACAACTCGTCTCGCTGTTTAGTCAATTCTATCATTTCGCAACGGTTTTCTATGATTTTTGCCAATATAGAGTCAAACTTGTTTCTAAAATCGACATTTGGACTGACCAATACAAATAACTCCTTCAAATCTTTGTCTGAAAGGTGTCCGACAGTAGAACCTTTTGCTCTCAACTCTTTAGCCTTAATGTATGGTGCAATATCATATTTTGCTTGCATAATAGAAACTGTTGACTTTGATTTTGCCCTTAGTCTTACACTCCGTTGATTCAGATAAGAAACATTGTCATTCCAATAATTCATGTGAAAGTTGCCGTCCATTCCTACCAGTAAATCTTGCTTCTGTAATTTATACTTTTCGTCAACTTTCTCTTCTGAATATGCAGAAATGCTATTCTCCAATATATCACGAATACGTACAACAGGAATATTTGTTGGCTCTTCTGTGAATAATTCCGTAGAAAAAGGGAAGCCGTATAGAACGGATAATTCGTCAAATACATTGGCAACATTCCATCCCTCTGGAATCTCTCGCTTCAGCTTCTCATTCCAGACCATAGCTCCACCACTTGATTTATACGGCTTGCCCTCCTCGTTCGGGAAGTCAAACTGCACAAACCAATAGTTGTAGAGCTGCTTTGCCATCGCTTCTAAATTATCATTTATCGGCAAGTAATTCTATATCTTTTGATATATCTGTCTTGTTCTTAAACTTTACAAACGGCAATTCACTTTATAAAACAATCAGTCTTGATTATCAGTGCTTTGCATTACCTTTGCACTCAAAAGAAAATACGCATGGGACTATTCAATAAGATAAAAGACATATTCAGCAACGACAAAGGCAAGGAGACAAACACGCAAGAGAACGTTTCCTTGCCTTCTTCTATAAATGTACCTCAACAGTCCACCAAGCAGCCTTTGGTAATGCCTGGTGTTACTGAGGTTATAAAGGCAAGGACATATCTGAAAGCAAATGACACAGAACAGACTAAATACCAATACGAGAGTGCGGTTCAAAAAGGATATTCATTGAACCTTGAACCTATAATTGGCTACTTCGACATTATGTAAGCAAAGAACAATGGAGCGATGCCAAGCGTGTTCTGTTGCTTGTCCCTGCAAAATTCAGCCAAGATGCGCTTGTTGTCGAATTTAGGGAAGTAATAAGGCAACGAGAAGACAAACTACCCAAACAAGCCAATCTCCACAGAACCATTACCACCAAAGATACATTGGCAAACCGATACAAAAGTTTTATTGCTCAACTGCCCGAATTTGACTTCTACACAAGTGGGAATGACGCTCTGTTTTCAGAAGACGCTCCAGTGTGCCATCAGATAGAATACATAATCAGCTATATAGAGAATGAACTACGCAGGGCAAAGGTTGCCGAGAAAAGCAAGGATTACATCACCGCAACCAATATCTATGAAGAGTTGATTGCCAATGGCTATTGGAAGCCAGAGCCTTACAACCGTCTGCTTTATATCTATGATAAGGCAGGGCTTACAAATGGTGTAAAGGAGTTGCTTGTTCTTGCAATAAGTTTCTTTGAAAATCAGCAAAAGAAACAGAAACAGGAATTGTTACGCCTTGCCGACAAGTACAAAAGCAGAGCCTATGCAGAGGCGAAAATAAATCAAGGAAAGACAGTGGCATATTTCGATGGCTTCTTTGAAATATACATGTCTTTCCCTGATATTGATGTCTGGAAGCGAATACTCGCTGACACTACCGCTTAATGCCCGAACTCTTCTTGGGATAGTGTTTGCTGTGGGCGAATCTCATGCAGCGTCTGGCAAAGCTGAAAATATCCTCGTCCTTATCCCTCCAAGGCAATTCCGAATTGGAGCCACCGCCACCTCCCGACTGCGTGATGCTTGTTGCCCCATTGATGCCCTCAATGAACATCTTGACGGCTGTGCCAAGTACATCTTTGAAACGCATATCGCACATATCTTCAATAATGGTGTTCTCTGCCATTTTCTTGGCTTCGGGTACATTGGCGCAAATTCTACTGCTCATCGTCAGCAGTTCTTGAAAACTGCCAGCAAGAATAGAGGCTTGGGCGTATGTCTGCAAAGTACGTGATGTCTGCTCCTGCACGACACGCAATGTTTCAGCCTCAGACTTCTGCGCCCTTGTCATGGCTCTGAACTCGGCAAGGGCTTCATCGGCTGCACTCAGTTTTTCTCGTTTGTCCGTCAGCTTGAACTCTAAGGTGGACAACTGACTTTTGAGCCGTTCCAGTTCCTTTGACAATTCGGAATGCTCGCCATTCTGTTGTTCTAACAAATTCTCAACCTCATGGATTTTGTTCTCCACCTCAAACTTCTGGTGAGTGAGGTTTTCTATCATCGTTTTCAGACCTTTAACGGCATTCTCCTTTCTGCGAATGTCAAGTTCCAGTTTGCCATTTGCGATTTCCAACTCACGGCTTTCGGCTTGGAGTTGTCTATACCATTCGTCACGAGGGACATGCTGGGCATTGGTAGCCGAAACGGATTCGCCACGTACCAAGCCCCACTTTTTGTTGACCTCTGCCAAGTAGTCGTGGATAGCATCCAGTTTGTTTGCGTCACCACCAAAAGTATCTCGGTATTTGATACGCATCTTCTGTTTCTTCTCATCGTACATAATTGGCGTTACAAGACAATGGATATGCGGTGAAGACTCGTCAAGATGAACGGAAAAGTCAATGATGTTGTCTTCGCCCCATGCATCGGCAACAGCCTTGTAGATGTCCTTTGCCCACAATTCTATCTCCGCTTTGCGCTTGACATGACTGTTGTCTGCGCCTTTCGCCCGCTCCACATTCTGGTCTCCGAAAGCCATTTCTCGCATTCTGTCGGCATCGCCCGAAAATATCATGTTGCAGGCAATGCGGTATTTGGGCGTTTCAAGCCCTTTGTTAGGGTCTTCCGCACCAGTGGCTTCCAAACGGTCTTGAAACGCTCCAAAATGGGCTTAGAAGAGCCGAGAGGTACAATCTTACTGCCCTTGACTATCTCAAAATTGAGATGCGCACGGCTCTTGTCGTAGTTAAACTTCTTGTTGGAGGCTTTGGCTTCCCATTGGGATTCCGTCCAACGCCTCTGATGTTCGTTGTCTTCACCTGCCGAAAACGACTTGACAGCTTGTTGGTGAAACACTTGGTATTCTGGCATAATATTATTTCTTAGATGGGGTAATGAAATTTTAAAATGAGCTTGCTCTGGTGTCCTCCTGAGGGCTTGTCCGACGGAGCATAATTCGGTTGGTGATAACCATACCGAGGATTATGTTCCCCATCTACATTATGCGTACATATAGGCAAGCCTCTTCTGTTGTGTACCATCACTGCTCTAAAACGGTTTTGATGAAGTCTTGGCATTGCGTTCTTACTGGCAAACTGACAGCATGAAGGCAAATGCCAAGACTAAAAATGAATGAACGGTAGGTTACATTTCACGCTGTTCGTGGAAATGCTCTACATCTTCCGCCAACAACTGCTCTCTCACATCATCAGGGATTTCTTCCAAGGAATGGATTTGCTCCATTTCCGAAGGAGTGATTTCTGATGAATCGGAAGAAGGCAAAGGCAAAGTTGAAGAAGTCGGATCTGAAACAGACTTGTTCGGGTTCTGTTCCGACTTCGCTTTGCCGTTGTCTCGCTTATAAAGGGCATTGGCTGTATAAACCGTTTCTCCCTCATGTTTCCACGCTGCTATGCACCGCATATCCATAATGGTGGTAAGGCAATCAGTTTTTATTGTTACGATACCCAATTGTTCCAACTGTTTCAAGAAGCGGATTACCGTCTTTCGGTTGCAGTTCCATTCCTTTGAAAGTTCAAGGGCAGATACACAAGTCTGTCCTTGCATTAGTGGTTTGGATATGCCGCGCTTGGTATAGGTGGTATCGGCTGTTGCCGTGTGGTGAAGTAGTCTGCGGAAACATTGCATTCTGTTGATGCCTCCCTCGTTGCTACTGAGAAAATTCAGTTGTTCGTCCGTCAATGACAAATAGTAAGTGACAGGGCGAGTTTTGTCTATCTCTTTTCTTTCCATGTCCGAATGGTTTATAAATGGTGAATGACTGAAAGGACAACAAATCATCGGTGAAGACCATGCTGTTGCCGTGGCATATCCTCACTAACAATCTCCATGAGTTTTCTATCCAAGCGTTGAAGTTCATCTTTGTTAAGACTGTTTATTGCCTCTATGCTTACTCGTAATGCAACGGCACGTCTTCCATACAAAATGGCTTGTTCGTCATTGTCTATGGCATGGTTTGCACCAGTTGCTTCAATGTAATCATTGACGGCATCCCTCATGGATAGTTCACGAAGTCCTGTCTTAGCCCAGAGGACAGACAGTTTGACTGCCTGTTCCTTCTTGGCTTCAATTCTGTTGTCCTCATGGCTACTTGACACTTAAATTTTTCAAGATACGGTTGGCTTCTTCTGAAACCTGCGCCTTTGACGCAATCGCATTTCTGCGAATCCATGTCAAGAGTTCCGCTTTCTCGAAATACACCATCTTGCCATTCGGCTTGTAATAAGGAATGGTCTGCTCATGGGTCATCTTGTAGAGCGAACTTTTTGTCACTCCCATAAATCGGGCAGCTTCTTCCAAAGTCAGCACTTCCTTACCTGCTGACAGGGTATTTTCAAGCACTTCTACTCGCTTGGCGAGTTTTAGGTTCTCCAGCATGAGTGCTTGAACATCTGGAGTAACGCTTTGATTGGTTCGTGATTCCATAATCTGTTGATGTTTTAATTTGACTATTTCATCATGACCATTGTTTGTGATTGCAAGTTGAAAGTGGTGCAAAGGTATGTAAGATATTTCTCATTCTGTTAGAAATGCTTGGTCAATGATGAAATCTTAAGCTATATTATAATAATGAAGTCGTTTCATACTCTAAATCATACTTGGATGAAATAAAGTGAAGACAAAATCAAACTTAGAAACGATAGTAAGAATACAAGAGAAACGCTGTTTTTGGAACTTGGTTGTCAAACCCTCAAAACAGCCATAAAATGCAGAAATGGTGCTTGGGCTGTAATTTTATAGTTGCAAATACGCAATTATCTCTTTTTTAATTTGGAAATTTTTGTTGCACGTTTGTTACGTGGAGGTGTTTTGTAAAACAACAATACTGATAATCAGCGAGTTACACATCGAAATAATCCCACGAAGTAGAGCATCGCCCCGTAGAAATGCACCGTCAGATACCTCGTGAGCCACTTCGCCCATGCGCCTTCCCATTGGGCAGGAGCGAAAACGCCCACTGGATAGGTCCGAAAATGGTGAGCATTCCCAAAAGAATTTGCTGGCAGTAAATCGTCGCCCACCAACCGATACGGAACACCACCAAGGCGATAAGTATGATGATTTTGTCTATTCCCACGATGACACCCGATGTCAGCGACGTGAACCACAGCTTCGCTGCATCCTTCTCCATGTTCGTAACCTCGTCCACGCCAGTTTGTTCCATCGTTGCCTCGATAAGGTTGGGATCGGACGTACCCGTGTGGGCGACATCGGCTTGTGCCTGCAGGGCAGTGTACATCGTGTCGCGCACGTAATCAACTCCTGCACTTTCTCGAACTTGTCCGAGATTTGCGAGGCTTCGGCCTCGTACAGGTCATGTGTGTACGAACCGACGCAGTTCGGGATATAGGAGAGGAAATCTAAAAAGCACCAGTTGCTCCCGCTGTTTGCCATGCCCGTGTCTGCCGGAGGATACCACCAGCAGAGAATGAGCGACACGGCCAGCGGTCTGAAGAGCTTCATCACGTCCAAAGGCTCGTGCTTGACCATCATTTTGTACGCCATGCCTGCCGCCATGACGATAGCGAACAGGGCGGCCAGCGCCATGCACATCTGCAATATCCACCAAAATGGACCTTGCGAGCCGGTAAAGGTCGCGTCGGTCAGGAACTCGTTGGTCTGAAAAATCACGTCGTCGATCTCCTCTTCCAAGAGGTCGATACCGAAATCCGAAGAATATTTCCGTCTGCCATAGGTTATATGCTTTTAGTTCCCTCTGTTTACCGTCTCGTCTCCGTCGCCCGTTCCAATGCCGCCGTCCGACTGTGAACCTCGCACCGCAAGGCGCGATTCGTTCCAGCGGCTCATGGCGTTTCTGACGACGCTGCTTTTGTCCAAGGTTCGGTCGGCGGTTACGTTCAGCAATCCGTCCGTGGCCGTGGCGTTCTGTCTTCGGGCAAGGTAGCCGACCAGAATCTCGTTCTGCCGTACCACGTCTTCGTAGATCCGCAGGTATTCTTTCTTTCGTTGCGCATTGGGCATATAAGCGTCCTTCGTTGCGTCGATGGCACACTGGTACACATGATAGTATTCCGTCCACCGCTCCTTGTCGTCCGTCGTGCCCCCGGCAAGGAGAATCCGGTCTATGTTGCGCTGAAACCGCTCCATTTGAGCGTTTATCTTATCGCCCTCGGCCAGCCATGCGAGGTCAATCTGCCGGTCGGCCACGTTCAGCGCCTCGATTTCGGCACGTTTGACCAGAGCCGAGTCAATGGCTTCCGCTTCATCTGTCTGATTGTAGAGATTGACACCCGCCAGCGTGCGGAACGACAGTTTGTTCTTGCTTGCCGCCGACTTCTTGTACTTGTTATGCAGCAGCGTGTAGTAAAGTTCGGGCGACAGAGCGCCCGTACCGGTTTCCATGACCGTAATCTGGTTCTGTTTCGGCGAGTCATGGTTGTAAGTAACCGACTGCGCCTTGACACCGCTCGTTGCAACTGCTGCAACCGCCATGAGTAAGAGAGTTCTGTTCATATTAATTTCCGGTTATTCATTATTTTACAGTTATTTATATCGTATAGTCATACTTTGAGGGCCTGCTTCAAAGCCGTAAATATTGGTACTCATTCCTGACTCGTTTCTCTCCCTGCGAGAAATGCGTCTCGTCTTTTTCAATGCAAATACATTTTCTATGCGTATAGATACAGGCAATTGCGGTGCTCATGCTCCCCGATGCAAAATCAAGGACAGTATCTCCTTCCTTTGTGTATGTTCTTATCAGATACTGCAATAATGCAATCGGCTTTTGGTTGACATGAATCGTTTTGCCTTCCGATTCCGCTGTTTTGAAGTATATCACACTTCGTGGATACCTTGTCCCTTTGTTTTCATTTCTGAATGTAGGATTGGGGACATTGTTTATTCCTGTCCAATTGCTTCCTCTCTTCGTGCGATTCCCGTAAGGCTCACCTTCCTCCATGATGGGATAATAAGGGGTTCTACCTTTACCAAAGACACTTATTAGCTCATGTGCTTTTAGAGGTTGTTTTTTAGCGAGAAGAAAATTGCTTGCTTTTGACTTTTCCCAAACCCAGTCATATTTAAATTCCTCTAAATTACCGCAGCGTAGAAGCTGCTGAACGGTTCGCTGCCAAATAAGACCGTAGGTGCATTTTCTTTCCTGACTCTCCTGATCTCTTTCCACATTTCCGGGAATGGTATTATTTTATCCCACTGTGAAGCTGTGATTCCAAAGGGGGGATCACATAAAACCAAGTCGATACTTGATTCCGGAAGAAAAGGCATTACTTCAAGACAGTCGGCTTTATATAACGTAATGTCTTTTGCAAAAACAATCTTTTCCATTGCATCAATCTAAATGTCTCTTTATCCCTTGGTTATAATCCCAATAGGCTTGTTCGTACTAAAAATTCTTTCTCTGTTTTTATTTCCCGATGTCGATGGCATGGAAGTCAAACTCCAACCTGTAGATAGTCTGTCTTCTTTCCCTTTCATCGTTCATTAATAATCCAGCCGTCCCGCTTTGCGCCATCGTCCGAAAGCTCCGTCGATAATCTCCTTGACCTTGGGACGGTAAATCTTCGCTTTCCAGTAACCGATACGCACCTGTATGTACCGCCATGTCTCGATATACGCCCGGTTCAGGTGTCGCTCGATGTCGTCCAGCGACGTGTTCACCGCTTCCAGTACCAGCAGCAGGTCGGAGGTCGAGCAGGCCGCCGCCCCGGTGGCATACAGCACAAGGTCGCTCACCGACTTGTAGAGCTGCTCCCCGTCATTGGCGATGTCCCGTATTGCCTTTTCGTTGATGGCCAGTATCACGGCATCGCCGGGGTCGATGCGTCCCCGTTTCACGATTCTCTCGTTGAAGTCCTCCAACAGTTTCTTGTAATCGCCGATACGGTCGCTGACCGCCGTATAAGTGCTTTTCACGTTCAGTACCGTCCGCAAGGACTGGTACATCACGTCGATGACATCGAAGGCACGGGTGTAGCGATCCAAGTCCACATTCAGTTCCTTGTACTCGCCGATCTCCTTGCGGCTGTATTCGTGCAGCAGCTTGTTGCTGTATTCCAGCGTACTGCGGGCCAGCAGCAGGCTCCGCTGTTTCTTGTGGTCGTTGATGTAGGCTTCCACTGACACGATGTCGAAGGTCCATTGCGCCTTGGCGATGCCGGGCAGGAGAACCAGCAGCACGACTGTCATCAGCAGGGCACGTTTCATGGCCGCACCTCCTTTCCGCTGTCTTTGCCGTTTCCGTTCCGCAGGTTTCGCGCATTCTCCACCCAACGTTCGTGGCATTCCTCCACGAGCGTCAGCCTGCGTCCCTCGTCCATGTCCAGTTCGGGCAGCACATCCTTCAGCACGTCGATGATGCTCCGCTATAGTGCATCATCTTTTCCAGCGACACGAGGTCTGCATATATTTTTGTAATCCGGGAATCCACTTCCCGTGCGATTTCGAGCCGGTCGCTCGACCACAGCAGATGGTACACCTCCCCGGTCGGAGTCTCTTCCAATGGCGGGGTACGGGCGTATTCCGTCGTGATCTTGCACGAAGGGTGTTCCCGTGCAATCTCCGCAATACGGTCGTTCACCAGTTTCGTTTTCTCCGCGTCCGACAGGTTCGGGTCGAGTGTCAGCACGTCGGCTACATACGTGTCGGTATATTCCGTGGTCAGTTCCCAACTGATCTGCACGATGGCACGGTGTATCTTGATACCGAGGAAATATTTCGGTTTGCGGGCTATCGAGACCGTCGCCTTGAACGTGATGACCCCGTTGATGTTCGGCATGGTCGCCTTACGGACATAGGTGTAGCCGTTCCACGCCCCGCCGTCCTGCCATGACAGGCTGTAAGCCGTCTTACAGTCCTGCATGATGGCCGGTATGCGGTAATAGTCGTCCGTTGCCACATCGTTATCGCCCGCCGCCTCGGCTTTTGCGTCGGTGTATTCCCGTTGTTTCTTCTGCCATTCGGACAGCTCGCTTTTCAGGCGGTCTATCTGTGTTTTGTTCGCATTGTACTGCTGTCGGTACACCGCCGCATCTTCCACGCTCGCCTCGGCGATTTTTTCAGCAGGTCGGCATTCTCATTCTCCAACGCATTGATTTGCGACTGAAGGGCGGCCACCTGGTTCTCCGCCTCCTGCAGCATGGCGTCCAACTCGGACAAGTCCAATTCGTTCTCCGTAACCGTGGTCTGCATGGCACACTCCTTTGAATGGGCGTTCAGGGATTTGCCGCACTTTCTGCACTTGTACTGCGTCGTGCCCTGACCAAGCGTAGCCCCGTCCGAGCAGGTTACACTGATGGTCACGCTCTCGCAGCCCTGCAACTTCGCAGCGTCCGTCGCCTGATAGTAGTTCCGCGCATCGGATGCGATATAGTAAGTATAACCCTCCTCGTTGTCGTTGAACTCCAAGAGGCGGGCATTGAGTTGCGCCTTGAACGTGTTCAGGTCCATCGAATAGGAATCGAACACCTCCTCGTAAATGATTTCCTCCCGGTTCCAGCTTTTCTTCACATGGATTTCATAGGCATAGAGCTTCTTCGTTCTGTTTGCCGCCCCGCACTCGATGATGTAACCGTTCTGCCAGTAGTCGATGGTGTAGGTATAGCCGTCGTTCTGACTGTTGAGCAGCTGAACCCGGCTTCTCGACCAACCGGCGTACCGTTCCGAATTGGCGAGAACCTGCTCCCGTTGCGAGGCATTGGGATAGAAGCCGGGATCGGTCGTCTCGAAACGTGTCCACTCTCCGCCGTTCAATATGCTGTTGTCGTCCGTCGGCGGGTAGTAATCGCACAGGGCGATACTCCCTTGCTCGCGACGGGCGATATACCACCGTTGCGTGTAGTAGTTTCCCGCTGTCTTGTCCAGATAATCTGTCATCCACGAGGTAAGGTCGTAGTTGCTGAAATCGAACAGTCCCGCCACGTTGTCCTCTCCGCCCACCATATCAATCAGCAGACCTCCGAGGTCATGTTCCGCCTGCTCGAAGAGCGCACCGTAATGGTCATACAGGTCGATGACCTTGCTGACCCTGCCGCCCATCAGATCATGGAAAGAACTGGTCTGCAGCAGGACGTCACCGATATTTCCGATACCAGCCGAGGCGAGACCGACACCCATGTTGTAGAGGTTGTCGATGTCGTGTTGCAGGTTCTCTTTCGTAAAGTTACCCGGCACGCTGGCGAGATCGTCCAACATACGTTGCCAGTCGATGTCGCCCACTTCCGAGAGTTTCAGCAGAGGGGCGATGTTTCGGTTGATTTCCAGAAACACGATGTCCGAAAAGCCCAGCGTGCTGTTCGTCACCACACTCTCGAACTGCATACACAGACTTTTCGTCTCGTCGCAGATTTTCATCAGGTAGCTGCCCCAGTAGATAGCCGTTTGAGGCGAGCGGAGCATCAGTTTCGCCACCACCCATATCTTCGGCATGATTTTCTCCGAGCCATGCGGTAAATGCGGCGGTAGTAGTAATTTTCTGTACTGCTATTCCAGATACCGAGGTCGGAAAAGGCTTTATGCTCCAAGAACTTGGAGGCAAAAATCCCCGCCGTAGCCACTTCCGCCGCATTGTAGTGCTTGAGAATGTCATCGACCTGCTCCCGGTAATAGCTTTCCGCCACGGCTTCCGTACCGAAAGCGGTAGCCATTGCCGCCACCGTGCGTGCGTCGTAGTTCACGCTGTAATACTGCGCGTGGACCTGCTGCACAACGGCGAGCGACAGGAGTATAAGGATAAGTGACAGCCGTTTCATCATGGATTCCTCTCCGGTTAAAACAGATATCCGTCAACGGTGCGTCATGCCTCTTAGTGCACGTATCAGTCCGTCGGCCTCATATACGGCGGAATTTGCCACCAGACGGTGATGTATGAATACCTCCTTGGCGATCTCGTACCTGCGTTGTTCCCACTTCGCCTCTTCTTCCTCGTCCTGTACGGAATTTTCTATGCCGGCGTATTCGTCCAGTTCCTTACCGAGCATCCCCAACCGGAGATTGTATCTTTCCAGAACATCCTCTATTTCCTCAATGCTTTTTCTTCCCATGTCGCGTACCCTTACCAAGTCCTTTCCGGGCCATTGGCACAAATCCCGGATGGTCTTGATGTCGAACTCACGGAATATCCGCTGGATACGGGCTTCATATTTGCTCCCGAACTCAAGTGTCTTTACACTTTGGCTAATGTCTATCTTTTCCATTTTTGTAATTAATGATTTGATTGTTATTGTTTTACATGAAGGTTCAATACCTGCCCGGCCTCGTTGACCTTTTGGGCGAACGGCAGGGACTTCCCGATACCGCTGGCGTTCCAGTCCCGGCAGTACGCCTCAATAGCTTCCTGATGACTGCACCGCAGTTCCCGTTTATAGAGTTTCAAGGCTTCTTTCTCCGCCCGCTCCGTGGTGTAGGTCATGTAACATTCTCTTGGTTCTTCTACACCGTACACGCCGCTGGTCGTTCCCCGGCGGATGAACACCTCGCGGAAGAAACTGCGCCCTTCCTTGTTTTCCAGCCGGTTGATGGTGAATATCTTCTTGCAGTCCACGTCAGTAAGGCCGAGGATAGCCTTGATTTCATCGAACCGCTCACGGAACTTGCTCTGGTCGAGCAGCATCACCACGTCCGAGTTGTTGATGATGGCTTCCTTGACGATAGGGCTGCCGATGATGTCCTGTATCTCCTGTGTCACCACGCCGACCGAAGCCCAGAACTTACGGGCCGTCTTGTACATAAACTTGATGTATTCGGCCATGAGCGGGCTGGCAATCGCCTTCCACGCTTCCTCTATGACCAGGACTTTGCGGTTCTTCTTGATACGCATCTTCTGTAAGAATACGTCCATGATAATCAGCGTGACAAGAGGGAACAGGAGAGGATCATCTTTTATACTGTCGATTTCGAAGACGATGAACGTCTCATCAAACAGTGAACTGTCCATGTTCTCGTTCAGCGTCTTTTCATGATTGCCTCCCCGGTAGAAGTCCTTCATCATGTAACGGTACGTCGAGATGTCGATGCCCGAAATGTGGTTCTCGGTACAGATGTCGGGGATGCGCTGCACGGAAAACTCATAGAACGAGTTGAACGACAGCTCTTCCACTTTTAGCTCCTTACGGCGGCGTT
>OKWD01000151.1_pt1 | contig 12696 bp, 10 predicted proteins | sample 1607011 | NCBI WGS metagenome assembly OKWD01 (sample SAMN04414077, study PRJEB24778) | human gut metagenome | material: faecal | host: Homo sapiens | reverse complement strand
CACGTCATACGGACGCTCCACTGCGCTGCCTGTGATTTGCTCGCGGAATTCAGGAGTGATGGCAACCGGAGTCTTTCCATACTCACCCTTGATGAGCGAAATGAATTGATTTGACTTCGTTGTATAGTCAGCATTACCTTTCTTGCGGTCGATGGCGAGGCTCACTGCCTGGCTGCCCACAATCTGGCTTGTCGGTGTTACCAACGGAACCAAACCTGCGTCGCGACGAACCTTAGGAATCAGTTTCATCGCATCGTCGAGCACGTCGGATGCGTTGAGCGCCTTCAGCTGCGCAACCATATTTGAGTACATTCCGCCCGGAACCTCGGCATTCTTGACAAGCAAGTTTGGTTTCGGGAAGTTGAAATAGTCTTCAATAGCATGGCATGCGTCGAGGAGGGCATCCTCGTCGTTGGCCTTGGCTGCCTCGACTGCCTTGTCAAACAATGCCTCGATATTGGCTGGAAGAGTATCCTTCAACGGATCGAAATCGTGTGGGAAATCGCCCTTGTGGAGGTCGAAGTCGGCAAGCGCCGTGCGAACGCCCTTCAACTGCTCACGGATGCGGCCTACGGCTTCCATGTTCACCTCAAGCTCGATGCCAAGACGTTTTGCAAACAAGTAGACCAACTCAATTGCAGGTGCTGCCGAGCCGCCGCCGAAATACCAGATGTTGGTATCCACGATGTCGACGCCATGAAGCATTGCCATAACTACTGATGCCAAGCCGTAGCCCGGTGTACAGTGTGTGTGGAAGTCAACAGGAACATTAACGGCTGCCTTAATCTTTGAAATCAGCGACGCAGCGCGCAACGGGTTGACCAATCCTGCCATATCCTTCAGCGTGATGATCTTCGCGCCGTAGGCTTCCATTCCCTTTGCTTTCTCAACGAAATATTCATCTGTAAAGATTTTCTCCGGTTCCTCAACCTTCTTAGAGCCGAAGAGCTTTGCAAAGAAGCCTTTCTTTTCTGCCGGAGCCTCTGTTTTAGGATCTACTGTATAGCAGACTGCACCATCGGCGATGCCGCCCATCTCGTTGATAAGTTTTATTGATTCTTTTACGTTGTCAAGGTCATTGAGCGCATCGAAGATACGCATAATGTTCAAACCATTCTTTATGGCTTCCTTATAAAAACCTTCAAGCACGCTTGTCGGGTAAGGCACATAACCGAACAGGTTGCGGCCACGGGAGAGCGCTGTCAGTTTCGACACTCCGCCCATTGCGTCGCTGATTGTTTTCAAACGCACCCATGGGTCTTCGCCAAGGTAGCGCATCACGGAGTCGGGCACTGCACCGCCCCATACCTCCATGGCATAGAAACCGGCGTCCTTGTAAAGCGGCAGCAATTTGTCAATGCTTTCCTGCTTCATTCTGGTGGCAAACAATGATTGTTGTCCATCGCGAAGGGTCAAATCCCTTACTTTTAAACTACGACTCATAACTAATAATTTTTTAAGTGGTATAATGATGTTAAGTCTATACTGTTTTTCATTACAGAAATATTTCTGTATAGATAATGCAAATCTAATTAAAAATTTTAAATCTACAAAAAATTTCTACTCAAAAGCGTTGTCGATTGCCTCAATTGCGTCTCGGCTGCCGGCGCGTCGCCGTAACTCTCCTTATAACACGGCGAGAAGCCTGCCGGAGGCTCCGGAAATTGCAACGTCTGCGAGTAAGGCAAACGACTTGTCGGCATACACTTTTTTCATATACAGTCCGTAGATAGGCAATGCCATTGCGGCTCCCTGACCTTGCGCCATTCTGTTGAAATGGATATAGCGCTCGTCGCCGCCTACCCACACTCCCGAAACGAGGTTGGGCGTGAAGCCCATAAACCATCCGTCGGCGTTGTAGTTGGTCGTACCGGTCTTGCCGCCCATCACGGCTGTGATGTTGTAAGGGGCTCGGCGCAGGCGGCTGCCCGTACCTGAATTGATTACGTTCTGCAGGATGTTGACCATCTTGAAATAGGCTTCCTGGCTCATCACTTCGGTATACTGCGGCGTAAACTCCGAGATAACGTTGCCGTTGTTGTCGGTGATTTTAGTAACGTATATCGGATCCACACGAAGTCCTTTGTTTGAGAATGCCGTATAGGCGGTCACCATTTCGCGCACCGACACGTCGCACGGTCCGAGACAGAGCGACACCACGGGGTCAAGATGGTTGGTGATGCCGAACGTATGCATCGTGCGCGCCAACGTCGACGGCGAGAGCTCGCTCATCAGACGGGCTGAAATCCAGTTGTTTGAGTTGGTAAGTGCCCAATACAGGTCGACCATCTCGCCTATTCGGGCATGGCCAGTGTTGCGCGGCGCCCAGACCTCGCCCGTAGGCAGCGTGATCGACGGCTGCGCGTTGAGAAACATGTCGCACGGTGTGAAGCCTTCCTCGAAGGCGTAAGTATAGAGGAATGGTTTTACCGTTGATCCTATCTGACGGCGTCCAACGCCTGCCATGTCATATTGGAAGAAATGGAAATTCGGCCCGCCGACGTAGGCTTTAACCTGTCCTGTCAACGGATCCATCGACATAAATCCTGCCCGCAGAAACATTTTCTGGTAGACTACGGAGTCGCGAGGCGACATCGTTTTCTGCACCTGTCCGCCATCGTAGGAGAACACGGTCATATCGACCGGCTTGTCAAACTCTTCCATAATCTCAGCATCGCTCATTCCAGCATTTTTAAGCACACGGTAGCGTTCGCTCTGACGGATGGCACGGTCGATGAGTTTGCGCGGCGTCAGCTGTCCGAGCTCGGCGCTGTTGGTGGTATACGGCCCACGGCTGCCTTTCTCTCTGTCAAACTGAGGCTGCAGCGTGTTCTTGAGGTGGTCTATAACCGCCTCTTCGGCATATTTCTGCATCCGCGAATCAATCGAGGTGTAGATGCGAAGTCCGTCTGTATAGATATTGTATTTGGTGCCGTCGGGCTTCGGATTTTTCTCTACCCCAACCATACAGAGGATTGGTTGCCCACTGAATGGAGTCGTCGACAAAGCGTTGCTGGTCCCAGTCGGGATAGTCGCCACGGCGCGGCTCTTTGGCCTGCATCATCAGGCGCACTGCCTCGCGGAAATATGGCGCGATGCCGTCTTTATGGTCCACCTTGGTGAACTTGACATCCAGCGGAAGGGCGCACAACGAGTCGCACTCGGCTTCGGTTATCAAATCCGCCTTGAGCATCTGCTGCAGCACCACATTGCGGCGTCCCACGGCGGCGTCCTTGCGGTCGGCGCGTACCGGATTGTAGAGCGACGGATTCTTTGCCATGCCCACAAGCATCGCCGCCTGCTCTATCTTCAGGCTGTCGGGGGTGGTGTTGAAATAAACGTGTGCCGCCGTTTTGATGCCGACGGCGTTATTGAGGAAGTCAAACTGGTTGAGATACATCTTGATGATTTCCTCTTTCGTATAGTAGCGTTCAAGCTTCACGGCGATGGCCCACTCCACGGGTTTCTGAATGAATCGGTCCATCAGCCCGTCCGACTCGGGCGAATAGAGTTGCTTCGCAAGCTGCTGCGTTATCGTACTGCCGCCGCCGGCGTTCTTCTGGCGCAGCAGGATTGTCTTGAACAACACTCGCGACAGCGCCATGATGTCAATGCCGGAATGCTGCATGAAGCGCTCGTCCTCTGTGGCTATCAACGCATTGATTACATTTGGGGAAATCTCGGAATAGTCGGCATACACTCGGTTGTTACGACTCTGATAGAAACGTCCCATCTCAACGCCATCGGATGTGAAAAGGCGCGACGCAAAGCGGTCTTCTGGATTGAGAAGTCCCTCTACCGGTGGCATATAGCCTATATATCCGTGATAAATCATAACGCCTATAAGCATCACAAGCGCTACTCCACAAAAGTTTATTGTCCACAATGCCCGAATCATTTTCTTTGTTCGGGCTGCGCGTTTTATGTCTTGGTCTATCGGTCTTGTCTGCATTTTATGTATTTTATTTCGGAGCAATCCAAACACAAAAGTAATAAATTATATTTATAATGCATCGTCTATGATTGTTTTCTCAAATCTTTTCAGTAAGTTTGCACCTATGGAATCAACAGAGAAACTTGCATTGGAAGAAAAAATCGTCAAAATGCTGAAGACGGTTTACGACCCGGAGATACCCGTAAACGTTTAGATTTGGGGCTTATTTACAAAATCGACCTCGACGACAATGCCTGTCTGCGACTCGACATGACGCTGACTGCGCCAAACTGCCCGGCTGCCGATTTCATTCTGGAGGACATCAGAATGAAACTCGAGAGCATCGAGGGCATAAAATCTGTCGACGTGAATCTTGTATTCGAGCCTGAATGGAATCAGGACATGATGACTGAAGAGGCGAAACTCGAACTTGGTTTTCTATGATGGAAAAACGCCGGCTGACATATTTCCTCTCCGATTTTCATCTTGGAGCGCGCTATTTCGACTCTCCGCTCGACAACGAGCGGCGCGTGGTGGCGTTTCTCGACTCTATTAAAGACTCGGCTAAAGAAATATACCTCCTCGGCGACATCCTCGACTATTGGTATGAATACCGCTATGTGGTGCCGCGAGGATTCACGCGGTTTTTCGGAAAAATCGCGGAGCTTTCCGACCTCGGCGTGAAAATATATTGGTTTATTGGCAACCACGACATCTGGATTTTCGACTATCTGCCATCCGAACTCGGCATCACGGTGGTCGACGGTCCGATGGTTAAGGACATTTCCGGAAAGCGTTTCTTCCTCGACCATGGCGACGCTGTCGGGAAGCGCAAACTATCGTTCCGCATCTTGCGGTCGGTGTTCCGCAACAAAGTTTGCCAGAAACTTTACGCTGCTATCCATCCACGTTGGACCATCCCGTTTGCGTTGGGTTGGTCGCGCGGAAGCCGCGCGAAAGACTCTTTCCCGCAATATCTCGGTGAGGGAAAAGAGTGTCTTGAAGAATTTGCCAAGCACTATGACGACGGCAGGCATATCGACTTCTTCGTTTTCGGACACCGCCACATCATGCTCGACAAGCGACTCGACAACGGCAGCCAATTGGTGATTCTCGGCGACTGGATTCATTTCTGCTCGTATGCGGTGTTTGACGGCGAGAATCTTGCGCTCAAAACATTCAATAATGAGCAAATTGCCAGAAAATGCACCGGCAATAAGCGGTTTTAAGAAATTTTCACATTTCAAAGTTATCTACCCCAACAGCCCAATTAACAAGATTTTACATACACTCTCCAGCTTCTGCGAAAAATTTCTATGTTGCAAAACATATAAAATTGCTTGCAGAGTCGGAAATAAAGGGTGACATTTGCTGTCACAAACCTAAAACAATCTTTTTTACCTTAAAAAATTATACCTATTGGAAACCTTATAAGGAAGGAACTTTGAGAGAAAGTTCCTTTTTTGTTTTTTTAATCGTACCGTTTCTTGTCAAGTCCGAACAGCAGACGCAAATGGGTGAATGCATTCATCTGCAGGCGATAGAGCGCTGGACACCATTTAATCGGAGCATAACCGAAACGAAAATGCTCCCACAACGGCAATGCGGTGGTGTCTACATTATTGTACATCTGTCTGAGCAGCAACTTTGCCTTGCGGCGGTCGGAGGGCGGAAACTGTCGGCGACGCGCATAGTAGAGCATATAGGCTCCCTGCACGTTGTGCCAGCGATACTTGTCGAGTTCCCGAAGGTCGCAGGCGGCTACCCTGCCGTCTGCCTCAAGTTCTCTACGCAGATTCTCGAGTGCCACAAGCAGATTGAACCGCTGCATGCGAAAACATGCGTGCACGACGCAGCATGCTGTCGATAGTAATAGCGGGCTGTGCTGAATGCCACCTTGCGGCTGTCGAGGTAATGGAAACGCGTGGTGTTGTCATCGCTGTATAAACGGCAGCTGTCGTCATAGCGGTGCTTGTCATAAACCTGTCGACGCGCGGCATAAACCCCATGAATCTGCCATGCTATCGACAGTCGGAATGTCTCGTAGCCCGTGACTGTATGGCTGACGGCGTTGTGGTATGGTCTGACATCGTCGGGCGAATAATACAGCTGCAGGTCAAACAGCACGCAGTCAATGTCACGGCCGCCTTCAAACGCAGCCACTATCTTCTCAGAGCGTCGGGAGCAATCCAGTCGTCGCTGTCAAGCATTGTGACAATCTCGCCGTCGGCATGGAGCAGTCCGGCATTGCGGGCTTTAGCCTGACCTTGGTTCTCTGCGTTGCGCACCACGGTTATGCGGCTGTCGGTCGCGGCATAGCGGTTTATTATGTCAAGCGAGCCGTCGGTCGAGCAGTCGTCGATACATATAAGTTGCCAATCGCGATGCGTCTGCGCCAACACCGACTCTATGCACTGCGGCAGATAGGTGGCTGTGTTATAACTGCTGTCAGAATCGATACCTTCATCGCGTTTTCGCTTGAATTTGTTGATAATTGCCGTCATCAGTCCCGACTCGCGCTCAAGCACCCTGTAGGAGATGGCGGCCGACATGCCAAACAATGCCACGCCGAGCACCCACTGCAGCGCGCCTGTGCAAAACACCGACACGAAATAGGATGCGACAAGGGGCAGAATCTGCACGGAAAACATCTTCACGGATTTTTTCGCTATTCTATATCTGTAATAATGCCGGCACGCCACGAAATCTATCACACAGTTGAACACCGCCGCCACAAGAAGTCCGGCGCCGGCGCGTCGATGCCCCACCAGGCTGTAGCCTGCCACGACGGCTCCCACAGCCGCTATGTCGTAGACGCCCTCGGTCAGCAGATAAATCCATGGCCGGCCTTTGGCAAGCGACATATATTCCATCGGAAGCATCACGGCCCGTAGCAGCATAGCCACCACTCCGAATCGTATCATCCCAAGTGCCGGCAAAAACATCGATGAGTATAGAACGTGAATGACAAACGGGAGCAATAGCATAAACGCCACAAGCAGCGGTGCAAGCAACAGCACGGAAACCTCTATCTGGCGGTTGACCGTTGCGTTGCACGCTTCCTCATCGTGGTTGACTGCCGACAGGCGGGGAAAGTACTCGGTCTCCATCGACATAAAGACTATCGACGCATAAGTCACCGTGACAACATATCCGGCATTGTACAAACCGACATCGGCAAGGGTGCCTGAATTGGCGATAAACGCGCGCACGGCAAACTCCACGCCACTACCCATGGCTCCGGCTATAACAAATGCCACGCCAAGACGCACCATTCCGCCTCCTGCTGAAATGGCTTGACGGAAAGAGCGGGGAAGCCTGTAGGGATACACTCGCAGCGAGAACCACAGTACCGTGACGCTGGCGGCAACAGCGGCGGCCACAAGCGCGGGCAGGATGCCTTCGTTGCCAAGCAGCCAGAACAGAGGTAGTGTGACAACCAGACTCAGCATCGCGTTGACAACCGACTGTGTCGCCACTTCGCGCATTCGCTGCAATCCTTTCAATATCGAGAGTTCGCCTGCCGTAACCGCTGTCAGCGCAACAACCGGCACCAGCCAGAGAAATTCGGCAAAGCGCATTTCCGTGCTGAAATAAAACAAGCGGAAAAATGGCACAAGCACACAGCACACCACTGCGCCGAGTGCGGCTGTAAGCAGGCTCCACAACCTGACGGTAGCCACCATCCGGCATCTGTCCTGCTCTTCCTGACACTCCGACAGATAGCGCACTGAGCTGACCGGAATGCCGAGATTTGTCGTGTCGCCTATCAATTTCACAGCCGTGTTATAAAGGGAAATCAAACCCAAACCTATCGGACCGAGCAGCACTGCCACAACCTTGTTGCGCACGAGGGCGGCAAGAATATTCAATCCCTGCACTCCCCCGAAATAGCCGGTGTATTTCACTATCTGACGATATTGTCTGTTCGCGTTTTCCTTCAAAACGAGTGTCCGTTTTTATTGACTATCTTACAAAATTACAACTTTATTCCCTTCCCCAACGAATAAATCCGCATGTTTCACAACATCCACGCCAAAATCACCTGCCAACACGCCTATCTCATCACGACAGACATAAAAAAATTCCGCACTTGCAATCAATCGCAAATGCGGAATTTTGTATACCTACCGGGTGATTAGTCAAAGATGTGTTTCAACCGGCTGAAAATTCTGAATTTATCGCTTTCCGACGGCTTGAAATTGTCGGAATCGCGCATCTTCTCGATTTCTTTCTTTTCCTCCGCCGACAGATGTTCCGGAGTGTAGATCATCACGTTGATAAGCTCGTCGCCACAACCACCGCCATGCATCGAAGGAATTCCCTTGCCACGCATACGCAGCACTTTACCCGACTGTGTGCCTGGCTCAATCGTGACACGTGCACGGCCGTCGACCGTAGGCACCTCTACTTTTCCGCCGAGCACTGCCGTCGGGAAGTCGAGCATCAAGTTGTAAGTAATGTCGTTCTCATCGCGCACAGCTCCGGATGCTTTTCCTCGCTGACCTGGATAAGAAGGTCGCCTGTCACTCCGCCACGACGCGCGGCATTGCCTTTTCCGCTCATGCTCAGCGTCATGCCGTCTGCCACCGCCTGCCGGGATGTTGACCGTAACGATTTCCTCCCTTGCGCTCCACGCCTTCGCCATGACAAATGCGGACACTGCTCTGAAATCACCTTGCCCTCGCCATGACAGTCCGGACACGTCGACTGTGTCTGCATCGTGCCGAGAATGGTGCGCTGCATGCGTGTGACAACTCCCGTGCCGTGACACGTGGCGCACGTATGGAATGCTGTGCCATCCTTCGCGCCTGTGCCGTGGCAATGGTCGCAAGCAACATAACGGTTGATTTTAAACTTCTTCGTAACGCCGTGTACAACGTCTTTAAGCGTCACTTTCACATTGATTCGCAAATCGCTGCCGCGGTTCACGCTACGGCCTCTGCCGCCTCCGCTGAAGCCTCCGAAGCCACTGAAACCGCCGCCTCCGAAGATGTCGCCGAACTGTGAGAAAATGTCGTCCATCGACATTCCGCCTCCACTGAAGCCTCCGCCTCCGCCGAAGCCTTGCGGACCCATGCTCGGACCGTACTGGTCGTAACGGGCACGCTTGTCAGGATTGCTCAGCACATCGTATGCCTCAGCCGCCTCCTTGAATTTCTCCTCGGCTTCTTTGTCGCCGGGATTGCGGTCGGGGTGATATTGTATGGCTTTTTTTCTGTAAGCTTTCTTTATTTCGTCGGCTGTCGCCTTTTTATCGACGCCCAGCACTTCGTAAAAATCTCTTTTCTCGCTCATTTTTCAACGCCTCCTTATTGTCCGACAACCACCTTGCTGTGGCGTATCACCTTGTCGTTCATCACATAACCTTTCTGTACGGTATCGATAACCTTGCCTTTCTTCGACTCGTCGTCGGTAGGGAATGTGGTGACCGCTTCGTGATATTCTGTATCGAAATCGGCGTCCTGCGACTCAATTGCCTTTTACTCCTTTTTGCTCAAGATATTTGACAAAATTTGTTGTAAATCAAGTTGACGCCTTCCTTTATGCTTTCCACGTCGTTGCTCTCAGATGTCGCCTGAATTGCACGTTCAAAACGTCGAGCACCGGCAGCAAATCCTTCATTGCGCCTTCTGCGGCATTTTTGATGAGTTCCGACTTTTCCTTCAATGTGCGTTTGCGGAAGTTGTCAAACTCCGCAAGCAGAAACATATATTCTTTTTTCGACTTTTCGAGTTCGGCCTTCGTGTCGTCAAGTTCTTTCTGCAGTTTTTCCTCCGCTGTTGGCTCTTCCGCCTCTACAGTGGTTTCTGCCGATGCCTGTTCCTGAGGTGTCGCCTCCACAGTCTCTTCCTGCTTTTCTTTCAAGTCTTTTTCTGATTTCTCTGACATGATATATATCGTTTTTTTATTATTCTTTATGTTTATCACATCAGCCTTATCAAAAAGTCTGCCAAACTTTCAGCACTCTCTGAAATCACAGTTTCATCTTGTACAGCAGCGGCTGGGCGCATTTCGCGGCAAATATGTCTGACAAATTGTCATCTTCAAACAGTCCGAAAATGGCAGAACCCGACCCCGACATCGAGGCATAGACCGCTCCGGCATCATAAAGTGACTGCTTGATTGCCGAAAGCTCAGGATGCTTGGGAAAGATGCTCTCTTCAAAATCGTTGACAAGCAATCCTTTCCATTGCCCTACGGGCTTTGCCACAAGCTTTTCGACATCGGTTTCCGGAACACGCGGTGTCACCCCTGCATAAGCCGCCGCCGTAGGCACCGACACATCGGGCTTGACAACAATCATTGTGTAGCCCCTCAAATCCACATCCACCGGTTCGAGCAGATCGCCGATACCGCGGGCTGCCATCGGCCGGTTGTAGGCAAAAAACGGGCAGTCGGCGCCGAGACGCTTCACGCGGACAGCGATTTCCTCTTCACTGAGCCCCAACGCAAACATCGAGTTGAGAATTTTGGCTACCGACGTGGCGTCCGACGAGCCGCCGCCGAGTCCTGCCCCGTCTGGAATATGCTTATACAGATGTATCGCCACCGGAGGCAGTTTAAACTCTTCCTCCATCAAGCGGTAGGCCTTCATCACAAGATTTTTTTCCGGAGGGCAGTCCACCGGATTGCCATAGGTGAACAACGCGGTTTCTTTTGCCTCGACCACCTCGACGGCGTCGGTCAACGGTATCGGATAAAACACCGTCGACAGGTCGTGGTATCCGTCTTCACGCTTACGCTCCACATACAAGCCCAGATTTATTTTGCATTAGGAAATGTTATCATCGCTATTTCTTATTTTTTGTCCAAAAATCAACATATCGCTGCGCCACTTTTTTATAGTCGTGGTGGCGCTCTATATAAAGACGGCTGTCGGCGCTGAGTTTGGCTATCTCGTCTGAATGCAACGCCATTTGCTCCAACTTGTTGTAGACGTCGGCTTCGTCTGGAAGCACATTCACGATGGGACGCAGTTCTTTCTCGCCGAGAATATCGTAGTTCTCGGGTTCTCCGCCGCCCACAAGCACCAATCCTTTTGCCATTGCCAGCAGTCCGTTCATCGCTGGAGTGTAGGAATATAACTGGTCGAGAAGCGCATGGCTTGAGTCCATCATGTGCTGATACACCGGAAACGGCACCGATTCCGCCTTCACTATCTCGCAACGGTCGGGATGGCGGTCGGCGACACGCTCCAAAGCGCGCAGCATCACGTCGGTGCCTTTATACACGCCCCGCGATTTCTGTACGCCGATAAAGAAGCGCACCTTGTCGGTCACCGGAGGCGCCGTACGCACCGTGGTGTCGGTGTTGATTGGAAACGGGATAAACTCTGTCTTGTCAGGGAATGCCGGATGATAGCAGGCGTAATATTCATACAATCCTGCAGCTATGCCGTCGCAGTCGGCTGCAATCTCCTGATTCAAGCGGCCTTTGTCTGTACCAATCCAGTCGCGCACCTCTGTCATCGCAATGTCGTCTGTGCGCAGACGGTCGCCGAAATTGAAATCCGAGTATCTGAACGTCTGTGTAGTGCGGCAGGTGTTGACCCAATAATAATCCATTCCGTATGCACCCATAAACATCCGCTTGTTGTGTTTCCGTAGATATTCGTAGATGGGGCGTATGCGCTCCGACTTCATTTCGAGAAACATCGGATTGATTATCTGCACCACGTCGTAGTCGCGCATCCGCCGCAATGCCTTCCACACTTGCGCCATATACACCAACGAGTCCCAGCGTCCGTAGGAACGGCGCACCAACGACACGTCGCGGCGGTAGTCTTTCCAATAGTCTCCGTTCGACACCACACACACCTCATGCCCGAGAGCGCGCAGTCCCTCGGCAAGCGTCCAGTGCACATTGCTGTATTCTCCCAGTAGCAGTATTCTCATTTTCGTTTAAGCAATTGTCGTAACACGTTGATTTTCCACTCGCGGTCGGTCAGGTGGCGGAAGAGGCTGTAGCGCCACGTGTATCTTGCCTTGGGCAACGGCCAGCAGTGCCGGTCTGCCAGTTGCCGCAGCACGTCTGCCACCGCTTCCTTGCCGGGAAGCAGCCGCATGGCTTGATAAACCACGCTCAAGGCAAACTGCTCTTTCCTGCGATGGAAGGCATAACGGCTCAATTCTTCTTCCGCAGCGCGCTCTTGCTCTTCAAGTCTGTCTATGACGACAAGCATGTCGCTGAAGCGTTTTTTTATTCTATCTGCATTGCCGCTGTTCACGATTGACTCCTGACGCTGGTAGTAGGCATTAACCATCAAATTGGTGGATATCAGACTGCCGCTTCTGGCAAACAGGCGGGGCGTGAAGTCTTCGTCCTCATGGTATATGCCTGGGAGAAACCGCTCCCCGTCGAGAATTTCCCGTCGGAACATATAGCTCCACACTCCAGCAAACAGGCTGCGGCGCGACATGTAGTCAATGCCGCTGTCGAAACGCTCCGTCTTGAGGCGGCGTTGCCTTACGTCTGTCACTCCTTCGCCATACACTTTTTTATGTCTGCGGAACACCACGACATCGGGATGCTCCTCTTCAAGCAATTTCTCCACTTGCCTCAACCCGTCGGCAAACAGATAGTCGTCGGCGTCAAGAAATTGGACATACTCCTTCTCTGCCATTTCTATTCCTTTGTTGCGCGCGGCGCTGAGCCCGCCCATTCTCCTGCCACACGTAGCGCAGACGGCTGCTCTTGCCGTCAAGCCCACTGCGAAGCCTCGCTGTCCGGGGGTGCCGTCGTCGAACCACCGATTATCT
>OKWD01000150.1_pt1 | contig 12801 bp, 13 predicted proteins | sample 1607011 | NCBI WGS metagenome assembly OKWD01 (sample SAMN04414077, study PRJEB24778) | human gut metagenome | material: faecal | host: Homo sapiens | reverse complement strand
CAAAGGCTGCTTCTTTTGCTGTATATCAGATTCTTAGATTTCTTCAATGGCGGAGGCTTTGATCCAGGCTTCGCGGTTGTCGGCAGTCTGAACTTTATACCACGTGTTTTTGGCGTTGCCGTCAATGCGGATGGAGTCGTTTTCTTCAGCTTCGCGCCCTCGTGGAGCGTGAAAGCCACCTCGTCCTTGTTCAGAGGCTCGCGCGACACGGCGCTCAGCTGTGTGGAGTCGTTCATCACCACGGCATAGTCGTGGCTTGTGGCGGCATTGTTGGCTCTTGCCGCAAACACGTTGGCAAACACGCAGACAACCAGCAGTCCGAGTCCGCCGAAAAATCCCACTTTGCGCAGCGTGATGGCAGACGCAAACGCATAAGCAGCCATGCCTGCAATAAACAGTAGAAACGCAGCCATGGCAACGACAGTCCAAGCCGTCGGCGACATTGCGTTCTGCACGTTGCGGAATCCCACGGCAAGGATGTTTTCTTCCGGTTCCGGGCGGTCGATGATTTTCATATTTACAAAGTCAAGGTTGCTTGCGCCTTCTCATAGCGCGGATTCAACCTCAGCGCGCGCTCGTAGCAGAGTATGGCTTTTCCCTTTTTTCCGCTGCGATAGTAGCGTTGCCAAGATTGAAGTAATATTCAGCCGACACGCCGCTCTGTTTCTCCAATTGCTGGTAGTCGTCGATGGCGGCTGCATAGTTTTGTTGTCGTAGTCGGCGAGCGCCTTCTTTTGCAAATCCTCGGCGTGTACTGCCATGCCGGCAATCAACGCAACCAAAATCAATATATATCGCTTCATTGTTGTTTCTTTTTAGTATTTTCCACTTCGTCGATAGAGTCGCAAGCCATGCGGTAGATTTCAGCCATCGGCACGTTGCTTTCAGCCGACTGTGCATAGCGCGAGAACTCGCATTCGTCGAGGATGTTGATAACTCTGCCGATAGCCTCCTGACTCAGTCCGTATCCGTCAAGATTCTTGGATATGTTGTCGCGGTTGAGCTCCGATACGGGAATCGACAGCTTGTCGCTGTAATATCCCCACAAGGCGGTGAGCATCTCTTCGTAGAAAAGCTCTTTCTGACCTTTGTTCATATAGCGTTTGGCGCGTTTTCAGCCGTCGGTTGGCAACTTTGTTGGCACCCTTGCGCTTCATCAGAGTCACGTTGGCACGTTCCTTCACTTTCTTGCGGTAGATGAACAGTACGATTGCAAATGCCAGCAGGAGCACGATGTAGTAGATGATTGTGTACCATTCTCCGAATATCGATCCGTGCGATTTCGACAGGTCAAGACTGCCGGTTTCCATTGGCAGAATGTCTTTCATCACTGCGTCGTTGTATTTCACCGCGTTGGATGCCGAGCCTTTCTCCACGTTGAGGTTGAAGCCATCAACCTTGATGGTGCGATACTGGTGGCTGTTGAGGTCGAAGTAGGTGAATGATGTGCCGTCGATGGCAAACCGCCCTACCGACTGAGGCACAAACGTGTAGTCAACCGTAACTTTTCCAGAGAGGGTGGCTCCCGAAGGAGAGGCGGTTACAGCCGTCTGGGGGTCGTATTGGTCAAACTGCGATGAGAATCCGAATTTCGGCGGCGTGAGGCTTTTAAGGTTGCCTTGGCCGGAGATTATGAGTTTATGGTCGCAGCCTCGTTGGTGCGTATCTTTTGCTTGTGAGCGCGCGGGTCACAGAGAATCGGCCTACGGCGCCGCTGAAGTCGGCTGGGCGTGGCGAAGGCAGCGGCATCACGTTAATCGATGCCGTGTTTGAATTGACTTTTATTGTTTTGTCCACAGGGCTGCGCATGCGTCCGAACGACGTGTTTATTGTTTCAAACTGCTGTACGGTCAAGTCGTAGCTGCCCGACGAGATTGTCAGTTTGCCGGTTTGCTGAGGGAACAGCACCGACTGCTTGATTACGTATGCGAAATAGTTTCTCCGCCTACGCTCTCGAATCGGCCTTGCAGCGTGACTGGAACCTCCTCTGCCATAAAACCGTTGTAGGCAGGCTGCACGTTGGTGATGAATTTCGATACCTGATATTTTGTGTATAGCTTTATTGAGCAAAGCACGCCCTCCTGTTCGTAGGCGGTTGGCTTTGACAGCACGATGCGGATAAACACGTCTTTGCCGCTCACAGGCTTGTCGGCGGTCTGGGTGTCGATGTCGTAGGCTTGAACCGACGACTGCGTGCCTCGTTGTGCGGAGCGGTCGGGCGGCAGAATCTGGAGTTTGATGGGCTTTGTCGACAAAGAGCGTCCGCCCACGTTCATTTTGCGGCGCCGATGGTGACGGTGCCGGCTTTCTCCGCTTTGTATGAGTATGTGTAGCCTATGGTGCTGCTCGACGACTCATGCCCGTTGATGTTCTGATAGGAACTTGATTGTGAGATGCCTGGACCAAACAGCAGTTTGCAGTTCGGAATGCTTGGTATCGCCGGATTGCCGGCAGGAGTCGACGGGGCATTGACCAGTTGGAAGGTGACAGAAAATTTCTGTCCCACCACAACCTGCTGCGGAGCCTCCACACGGAAGCTTAGGGCAAATGCCGCGGCGTTGGTAACCGCAAGCATCAGGATGACTATGATTGATTTTAAATGTTTCATTGTTCGCTCGTTGTATATGTGTTGTCTCTACCACGGACGGCTGCTCTGCCTGCTTTGGTTCATCTGTGCTTTGCGGCGGTTCACCTTGTCGCGCGTATTCTTTTCCTCGTTTTGCATCGCTTTCAGCAATTGGTCATTATTGGTCTGTTGCTGACGTTCTTTTGGCGGTTGAGGCTGTTTTTGCGGCGGCTGTTGTTTGTCCTGCTTCTTTTTCTGGTCGTCTTTGTCCTTATTCTTGTTCTTGTCTTGATTCTGCTGGTTTTGTTGCAGTTTCTTCTGCGCCATTCTCAGGTTTTGCGCGCTTGGTCGTCTTTGGGGTCAATTTTCAGCGACTGCTTGAAGTAGTTGACGCTGTTGGCATAGTCCTGACGGTCGTAGGCAAGTTTGCCGAGGTTGTAGAATGAATGCGCGCGCAGACTTGCCGGCGCCGACGTGTTGCTGCCCACGTCGGAGAGATAGCGGCTGATCAGGGAGTCGCGCGCCACGTCTTTTTCAGAGTTTCCGCCGCGTTGGCGCAGCATTGTCGAGCCAAGATTGTATTTCGCTATCTGTGAGTTCGGGTTGATTTCAAGCACTCGTGAGTAGCTTTCCTCGGCTTTGCTGTACTGCTTTTTGTTGAAATATTCGTTGCCCTGTTTGATAAGATTGCGCTCACGCTTGGTGGCTTGCCCGAACGACGTCAGGCAAGTGAGCAGCGCTAATATCAAAATGAGAAGATTCCTTTTCATATTGTTTTATTTTCCAAAGAAGTTGGTCTTCGTCAGCCATGAGATTTTCTTTTCAGAAACCAGGATGTCTGTCACAAGCAGGATGAGGGCAATCCATGCAAACACAGGGAATTGCTCATCTGCCGGAGAGAAGACTTTCTTGTCCATATTCGTTTTTTTCGCTTTTTTCAGTTGGTCGTCGAGAATGTCGACCGCGCTGGTGTTGTTGCCGGAAACATAGACTCCGGTACCCACTTTCGCTATCTCTTGAGCCGACTGCTCGTTGAAGGCAGTGCGCACCAGCTGGTTGTTGAACGACATATATGTGCCGCCACCCATAGGAATTGGCATCGGTGACGACGAACCCACTCCGACCACATCAATCTCAATGCCCTTGTCCTTGGCGGCTTTGGCTGCCGCGATGGCATCGTCCTCATGGTTTTCGGCATCGGTGATAAGCACTATCGACTTCTGGCATTTCGGATTGTTGGAGAACAGACCCATTGAAGTCTCTATCGCCGCTCCGATAGCCGTGCCCTGATTGCTGACCATGTTGGTCGACAGGCTGTTGAGAAACATTTTTGCCGAGCTGAAATCATTGGTTATGGGCATCTGCACGTAGGCGTCGCCGGCAAACACCACAAGTCCGACTTTGTCGTTTGTCATGCGGTCAAACAGCTTCTCGACAATAAACTTTGCCTGTTGCAGGCGGCTGATGCGTCGGCGTCGTTGGTCGATGAGGCGAGCATTGAGTTTGAGATGTCCATAGCCACGACAATCTCCGACCCCTGCACCTTCTTGTTGGTGAGGGTGGATGAGCCTTTGGCGCGCGGGCGGGCAAGGATTACTATAACTACTGCCACAAGAAGCAACTCGACACCGATTTTAATCCATGGGGTATAGCGTGAGGCGTCGGGAATTTGTCCGAGCACTACGTCGAGTCTGCCGTAGCGTTTCAGTTTCTTTGTCCGTGCCTTGCGGGCGAGCAGAAACAACCCGAACATGGCGGGAATCAGCAGCAGTAAAAATAATATTTTGGGGTTTCCGAAACTAAACATATCTTTTTCGTTTTAAGGGATGTTTCTCATCACCGTCGTTCGCAACACGATGTCGAGGCCTACGAATGCCAGAAGCAGCCATGCCCAGAGCATATAGTCGTCCTCTGTGTTGTGATATCTGGAGATGTCGAGTTTTGTCTTTTCCAGCGCGTCGATTTCCTTGAATATGCCTTCAAGAGAGTTCTTGTCGGTGGCGCGGTAGTATTTGCCGCCGGTCATCCGGGCTATCGACTGCAGGGTCTGCTCGTCGATGGTGACCTTCACATAGTCATATTCGAGCTTGCCGTAGTAGTTGATGCCCACAGGCGACAGTGCGCTGCCGTTGGAGCCGATGCCGATGGTGTATACTTTGATGCCCTTGTCCTTGGCTATTTCCGCAGCGGTGAGCGGCGCGATGAGTCCGGTGTTGTTGGAGCCGTCGGTCAGCAATATGATGCTCTTCGACTTGGCTTTGCCTTCAACGATGCGGTTGATGCTTGTTGCAAGTCCGTCGCCGATTGCGTGCCGTCTTCAAGCAGTCCCATCTCCACGGAGCTTACTGCGTTGAGGAGCGACGACTTGTCGGTGGTCATCGGCAGCAGCGTGAAACTCTCGCCGGCAAACACCACCAGGCCGATGTTGTCCGACTCTCTGCCGCTGATGAATTCCGACGCAACATCTTTGGCGGCGGCGAAACGGTCGGGGGTGAAATCCTTTGCCAACATACTCGTCGACATGTCGAGGGCAATGACGATGTCGGTGCCTTCAACGCTCGATGTCTCCCATTTGTTGCTTGTCTGCGGGCGGCAAAGTATCACGATGAGGCAGCCGATGGCGAGCAGCCGCACGGCAAACAGTCCGTGGCGTAGCCACACGCGGTAGCTGGTGCGGAAATTCTTCACGGCGTCGAGTGTCGATGCCTGTATGGTGGGGTCTATTTTCCTGATCTTGTACACATACCAGAAAATCAAAGGTATGTATATGAGAAACAGCCAAAATAAATGTGGTCTTGCAAATTCCATAATGTTTTTGCTCTATCTATTTTTCCTTCTTGTTTTTAGATGCTTCCTCCGGCGACGGCTCTACGGGCTTGTTGTTCTTGATGAATGCCTCTGCGGCTTGCATTGACCGCTCGTTCTCGTCGGTTGACGGTGCCATCTTCGCGAATTTCACGAAGTCGGCTGTCTCAAGGAGAAAACTCAAACCGTCGGTTTCCTTTATGCTGTCCTGTCTGCTCACAGCCGACAATATCTGAGCCGATGTCATTTCCATCGCTCCTATCTCGTAGCGGCGCCAGATGTAGCGGCGCACAATGTCGGAGAGGCGGGTGTAGTAGCCCTTGATGTCGCCGTGCGCGGCAAGATTCGACTTGCGCAGGGCGGCGATGGCTTCCATCGCTTCTTCGTATGGCGGCAGCAGACGCTTTTGCGGAATGAACGGCAATATCGGTTTGCCGGCTTTCTTGCGTTGATACATTATTACTCCGAGAGCGGCTGCGGCAAGCAGAGCCAAGCCGCCGAGAACCCACCATATCCACGGATTCTTTCTGAAAAACTCACCGAAATCAGGGATGAAGTCCCAAAATTTCTTGTCGGGATTGGCAACTGTCTTATAGTCGTAGAGTCCTTTTTTCTCCAGCTCGCGGGTGTCTACATCAAGAACCTTGAGCGGCATCTCGTCGCCTACGAGTGTGTCGCCTTCAAGCACGTATTTCATGCCGGGAAGCACGTACGGACCGGGAGAAACGCCTGCACGGGGATGACGTAGGTTTCCTGCACACGGCCGTTGCCCAGGTCGGCAACGCTGTGGCTGATTTCACCTGCCACTTCCACTTCGTTGACGATGGAGTCCTGTGGGGCGATAAGGTGTCCGGCCTGCGATTTGTCTTTCACCACAGCCACACGGATCATCGTCTTGTTGCCCATCGTCATTGTGGTGGAGTCGATTGACGACCGTATGGTCGCGGGGGCAGCCGCCGCTGTAGCCGCGCTGCAGAGGGCTATGACTGTTGCCGCTATTTTCGTTGATATCTTCATTTGAATTTATCTATGTCCTCTTTTCTTAAACATACCCATAAGGGCTTTCACATAGTCCTCGTCGGTGGCGATAGTGGCATAGTCTACCTTGCTCTTGACGAATGCGTCGGTAAGAGTCTGTTGGTGTCCGTACCACCAGCGTTCATATGCGCTGCGCACCTTCTTCGAACTGGTGTTTACCCATTTTGTGCCGCCGGTCTCTGCGTCGCGAAGCTTGACGAGCCCAACACGCGGCAGCGTTGTGTCGCGTTTGTCGTAGACTTGAAGCGCCGTCAGGTCGTGCTTGTTGCTGCAGATGCTCAAGGCTTGGGTGTAGTCGTGGTTGTCGATGAAGTCTGACAACAGGAAAGCCGTGGTGCGCTTTTTCACCGCACCGATCATGAACTTCAGCGCAACGCCGATGTCGGTGCCGTGACTTTCCGGTTTGAAATCAAGCAGCTCGCGGATTATGAGAAGTATGTGCTTGCGCCCTTTTTGCGGCGGTATGTATTTCTCTACTTTGTCGCTGAAAAACACCACTCCGACTTTATCCTTGTTCTGGATGGCGGAGAAGGCAAGGGTGGCGGCGATTTCAGAGATGAACTCGCGCTTAACCGAGCCTACCGCACCGAAATTGCCGCTGTCGGAAACGTCGACAAGCAGCAGCACGGTTAGCTCGCGCTCCTCTTCGTAGACCTTTACGAAGGGCTTACTGCAGCGTGCGGTGACATTCCAGTCGATGTCGCGTATCTCGTCGCCGTATTGATATTCGCGCACTTCCGAGAATGTCACACCGCGTCCTTTGAACGCGGAGTGGTATTCTCCGGCGAATATGTTCTGCGACAGACCGCGTGTCTTGATTTCAATCTGCCTGACTTTTCTTAAAAGTTCGTTGGCGTCCATAATCTATTGTGGTTAAGACTAAGGAACAATGATTTTGTCGAGTATGTTGCTGATAATCTCGTCAGATGTAATCTCATTTGCTTCTGCCTCATAGGTCAAGCCTATGCGGTGGCGCAACACGTCGTGGCACACGGCGCGCACGTCTTCCGGCAGAACGTAGCCGCGTCCTTTGAGGAATGCGTATGAGCGCGATGCAAGGGCAAGTCCGATTGACGCACGTGGCGAGCCGCCGAACGCTATGAGGCCTGCAAGGTCGTTGAGACCACAGTCGGCTGGCTTGCGTGTGGCGTTGACAATGTCTACGATATATTGGCTGATTTTGTCGTCGATATAGATTTGCGACACTACATTCTGAGCGTCGACAATGTCTTCCGGCTTAAGCAGCGGACGGAGCTCGCTTTGCTGTGGTCGGATGTTCTGGCTGACAATCTGCATCTCCTCCTCTTTGGTCGGGTAGGTGACCACAACTTTCAGAAGGAAACGGTCTACCTGCGCCTCTGGAAGAGGATAGGTGCCTTCCTGCTCGATTGGGTTCTGGGTTGCCATTACGAGGAACGGATCGTCGAGTTTGAAGGTTTCGCTGCCTATTGTCACCTGACGTTCCTGCATGGCCTCAAGCAGTGCGCTCTGCACTTTAGCCGGCGCACGGTTGATTTCATCGGCGAGCACGAAATTGGCGAAAACGGGGCCTTTCTTTATCTGGAATGTTTCTTTCTGCACGCTGTACATCATTGTGCCCACAACGTCGGCAGGCAGAAGGTCGGGCGTGAATTGAATGCGGTTGTATTTAGCCTCTACGATGGATGCCAACGTTTTTTATTGCCAAAGTTTTAGCCAATCCGGGCACACCTTCGAGCAATACGTGTCCGTTTGACAAAAGGGCTATGAGCAATGAGTCGACAAGGTGTTTCTGACCAACGATGCGCTGGTTCATGCCTTGTGTTACTAAGTTGACAATGTTGCTTTTACTTGCAATCAGATCATTTAATTCTCTGATATTCACTGTTCCGTTCATATTTATATATTTATCTATTGTTTCAATAATTTAGGCAAAGTGCAAAATTAGACATATCGGCTATAATTCAGCACTTTTCGAGTGTTAATTAATGGTATTAATGGTTTATAATGTTAAAGGAATATGTTAATTTAACATATTTATGCGTATTCCTATACGCAGAAGATTTTGGTGGCAAGCTCTTCAAGCAGGTCATACTCGTTTCGGTTGGAGCCGATGCCTTTGCTGCGGGCGTCAAACTCGCGTATGCAGGCGATTATGCGCAGGGCTTGAGTGGCATTGTAGCAGCGCATTGCGGCGCGCACGTCGCGAAGCTGGTAGGGGGTTTTCATCCGCAGGGCTTCCATCAGCGCCCGCTCGTCGGTGGTGCGGGCATAGTAGGCGATAAGCACGTTGGCAAACAGGTTGAAAATGAGCGAGGTAATGGGTGCGGTCGGATTTTTCTTGGGATTCGACCTGAAATAGTTGATGATTTTGAATGTCTTCACTTTGTCGCGTTTGGAGATGGCGGCGATGAGCTCGAAGTTGTTGTATTCCTTGCTTATGCCGACATTCTCGGCAACTGACTCCGGTGTGATTACCGCACCGACGGGTAGCGTCATCCGCAGTTTGTCGATTTCTTTGGCGAGCAGGGCGAGGTCGAAGCCGATGTGGTCGATGAGCATCGCCTGGGCGCGGGGGTCGAGTTTGCAGCCTACAGTTCCGGCATATTCCGACACTGCCCGGTCGATGTTGAATTCGCGGAGAGCCGCTGATTCAAACACCACACCGCCGCTTTGCACTATGGCTTTCGTCAGAGCCGCCGCTTTCAGCGAACCGCCTTTGTGGCACACCACAAGCACAGTGGTAGGTGTTGGCTTCAATGCGTACTGCTGAAGTTGGTCCCATTTGAGCTGATGCCCGGTCTTGGCAAGCCTGCGCCTCTTTGAGAAACACCACTTGGCGTTCGGCCATCATCGGGTAGCGGCGGCATGCCAGCACCACGTCTGCCATTGTGGCATCGGCGCCATAGTAAGTGGTCAGGTTGAAGTTCTTTCTCTTCTTCGGTTAGTGCATTTTTTAGGATCATATCGGCTATGCGGTCGATATAGAATGACTCCTCTCCCATAAGCAGATAGATGGGAGCGAACTGCTTTTTTCGTATGTCTGTTTCAATTTGCTGGCGCGTAGGGCCTGCGGTCTTTGCCATAATTCTTGGATGTGTAGAAAAATCGGAGTAAATTTACACAAATTTTACGAACGAACAGCAGATATGCCACAACAAAATTTTGAAAACGACAACATTAAGACTCGCATTGTCGACGGGAGGCAGGAGATATTCGATTGCCTCCGTGGCAAGTATGTGGCTATGACTCCTGAAGAGAATGTGAGGCAGATGTTTGTGCGCCATCTGATTGACGGAAAGCGTTATCCGGCAGGTCTTATGGGCAATGAGATTGCAATCAATCAAAACGGGCGTGAGCGCAGATGCGATACGGTGGTGTTTGACAGGCGGGGATGCCCGCTTATGATTGTGGAATACAAAGCGCCGTCGGTGAAAATAACGCAGGAGGTGTTCAACCAAGTCTATCGCTACAACACCGTGTTGCGGGTCAAGTATCTAACGGTGTGCAACGGCAGACAGCTTTTCTGCTGCCGTGTCGACTACGATGCCAATAAGGCGGTGTTTCTTAAAGACGTGCCTTGCTATGATGACTTGTAGCCGCAGGAATTCGTTTGAAGAAAAAAAGCAATCCTGCCACACATGGCGACAGGATTGCTTTATTGTAGGAGAAAAACTAAGTGTTAATCTTCGTGGTTCTCTTCTGCGTAAGCCTTGAGCAGTTTCTCCTGAATGTCGGTAGGAACGAGCTCGTAAGCGGAAAATTTCATAGTGAACGAAGAGCGCCCGCCGGTGATTGAGCTGAGTGCAGTAGAGTAGGATGCCATCTCTTTCAGAGGCACGCGGGCTGTGATCTTCTCAAAGCCATTCTCGCTCTCCATGCCCATGATGATTGCGCGGCGTCCCTGAAGGTCGCTCATCACGTCGCCCATCTTGTCTGACGGAACCAATACCTCGACATCATAAACCGGCTCAAGAATCTTTGGATTCGCATTGCGGAACGCTTCGCTGAAGGCGTTGCGGCCTGCAAGGCGGAACGAGATTTCGTTAGAATCAACCGGGTGCATTTTACCGTCGTAGATGCATACGCGTACGTCGCGGGCGTATGAGCCTGTAAGTGGGCCTTGCTCCATGCGGTCCATCAGACCCTTGACGATTGCCGGGATGAAACGGGCGTCGATTGCGCCGCCTACGATACAGTTGTAGACCACGAGCTTGCCGCCCCAATCCAATGGAATTTCCTGTTTGTCGCGCACGTTCATGCGGTATTCCTGGCTGCCGAAACGGTAAGTGTCAGGTTCGGGCATACCTTCTGTGTATGGCTCGATAATCAAGTGAACCTCACCGAACTGTCCGGCACCGCCCGATTGCTTTTTGTGGCGGTAGTCTGCGCGCGATGCTTTTGTGATAGTCTCGCGGTAAGGGATGCGCGGCTCGAAGAAGTTTACAGGAATCTTCTCGTTGTTCTCGATGCGCCATTTCAATGTGCGCAGGTGGAACTCGCCTTGTCCTGAAACGATGGTTTGCTTCAATTCCTTCGACTGCTCTACAATCCATGTCGGGTCCTCAAGGTGCATGCGGTTGAGTGCCTCGTTGAGTTTCTCTGCGTCAGGCTCGTTGACCGGCTTGATGGCGCGTTGGAACTTTGGAGCGGGATATTTGATGAAGTCAAACACGTATTCGCAGCCTTTTGCGTTGAGGGTATCACCGGTGCTGACATCCTTCATCTTCACTGTGGCGCCGATGTCGCGGCTTTGAGCTGGTCGACATTCGTGCGGATCTGACCGCATACGCAATATAGTTGGGCGATTCTTTCCTTGTTGCCGGTGCGCATATTTGTAAGGTCGTCGCCGGCTTTTATTGTGCCCGACATTACCTTGAAATATGAAACCTCGCCGATGTGAGGCTCAACAGAAGTCTTGAACACGAACAAGCTTGTCGGTCCGTTGCTGTCGGCTGCGATTTCCTCGCCTTTGTTGTCTTCTGGTTTTGGCATGTCGTCAACAAACGGCACAACGTTGCCGAGGAATTCCATCATGCGGCGCACACCCATATCTTTCAAAGCGCTTACGCAGAACACTGGAAGAATGTCGCGTGAAACCAAGCCTTTGCGGATGCCTTCGCGCATCTCGTCCTCTGAAAGCATTCCCTGGTCGAAGAATTTCTCCATCAGGCTCTCGTCGTTTTCAGCGGCTGCCTCAACAAGCACTTTGTTTAATTCTTTCGCTTTTTCCATTTCTTCGGCAGGAATGTCGGTGATTGTCGGAACACCACCGTCGGGTCCCCATTTGTACATCTTCATCAGAAGCACGTCGATCATGGCGTTGAAGCCTGTACCTGGGTTGATGGGGTATTGTACGAGGACAACCTTGTTGCCGAACACTTCTTTCATTTGGTTGATGACGTTGTCGAAATCAACCTTGTCGCCATCGAGTTGGTTGACGGCGAAAATAACTGGTTTCTTGATTTTTTCCGTGACGCGGAAAATATTTTGACTACCGACTTCAACACCATATTGTGCGTCGATGAGCAACACGCCCGTGTCGGTCACGTTGAGAGCCGTGATGGCGCTTCCCACGAAGTCGTCGCCTCCAGGGCAGTCAATCACGTTGAGCTTCTTGTTGAGAAACTCGGCATAGCACACTGTTGAGAACACACTGTAGCCGTATTCTTTCTCTACTGGGAAGTAGTCGCATACAGTGTTTCCGGAATCGATGGTTCCTCTGCGTTTTATAACTCCACACTCGAAAAGCATTGCTTCTGCAAGTGTGGTTTTACCAGATCCCTTACTGCCTATCAAGGCGATGTTCTTAATTTCGTTAGTTCCGTAAACTTTCATGTATTAGAGAATAAATGAAGTTAATAATAGTGTTTGTAAATTCTAAGCGCAATTTACGTATGTTTGATGGTAATTCAAAGAAAAATTTGTATGTTTGACAACATGTTTCGCTATTTTGGGCGGAAAAATTATATTTTTTAAGATTTTTATGGCTGGAATTTACATTCATATACCGTTTTGTGCTACGAAATGCATATATTGCGATTTCTTCTCGGTGGCTGTGACTGCGGAAAAACGCAGTGCATATCTTGCGGCGTTGTCTAAGGAATATGACGCGAGGCTGGGTGAGTTGCAAGGAGAAGAGGTAGGAACTTTATATATAGGTGGCGGAACGCCGTCGTTGTTGTCGGTCGATGAGATTGCCGGACTGGTGTCGATGCCAGTGCTGTCTGCGGATGCGGAGGTGACAGTGGAGGTGAATCCCGACGATGTGACTCCCGACTTTGTGGATGGGCTGAAACGGGCGGGTGTGAACCGTGTGAGTATGGGAGTGCAGAGTTTCTGCGACGAGGAGCTTGAGTTTCTGCGGCGCAGGCATAATGCGGCGCAGGCGAAAGCGGCGGTCGCCACATTGC
>OKWD01000149.1_pt1 | contig 12816 bp, 9 predicted proteins | sample 1607011 | NCBI WGS metagenome assembly OKWD01 (sample SAMN04414077, study PRJEB24778) | human gut metagenome | material: faecal | host: Homo sapiens | reverse complement strand
TTCTATCACCCATTCAAACAGAGCAACATTCAGCCGCACGGGGGGAAGTGAATCGGGTACATGGGTACTGATTTCACTTTATCTGAAGTACGGTGGGCTATATAATCCGTCACCCGTTCCAACAGAGCTTTAAATCAGCATCCTCCAGCTCAGGAATAGAACCGATTTTAGAGAAACGATTAGCAATCATCTGCAAACGCTCTACATCCTCCGCCATAGCAGGAATCAAATCATCCTGTGGGTATTGTGTCTTCAGTAATTCCATCCATGCCATTAGTGAAGAGATCGGAGTTCCCAGTTGATGGGCAGTTTCCTTGGATAACCCAACCCATACTTTTATTCTGCTCTGCCTTTTTTAGAACTCAACAAAGCAAAGATAGCAATAAGAACAAAAATGAGTACTACCGTTAATTGAACATAAGGATAAACAGCTAACCGGGTAAGCATAAGGGAAGGTCCATAATATACATTCAGATAATCGCCACCGCCATTGAGATCTATGCGAATACAATTACCTTCACGGTTAAAATCACTCAGTTTTTCCTTTAAGGAGACTATTGTATCGGCTGAAGACAGTTCTATATTCCTATATGTCTGTACATCCTCATTCTGATCAACCACGATTACCGGAATAGTATGATTGGCATTCAAAACTTTCAAGACCATAGTCAAATCCGTATTTCCATCTGCAGTTTGCAAATTCTTCATTGCTTCCGCCCACACTTCCATACGTACCCGTTCTTCAGCAGATAAATCGCTTATCAGAGAATGTGAGACGTAAAGAGAGGCAACAGCTATCACCATGGCAGCTAATACCAACCAGAATTTTATCGGATGGATTTCCTTTATAAAGCGCATTATATATAAATAAGATGTAAACTTACGGTATATAAACGGAAAAACAAAAGAAATATTATACCTATAAACACAAAAAGCCTCCATATCATTTCGATATGGAGGCTTCTCTCTAAAAAACGGCAACTACCTACTCTCCCACTTGACGCAGTACCATCGGCGTGATCAGGCTTAACTTCTCTGTTCGGAATGGGAAGAGGTGGAACCCTGATGCTATAGTCACCTAAATAAGTTAGACACGATGCAAAAAAGCAAAGATTTTAAACTGAACGTATATATCCGCCATACAAGGCAAGGACCAAAAGTGAACGGGCAATTAGTAATGCTCGGCTATGATGTTACCACCTGTACACCTGCATCCTATCAACGTTGTAGTCTTCAACGACCCTAAGAAATCTAATCTTGTGGCTGGCTTCGTACTTAGATGCTTTCAGCACTTATCCAATCCCGACTTAGATACCCAGCAATGCACCTGGCGGCACAACTGGTAAACCAGAGGTCAGTCCAACACGGTCCTCTCGTACTAGTGTCAGAGCCACGCAAATTTCATACGCCCACGATAGATAGAGACCGAACTGTCTCACGACGTTCTGAACCCAGCTCGCGTGCCACTTTAATGGGCGAACAGCCCAACCCTTGGGACCTTCTCCAGCCCCAGGATGTGACGAGCCGACATCGAGGTGCCAAACCCCTCCGTCGATATGAGCTCTTGGGAGGGATCAGCCTGTTATCCCCGGAGTACCTTTTATCCTTTGAGCGATGTCCTTTCCATACAGAAACACCGGATCACTATGCTCTAGTTTCCTACCTGATCGACTTGTAAGTCTCCCAGTCAAGCGCCCTTATGCCATTACACTCTGCCGACGGTTACCAATCGTCGTGAGGGCACCTTTAGAAGCCTCCGTTACACTTTTGGAGGCGACCACCCCAGTCAAACTACCCACCAAACAGTGTCCCCGCAACAACGGGTTAGAACTCAAATAATCAAAGGGCCGTATTTCAACAGCGGCTCCACGGACACTGGCGTGCCCGCTTCAAAGCCTCCGGCCTATCCTACACATCAATTACCCAAATTCAATGTTAAGCTATAGTAAAGGTTCACGGGGTCTTTTCGTCCCATCGCGGGTAATCGGCATCTTCACCGATACTACAATTTCACTGAGCTCACGGTTGAGACAGTGTCCAGATCATTACACCATTCGTGCAGGTCGGAACTTACCCGACAAGGAATTTCGCTACCTTAGGACCGTTATAGTTACGGCCGCCGTTTACTGGGGCTTCAATTCAATGCTTCTCTTGCGATGACATCTCCTCTTAACCTTCCAGCACCGGGCAGGTGTCAGGCTGTATACAGCGTCTTTCGACTTCGCACAGCCCTGTGTTTTTGTTAAACAGTTGCCTGGACCGATTCTCTGCGCCCTCCCGCTAACGGGTAGGGACCCTTTTTCCCGAAGTTTACAGGGTTAATTTGCCTAGTTCCTAGCGTATCCCCCAAAGCCACTATTATTATTTCTTATGTGGGCTATGCAACACAAGAAGTCCCTGTAAACGGAAAGACCAACATCCGGGTGACTTTGAAAGAAGATACTGAGATGCTGGATGAAGTTGTAGTAGTGGGCTATGGTACCATGAAGAAAAGTGATATGACCGGTGCTATTTCCTCAGTAGATGTAGACGATTTGGTAAAGCGCACCACAACCAACCCTGCAGAAGCATTACAAGGTAAGATTGCAGGTGTAAACATTATGAAGCTGGTGGTAATGCCGGTGCAGGTGTGCAGGTTAAAATCCGTGGTGTCAAAACGTTTGGTGACAACCAACCTCTTTATATCATTGATGGTTTTCCCGGTGATATTGAAAATGTGAATCCGCAAGATATTCAGTCAATGGAAGTACTGAAAGATGGTGCAGCCGCTGCCATCTATGGTTCGGTTGCCGCAAATGGTGTCATTATCGTAACTACCAAAAACGGTAAAAAGGGTGACATGAAAATTGATTTCAGCACTTATGTAAGCTTTACAAGCGTAGCCAAAAAGCTGGAACTGCTAAATGCCGAAGAATACAAAAGTGTTCATAAACAAATGTATCAGAACTACATGAACCAGTATCCAGATGATACAGAGGTTACTATGCCCGCATTTGTAAATAAAAACACAGGAATAGATACAGACTGGCAGGATGCCATGCTAAGAGGTGGTGTTTCACAAAACTATATGTTCAGTATCCGTGGCGGTTCTGAAAATGCTCAATATTCACTTTCATATAACCATGCTGACGAAAAAGGTATTTTCTTAGGTAACAATTACCGTCAAGATAATGCACGTTTGAAACTCCACATGAGCAAATATATATTTGATATTGATGCTAACATCGCTTTCAAATTTACGGATAGCAAACAACCCGAATATTCCATTAAAGAAATGTACATGATTTCTCCGCTTGTTCCTATCTATGATGATACAAGAGAGTATGGCTTCGGCTTAAGTGACTTTGACGATCTGCCCAGTAACCGTAATGTTATGGCTGACCAGCATTATGAAAAATCTACCGACAAAAAATATCATACCACAGCCAATGTTGCCTTGACCATGAACTTCACCCCATGGCTGAATTTCAAGACAAGCTATGCATACAGAGGTGAGCACCAACGTCAGACTTATCATACTCCGGCCTATGTTGCCGACCCAAAAGCCAAACGTGACTATCCTTATCATAGCGAAACCACAGGATACTGGGAGGAACATGTATGGGAAAATGTATTAAGTTTTAATAAGACATTTGGAAAACACAACGTCAATGCAATGGCAGGTACTTCCATGACTGCCCGCAAATATACATGGAATTCTGTTGGGGTAGAAGGTAAAACCACTGTTTATAAAGTAGAAGACGGAAAATTGGTAACCAGTGAAATTCCGGGCGGATTTCTTGATCCATCTTTCTCAACTGTAGGTGCAGGAGCAGGTGGCACATTTGATGGTAGCGGAACAAAATGGAAATATAACCGCGCCTCTTTCTTCGGCCGACTGAACTATAATTATAATGACCGCTACCTGGTACAGGCAACTGTACGTTATGACGGTTCATCCAAGTTTGGTAAAGACAACCGTTGGGGTTGCTTCCCATCAGTGGCATTAGGCTGGAGAATCAGTCAGGAAGAATTCTTCCCGAAAGACATTGCATTGAATAATTTGAAGTTCCGTGTCAGTTGGGGACGTTTGGGTAATGAAAATGCTTTGGGATATTATGACTTCCTTGCGCTGATTAGTACATACAATGAAATGTATCAAGGATACGTGAAAGGCAACGGTGACAACGCATGGGCAGGAAGCATCGCTCGCGGATTGGAAAACCGTTCTTTGAAATGGGAAACAACGGATACCAAAAATATTGGTTTCGATTTCGGCTTCTTTAACAGCAAATTAACCGGTACATTAAACTACTACTATAACCAAACAGAAGATCTGTTGATAACAAAAGTTCTACCTCCTTCAGCAGGTATGACTAACCCCACCCTGAATGTCGGAAAGATACGCAATACCGGTTTCGAACTTGAATTAAACTGGGGAGAGTGCTATAAAAGACTTTGATTACAATATCGGTTTCAATATGAAGCACCACCAAAAATAAGTGGTTGAAATTGTCAGATGCAGACCAAGTTCTTTCAGGGTGAAGGATTGAAATATGGAACGGAGCATTTCCCGACAGAAACCAGAGTGGGCAAACCTATCGGTGCATTCTATCTTTATAGAACAGACGGTATCTTCCAAAGTATGGATGAAGTAAATGCCCATGTAAACAAGGATGGACAATTATTACAGCCTAATGCCCAACCGGGTGATATCCGTTTTAAAGATTTAGATGGTAATGGAAGCATAGACGCCGGTGACAAAGAATACTGTGGCTCAGGTATCCCGACATTGGAAGCGAACTTAAATCTGTCATTCGGCTATAAAGGATTTGACCTTTCAATCGTACTTGGCAGCGCATGGAACTTCAAATTGTATAACGGAAACAAATATTTCTATGAAGGTATGAACTCTAAATCAAATATGCTGAAGTCTACATTGAATGCATGGACTCCTGACAATAGAAATACGGATGTTCCCCGCGCAGTATATCAAGATCCGAACGGCAACATGAAAGAATCAGACAGATTCCTTGAAAACGGTGATTTTGTCCGTCTGCGTCAGGCACAGTTAGGTTATACTTTACCCAAATCACTCATGCAGAAATTCTATATTGAGAAACTGCGTTTCTATGTAAGTGGTGAAAACTTGTTCACTATCACAGGCTATGATGGTATAGATCCTGAATTCTCTCGTGCCAGTGTGTTGAATACCGGTGTTGATAAATTGATTTATCCGTTTACCCGTTCATTCACCGTTGGAGCTCAACTTACATTCTAATCCTTTAAAGTAATAAGAAAATGAAGAAACTATTATACATAGCAAGTATCTGCATTGCAAGTTTATTTAGCGCTTGTGACGATTATCTCACGGTAGAATCTCCTGACCAGTTGACATCAAGCAGTTTTTGGCGTAACCAGTCTGATGCTGAAGCCGGACTTGCCGCCGCATACTCCCAACTTTACCTGATGACTTATTCGGGTGACATGTGGTCTTTCCCGGAAATCAAATGGCCGGTGGAAGCCTATCGTGAAGATATTATCCAATTAGGAAGCGATGCTCTGAATTACCCGAACTGGGTGGAATTAGGCAACTATACCTACACCAATGGTAACTCTCAGTTCAGTTATTACTGGCAATGCTACTATAAAGGCATCAGTTTTGCTAATCAGGTAATTGAAAAAACCGCAGAAATACCCGATGAGAATATAGACGCAGCAACACGCGAACAATTGGTCAATGAAGGCTACTTTATCCGCGCTTATTACCACATGCAACTTTTATTGAACTGGAAAGAAATCATAGTTCGTGATAAATATATCACTGACCCGGCTGAATTAAGCAAGCCCCTTTCTTCCCGTGAGGATGCATGGAATTTCATCATTGAAGACTTGAAACGTGCAACCAGTCTGCCTGCAACACGTGACGCTGATAATGTAGGCCGTGCCACAAGCGGTTCTGCTTATGCATATCTTGGTTTCGCCTATCTGACACGCGCCTATGAAGAGGCAACCAACAAAGACTCTTATCTGGCCAGTGCTATAGAAGCATTCAACCAAGTAAAAGGATATGAACTGGTTAATAATTTCAGCACTATGTTCAGCGGGGATAATAAGAACAGTAAAGAATCGATTTTTGAAATTCAATTCTCTATGAGTTCTGCAAACGGAGCTACTTATCGTACTCAGTTCCATCGATGGATCGGTGTTTCCGAACTTGGGGGATGGGATGAGATTCTTCCCAGTCAAACATTGATTAGTGAATTCAAAAAAGAAGGGGAAACGGCTACTACAGGACGTTATGACTCGCGTATGTATGCAACATTATTTTTTAATTGTGACTATTATAACGATGGTAACGGACGTGTCTATGGCTACGACTATAATGACTGGTTCGACAACAAAGAACGCGTAGCCTTCCGTAAATTCATGCCCTCGACCTATGAAGGTTTAAACCAAAACTATTCTGCAATCAATGTTCCTTTGATGCGTTATGCCAACGTACTGTTAATGAAAGCCGAAGCATTGAATGAACAGGGACATCCCGAACAAGCTATTCCTTTAATCAATGAAGTAAGAAGCGTTCACGGGGATATGCCACCCATGACAGGTACTTCTCAAGAAGCAGTCCGCGCGCAAATTGAACACGAGCGCATGATTGAATTCCCTCTTGAGACTATCGTTGGTATGATCTCCGCCGTTGGGGCAAACTGTCCTCAGCCCTGCAAGCTGCCGGAAGAACAGGCTTCAATGAAGACAAAAATTCATTCTACCCCACTCCTCTTACAGAGCTGAATGCTAATGATGCCTTAAAATAAGTATTTTCTTTTTTGGTTAGATATAATTAGGCAACAAGGCGGTTTTCGCTACAGTGATACCGCCTTGTAATCTAAAAATGAAGTATCTTTGCCTATAAATAAAACGACATAGATATGTTTACAATTATTGGATTAATGCTCACGGGGATGCTCCTCGGCTTCCTGCTTCGCAAGCAGAAGCTTTCAGGAATACACAAAGTCATCACCGTTCTTATTTGGTTGCTACTCTTTTTATTGGGTATAGATGTAGGCGGCAATCAGAAAATTATCAATGGTCTGCACACTATAGGGTTGGAAGCCATTGTCATCACCTTGGCAGCAGTGCTGGGCAGTGTTACAGCAGCATGGGCTTTATGGTATGTACTTTACAAAAGAAATAAGGAGGGACAAGTATGAAAGGAAGTTTGATTATCGTCGGATTCTTTGTACTGGGAGCTCTTTGTGGGGTATATCACCTTATTCCATACGACTTTACACAAAGTAAGCTAAGTTTCTACGCCTTGTGTGCGTTAATGTTCAGTGTAGGAGTCAGTGTAGGTAATGATCCGCAGACTTTACGTAATTTCCGTTCATTAAACCCCCGCCTGATCTTTCTACCGGTCATGACCATATTGGGAACACTGGCAGGATGCGCAGTGGTCAGTCTGTTTCTCTCGCACCGCTCAGTAACAGACTGTATGGCAGTAGGTGCCGGTTTCGGCTATTACTCTCTATCCAGTATCTTTATTACAGAATATAAAGGTCCGGAGTTGGGAACCATTGCATTATTATCCAATATCACACGTGAGATTATCACTTTGCTTTTTGCCCCGTTGCTAGTACGCTGGTTTGGCAATCTGGCCCCTATTTCTGCCGGAGGAGCCACTACGATGGATACAACATTACCCATCATCACCCGCTATTCCGGTCAAAGCTTCGTAGTGGTTTCTTATATTTCACGGCTTTGTAGTAGACTTCAGCGTACCTTTTCTTGTGACTCTTTTCTGTTCTATTTAAAATAACAATAACCATGAAACACTCTCTTCATACTGTTCTTACACTGTTGTTTGTTTGTGCTTCCGCCTGGGGTGAAAATGTGCCCTGGCAGAATCCACAAATAAATGAAATAAACCGTGAACCTGCCCATGCCCATTTCATTCCTTATACGAATGAGGCCAATGCACTGAAACAACAGGCTTTACCTGCCGCCCAGCGTTTTGCAGTAAACCCTGCTACAGAACGCCGCATTTCACTAGACGGAACCTGGAAGTTCTTATTCTCTAAAAACAATGAGGAATGCCCGACAGATTTTTATAAAATGGGGTATAACACCAAACGCTGGAAAGACATACAGGTTCCGGGAAGCTGGGAACTGCAAGGATTTGACTCCCCCATCTATACTGACGTAGCTTACCCCTTCCCTGCCAATCCGCCTCATGTTCCAACCGATTACAATCCGGTAGGAGCATACGTACGTGAATTTACCGTACCGGCCCATTGGAAAGGAATGGATATCTTCCTTGATTTTGAAGGAGTTGAGTCCGCTTTTTATTGCTGGGTAAACGGTGAATTGGCAGGATACAGTGAAGACAGCCGTCTTCCGGCTCATTTCAATATTACTCCGTTCTTAAAAGCCGGGAAGAACAAACTGGCCGTTAAAGTTTTCCGTTATAGTGACGGTTCCTACCTGGAGGATCAGGATTACTGGAAATATAGCGGTATTGAACGCGATGTATATCTCTATGCCCGTCCTCAAAGCCGTGTACAAGACTTCAAACTGGTAGCCGGTCTGACAAATGGTTATAAAGACGGAGATTTTAATCTGGATATCACACTCCACAAGCCTCATCTGGGAGGAATCGTGGAAGTGAAGGTTATGGACAAAGGCAATGTAATTTACCAGCATAAAAAGGAAATAACTTCTGCTACAGATACTTTATTCGCTCAGAAACACTTGTTCCCGGCCATATTGCCTTGGAATGCCGAAACACCCAATCTTTATACATTGGTAGTCAGCACCTACGACGCTCAAGGAAAAGCCTTGGAATCATTCACACAGCCTTTCGGTTTCCGTTCTGTGGAAATGCGTAACGGCATGCAACTGATAAATGGGGTAGCCGTATTGTTTAAAGGAGTAAACCGCCATGAACACGATCCGCATCATGGTCGTACCATCACCGTAGAGAGCATGATAAAAGACATTCAGTTGATGAAACAATTCAACCTGAATGCTGTACGCACTTGCCATTACCCCAACCGCTATGAATGGTATGCATTGTGTAACGAATACGGTTTGTATCTGGTAGATGAAGCAAACATTGAAAGCCATGGTATGCAGGCGCATAAAGATGGCACACTGGCTAATAATCCCGATTGGGAAGTACCGTTTATGCAACGCATGAGCCGCATGGTGCTGAGGGACCGCAATATCACTGCCATTGTCACTTGGTCAATGGGAAATGAGTCCGGCTACGGAAAACACTTTGAAACGTTATATGACTGGACCAAGAAGTTTGACCCTACCCGCCCTGTACAATATGAAGGAGGTGGTTATGATGCCAAATCTGACATTTATTGTCCGATGTATGCACGTGTCTGGGCGCTCCGCCGCCATGTAAACCAACGCGACGCACGCCCGATGATTCTATGTGAATATGCCCACGCCATGGGTAACAGTGTAGGTAACCTGCAAGACTATTGGGATTTGATTTATAAATATGACCAGTTGCAAGGTGGTTTCATATGGGACTGGGTAGACGCTACTTTTGATATCAAAGACAAGAACGGCAATAAGATTTGGGCTTACGGAGGCGATATGGGCTTTGTAGGTGTTCCTAATGACTCCAACTTCTGTGCCAACGGACTGGTAGCGGCAGACCGTTCACTTCATCCACACATCTGGGAAGTAAAAAAAGTATATCAATACATTCATTTTGAGCCGGTTGCCCTTACCACCTAAGCAAATCAAAGTGACTAATTGGCATGATTTTATCGGCTTGGAAGATTACAAACTACACTGGACTGTAGAAACAGACGGAAAAGCTGTACAAAGCGGTGAAATGGATTTCCCGACAATGACTGCCCGTTCTTCTGCCTTCATCACTATCCCGATGAACTTGATTCCTAACGATGGAAAAGAATACTTCCTGAAATTGGAAGCATTTACCAAAAAGGAAGCCCCATTAGTTCCGAAGGGACATCAGGTAGCCATGGAGCAATGGCAACTGAATCCGGAAGGAGAACGGCTGCTGAATGCTACATGGACTGCCCGGGAACTAGTAGACAAAACTGTAAATACCGAACGTACTCCGGATGCCATTACCTTGACAGGAGAGAACTTCCGTATCGCATTCTCTACTGCTGATGGTGAAATGACAGAACTCTTATATAACGGGAAGAATCTGATAAAAGAAGGATTGCAACCCAATTTCTGGCGTGCGTTAACCGACAATGATGTTGCCAACAACCACCTGGAACGTTGCGGCATCTGGAAATTTGCAGGCAAGAACGCCAAGTTACAAAGTATCGACCTGAAAGAAGATCAAACAAACAACTGGCAACCGTTACTGTAAATTATAAACTGGAAGCACAAGAATCAACTTTGCAGACCGTCTATCAAGTACGACCCAATGGAGCAGTCAAAGTAAGTATGCACTTTGTACCCGGCAACAAATCCCTTCCTGAAATGCCACGTCTGGGTATGCGTATGATTCTTCCGGCAGAATACGATGTGATGACCTGGCTGGGCCGCGGACCACAAGAAAACTATGCAGACCGCAAGACGGGTTATCCTATCGGGCTCTATACCGCTACAGTATGGGAACAATTCCATCCGTATGTCCGTGCACAGGAACCGGCAACAAAACCGATGTACGATGGGTTGCATTGCGTAATAAAGCAGGGGAAGGCCTGTTAATCACAGGTGAGGAACCGCTGAATGTCAGCGCATGGAATTTCCCGTTGGAGGATATTGACTATGTAGCATTCAATACAGAACGCCGTCATGGTGGAAGTATTATGAAGAAAGACATGGTATGGTTAAACATCGACCACCGTCATATGGGGGTAGGTGGAGATAATACCTGGGGAGCGCAAGTACATCCGGAATATACCATCACTCCGCACGAATGGCAATACAGCTTTACCATGCAACCTTTGAGCAATCAAGACGATGCCGCTGAAAAAGCGCATAAGAAATGGTTTTAAAATAATAACGAAATGACATGAAATATAAATTTACCAAAATCATTCTTCTCACAGCAGTAGTCGCAGGTCTCACAACGGCCTGCACACCTGCCGGTGAGAACATCCCCACAGGCAAAAGATATGAATTCAATAACATACTGGATATAACCTATACCCCCGATACACTGACACGTTGCGGGGGATGGTTTACAGACGCCGGTTCCTGGATGGGATTTACCCTTCCGCAGAAAGATCACTGGGTGAACGGTTTCTGCGGTCCGTTCAGTCTGGATATGAACCGACGCCAATGGATGGCGCAATCTGCTGTCACGGTAAGATATGCCGATCAGGCGAATGTTATATTTACTCCGGATTCCACTTGTTATTTCCCGGGAGAGTTATATCTTTCGGCAAGTTCAGAGGAAGGTAAAATCATTCAACGCTTGAATTTTTTAGATGCTTCTACCGCATTGCTCCGCATTCACTCCGATGCAGGAAAGGAACTCTCCTTAACTGCCAGCCAATGGGGAAAAGAGATACAAGTCCAAACAGACCAGAATACCGTCATCGCCCGTCATCCCTCCGGTGAGATTGTAGCATTAACTTTTACCCCGGATGTTAGCGTAAAGGGCACTGACAATAATTACCAGGCAAAAATCAATGGCAGCGAACACGACACCTACGTAGCCATTTCTTTCTATACCGGAGAAAAAGAACTTTCTGCCGGATTACAGAAAGCGCAATTGGCTCTAAGCAATCCGCAGGAAGGGCTCAAAGCCAACAAAGAACGCTGGGAAGGTTATCTCACCAAGATTCTGCGCAAAGATATGAAACCTGAGTATGACCGTATCGCCGTGAAAGCAGTTGTTACACTTATCAGCAACTGGCGTACCCACCGTGGCGGATTGCTCCACGAAGGAATTGTTCCGAGTCATGCAGCATACTACTTCGTAGGATTCTGGGCCTGGGACACCTGGCGCTTCTCTGCCGCCCTGGCAAAATTCGATCCTAAACTTGCCAAAGACAACATCCGCGCCATGTTTGACTACCAGCAACCGGACGGCATGATTATAGACTGCATCTACACCGATCCTGCCGAGAACAATGCACGCGACAGCAAACCTCCTCTCGTATCCTGGGCTGTAGACGAAATATTCACCCATACCAATGATACGGCATTCATCAGCGAAATGTATCCGCAATTGATGGCCTATTACAAATGGTGGTACAACAAGCGTGACCATAACCGCAACGGTATGTGTGAATACGGTTCCACCGATGGTACACTGGAAGCGGCAGCATGGGAAAGCGGCATGGATAACGCCATCCGTTTCGATGATGCCAAGATGCTGAAAAATGACGGTGCGGAGGATGCATGGAGCATGGATCAGGAAAGTGTTGACCTGAATGCCTATCTGGCTTTGGAATGCAAGTTATTGAAAAAGTTCGCCGGTATTTTGGGAGTAACTTTCGATGGTCCGGATTACAGCAGCCAGGTAGCCGATTATTCTCGACAAAGAAAAAGGTTTCTTCTTCGATCGCCGCTTAAAAGACGGAAGCTTCATACAGGAACCGGGATGCGAAGCATATACTCCGTTATGGACAGAAGTAGCTACTGCCGATCAGGTAAAAGCCATGTTGCCCCTGCTGACCGATACAGCCAAGTTCTCTACCTACATTCCCTTCCCCACAGTAGCAGCAGACAACCCGAAGTATAACCCACGTGGCTATTGGCGTGGCCCTATCTGGTTGGATCAGACTTATTTCGCTATCCGCGGTCTGCGCAACTATGGATATAACAAGATGGCGGATGAATATACCCTCCAGGTATTCGACCGTCTGCAAGGCTTGAAAG
>OKWD01000148.1_pt1 | contig 12867 bp, 19 predicted proteins | sample 1607011 | NCBI WGS metagenome assembly OKWD01 (sample SAMN04414077, study PRJEB24778) | human gut metagenome | material: faecal | host: Homo sapiens | reverse complement strand
TGATTATGCATGATCCCTGTAGCTAAGGGCAAGATACCCTTCCTCATGGCTCTATCCTATATGCTGTTTACAGCAGGATTCGTATTCGCCATGATGCTGCAACTGGCTGTGTACAATAAAAAGACACTCCCGTTAAACGCCAATGTCATGCGAAGCAATCGGGGAAGTTCCTTATTCCAGACCATTATCATCTCATGTGCTTTTTTCCTGCCCTTGATTATCAACAAAGCTCTGACAGCTTTCTTTGAACAGGATACAGCCTGCATCATCATGATGATTATAGGGTTGTTACTGATTGCAACCCACAATATTTGGATAAAAATATCTATAACCGTTTCATGAAGCGCCGTTATGAGAATATGGAAGGCTTCCGTGACTCACGTTAAAACGAATTGCGTATGAATATCATAATAAACCAATTACAAAAGAACTTTGGCCCGAAAGTGGCTGTAGACATAGAAAATTACTCCATTCAAAGCGGTGACATGTTGGGACTGGTGGGCAATAACGGAGCAGGAAAAACGACCCGTGTTCCGCCTGATGCTGGACTTGCTGAAAGCCGACGGAGGCAGTGTACATATCGGAACATCGATGTGAGCCGGAGTGAGGAATGGAAAAATATAACGGGAGCTTTCATTGACGAAGGTTTCCTGATAGATTATCTTACCCCCGAAGAATATTTCTACTTTGTAGGAAAAATGTACGGGCTAACAAAAGAAGAAGTAGATAAACGTGTCGCTAGGTTTGAACGTTTTTATGAATGGCGAAGTCATCGGACAAAAAAAACTGATTCGTAACTATTCGGCAGGCAACAAACAGAAAATAGGTATCATTTCGGCTATGCTGCACCAACCGCAGGTACTGGTTCTAGATGAACCGTTCAACTTTCTGGACCCTAGTTCGCAGTCCATTATCAAGCATTTACTGAAAGCTTATAATGAAGAAACCGGAGCCACCATACTGGTATCCAGCCATAATCTGAACCACACAGTAGATATATGCCCACGCATCGCTCTGTTGGAAAACGGAAAGATTATCCGAGATATTGACAATAAAGGGAATTCCGCCGAAAAGGAATTAGAGGACTATTTTAATGTAACAGAATGAAAAAACTACTATCCCATTTGCTGGTATTAGGTACACTGGCCATGTTGTTGGTTTCATGCGGTACCTCTGCCCCACGTTATAACTACAAGGAACTGGCGCGTGCCTCCATCCGTCTGAATATGGATATTGACATGAAAGACAATCACCAACTGTACGTAGAATCAGCAGCATGGCTGGGAGTCCCCTACCGTGGCGGTGGTAACAGCAAACGGGGAGTGGACTGTTCCGGACTGACTTCACATTTATATAAAAAGGTATACCACAAAAAGCTGAAACGTAACTCAGATGACCAACGTACCCAAGATTGCCATAAAGTAAGTAAGAGAAACTTGCGCGAAGGAGATTTGGTATTCTTCCATAACGGCAGAAAAAACGGATTGCCAGTCATGTAGGTATTTATTTGAAAAATAATAAGTTCATCCATGCCAGTACCAGCCGGGGAGTCATAATCAGCAGCCTGAATGAAGATTATTACCGTAAACACTGGTTAAGTGGAGGCCGTCCTTGACAAAATCCTTGCGAACAATATATTCATTACACTAAAATGAATTTAATTTGAAAGAATGAAATACACAACATACCTTTTTGATTTTGATTACACACTAGCCGATTCTTCACGCGGCATCGTTATCTGCTTTCGTAATGTACTGGAACGCCATGGGCATACGGGCATCAGTGATGAAGCCATAAAACGCACCATTGGAAAAACACTGGAAGATTCATTCAGTATTTTGAGCGGAATCACTACTCCCGAAACATTAGCCGAATATAAAAAAGAATATGTAAAGGAAGCAGATACATACATGACTGTCAACACTTTCTTTTTTCCTGAAACGGTTACCGTGCTGAAAACACTGAAAAGCCAAGGTGCCCAAATAGGTATCATTTCCACTAAATTCCGTTTTCGTATCCGCGAAATGGTAGACCAACATTTTCCGAAAGATTTTTTTGACATTATTATCGGAGGAGAGGATGTAAAGCAAGCCAAGCCAGATCCCCAAGGTATAAAAAAAAGCACTACGCCGGCTGCATCGCCGGAAAAGCGAAACACTCTACATCGGTGACAGCACAGTGGACGCAGAAACCGCCCAAGCAGCCAAAGTAGACTTCGTAGGTGTGCTCAATGGCATGACAACCCGTGAAGAACTGATGGTCTACCCACATCGGCAAATACTAGACAATCTTTCGTTACTTCCATTAATTCATAAATTCACCCCTTACGAACCAGACAAACATTTTCCGGAAAAGTTCTTTTATTCTTCCTGCTTTCCCCCAAAAATAGTAGCCTTCTACAAACTGCTCCATCAAAAACAAATAAGAGGGAAACATGAAATAAAAGAGAATCCGACATGTTGCGTCTGTAAGAACTGCGGAAACACGTTTCAAGGAAATTATTGTCCCCATTGCGGACAAAACCGCCACACGCCACGTTTTACCATACGAAATGCCTTTCAGAATATTTTAAGTGGGTTCTTTAACATAGACCATGGTTTCAGCCGTAACCTGATAGAACTACTCTACCGACCAGGATACATGATACGGGATTATCTGAAGGGAAAACGTGTACATTACTATAAACCATTTCAAACCTTGTTCGTTCTGGCTGCTCTATACATCATGGGCGTACAACTCATTGAACCCGGCAGCGAATAAAACTATACGGAAAAGGAAATGGAAGAAGAGCTACTATCGCCAGCCTGATGGACGACATCAAGTACCAACAGGAACAGACATCAGACAGTTGTACCAAATATTATCTAGGACAAAGTATTACTTATGCAGACAGTGCACAGTGGGCCCAAACTCACAGTTTATCAGAATCAATACAAGCACAAATCGATGCAAAATTCAGCAATCAAGACCCCAATGAGCTAAAAAAAAGAAATAAGCAAACAAATAAAAAAGGAGCTTAAACAAAAAATAAAAGCAAAAAACGGCGAGATTGATGACTGGAGAGGCTGATGAAAGAAATTGGTACGACTTTGGCAAAACAAGATAGCTTGCGGATAGCCACTTTAGGAAGAGAAGCCAACAAACAAGACTCAACCATATCGGAAATAAGAAAAAACATATTGGCAAACATGGCCCAACAAGATAATCCCTATGAAGATCAAGATATCTGGAATGATTTGAACGAAGCCGGAAGTGAAATGAAAAATGTCTTTAACGAAATGACTAACAATTATTTCACAGAAAATAGCTTTCTCTCTGCAGTCGGTAACCTGATGAAAAGTTGGATACATGGCAACAAAGCCTTCAGCATCCTTGCTCTGCTCCCTCTTTTTACAATAAGCACCCGGTTAAGCTTCTGCCGGACCTCTATCGGACGTAGACTAAATCTGACGGAAAACTTTTTTGCACAAGTTTATATAGCCTGCCAAATCTTATGGATTTCTTTACTGATCCTGCCATTTACCGGAACAGCACATTTGAATGATATTTTTGATTTAAGTTACAAAGCAATCTTTATATTATTTGTCTGGGATTACCGCCAACTGTTCGGACTTTCCTGGTGGAAAAGCTTCTACCGTACAATAATCATGTTTTGGTATTGCTTTTTGGGACTGTTGCTAGTCTGTTCTATCATTATAGGCATCATTGTATTGATAGCCTATATTATACAATGGGGTAAATAAAAGTACAATCACACAAACCTTATTTATACAATCGCGCATCCACAAAATGCAATATGAATAAAAACATTGAGTACAAGAAAAAAGAAGATGTTTTTTCTTTGCAGATATAAATAAATATAGTAATTTTGTGCCCGATTTAGTCCGATGAGGTAGAAAAGTGAAGGCAGTGATGCATTCCACCTTACGGAGAAAACCGTTTAATATTATAAAAAGATGTACGTAATTGTAGAAATTAACGGTCAGCAGTTCAAAGCTGAAGAAGGTAAAAAACTGTTTGTACACCACATTCAGAACGCAGAAAACGGCGCAACTGTTGAATTTGAAAAAGTATTGTTGGTAGACAACAATGGAACAGTAACTGTAGGTGCTCCTACTGTAGAAGGTGCCAAGGTAGTTTGTGAAGTAGTATCTCCGCTGGTAAAAGGCGACAAAGTACTTGTATTCCACAAAAAGAGAAGAAAAGGTTATAGAAAACTGAACGGTCACCGCCAGCAGTTTACAGAGTTAACTATTAAACAAGTTATTGCTTAATCATTTAAAATTTAAGAAGAAATGGCACATAAAAAAGGTGTAGGTAGTTCTAAGAACGGCCGTGAATCAGCAAGTAAGAGATTAGGCGTTAAGATATTTGGTGGACAGGCTTGTAAAGCAGGTAACATCATTGTTCGTCAGAGAGGTACAGAATTCCATCCGGGTGAAAACATCGGTATGGGACGTGACCATACTCTTTTCGCTTTAGTAGATGGTACAGTATGTTTCAAAGTAGGTCGCAATGACAGAAGATCTGTTTCTGTTGTTCCGGCTGTAGAAGCATAATCAGTTACAAAATAAAAAAATTGAAAGACTCTTCATTCCTTGAAGAGTCTTTTCTTTTAGAATACCCTGAACACTAAAACCTTACCTTCAGTTCGGATTATAAAATGCCTGGCCAATGCCTCATTCAAAGTCCCTTGCCACCAATTGGTAAACACAGACAAAGGATAAGCCAACCCTTCGGCAGATAAAGCCGTACTATTCATATTAAAAACAGAAATCTGCTGACCGATATAAGATTCAAACATACTGTCCTCCCTTATGGGAACAAAAATACCATAATCAGTCATCATACTAACCTCCGCCTGCTCCATATAATCCGCCAGCAAGCTGACATTCCCTATTGTATGATCTTCTCTTTTTCCTGTAGCCCCCATGATAGTAATACGCTTCCTCTCCTGTGACAGGCAGAAGCGAAATGCCTTACTCAAATCATTTGTTTCCTGCTCTGCCTCACTATGAATCAACGAAGCATATCGCTCTTTAATATCCGGCAATAAAGAATCGCCATCGCCAACAATGGCTTCCGGCATTCTACCTGAACGAATATAAGTATTTGCTGCCCCGTCACAACAAACCACATAAGGACACTGCCTCAACCACTCCAGTGCCAACGGATGGGAAGGGAAATCACCATCAGCCAGAATAATTGTTTCCGGCACGTCACATCCTATCGGTAATTTATACTCTTTCATAAGATAAATTCATTAATTGTTTCCACTTCAAATAACCGAAACAAGCGATTACCGCATAAAGTCCATACAAAAAAGAAGTGAAATATAAATCTTTGTAAATATAGATACCACAAGAAACAGCATCAACAACCAGCCATGCCAACCATTGTTCCACATATTTATGTGCAAGCATCCACATGGCAATAATACTAAGTGCTGTTGTAAAACTATCCCACCAGGGCACCGTACTATCTGTACAAGTTTCGAGAATAATCCCTATCAGCACAAACACCACAAGCAGCACAACAAACATAGGCAACAGCAGCTTAGACGGTGTGCCGGAAACAGGCTTCTCCCCTTTATCCGGCGTATGGCGCAACCACATCCACCAACCATAAATTCCAGCCAACAAATAATAGATACTGATAACAGAATCGGCATACAGACCTACTTGATAATAAATAACTATATAAATGGCAGGCATAATAACACTGACCGGCCACAACCAAATGCTCGCCTTATATTCAAACCATAAATAAAGCAGACCGATTAAAGTGCCCGCTATCTCAAGATAATTCATCCTTCTTACTTTTCATTTTCTAATCTGGATACAAAAGTAACGAATAACTCATACACCTTACCATTTTTTTATCTATCTTTGTCCATTAATTCAAGAAATATCAAAAAGACTGAAAAGATATGCTTACCATTAAACAAATTACAGACAACACGGAAGAGGTAATCCGCGGACTGGAAAAGAAGCATTTTAAAGATGCAAAAGCAACGATAGAACAAGTGCTTGCATTCAATGACAAAAGACGTAGCACGCAGAATCAATTAGATAAAAACCTGGCAGAAGTGAACTCGCTCTCCAAATCTATCGGGCAACTGATGAAAGAAGGGAAGAAAGAAGATGCTGAAACAGCTAAAGCACGTGTAGCCGAAATCAAAGAAACCAGCAAAGCTTTACAAGCAGAAATGGACAAAGCACAGGAAGACATGACCAACCTGCTTTACACCATTCCCAATGTTCCTTATGACAGTGTGCCCGAAGGTGTAAGCGCTGAAGACAATGTGGTGGAAAAAAAATGGGCGGTATGGAAACCGAACTCCCCAAGAATGCGCTTCCCCATTGGGAACTTGCCAAAAAATACGACTTGATAGATTTTGACTTGGGCGTGAAAATCACAGGGGCAGGTTTTCCTGTATATAAAGGTAAAGGGGCACGTCTTCAACGCGCATTAATCAATTTCTTCCTGGATGAAGCCCGCGCTTCCGGTTACGAAGAAATCATGCCACCGACGGTAGTAAACACCGCATCGGGCTACGGAACAGGACAACTTCCCGACAAAGAAGGACAAATGTATCATTGTGAAGTAGATGATTTGTACTTGATTCCAACCGCAGAAGTTCCTGTAACCAATATCTATCGTGACGTGATTTTGGACGAAAAACAATTGCCTATCAAGAATTGCGCATATACTCAATGTTTCCGTCGTGAAGCCGGATCTTACGGCAAAGACGTACGTGGGTTGAACCGTTTGCACGAATTCTCAAAAGTAGAACTGGTACGCATTGACAAACCCGAACATTCCAAACAGTCACATCAGGAAATGTTGGACCATGTAGAAGGCCTGTTGAAGAAATTAGAACTCCCCTATCGCATTCTCCGCCTTTGCGGTGGTGATATGAGTTTACAGCTGCACTTTGCTTTGACTTTGAGGTGTATTCGGAAGCACAACAGCGTTGGCTGGAAGTAAGTTCTGTATCCAATTTCGATACGTATCAGGCTAATCGCCTGAAATGCCGTTACCGTTCTGCCGAAAAGAAAACAGAATTATGCCATACTTTGAACGGTTCCGCACTGGCTTTGCCGCGTATTGTTGCAGCCTTATTAGAAAATAATCAGACTCCGGAAGGTATCCGTATCCCTAAAGCATTAGTTCCTTATTGCGGATTCGAGATGATTGACTAATAACAGCTAATTACATATATTGAATGTCATTCTGAGTATTATTCAGAATCCGATCTTTCCCGACAGATTCTGTCTTGTATGCAGAATGACATTCTTTTTTTATTATTTCAACCTGATTACTAACCATTTAACCTATTATTATGAATACTTCACAGAAAATTTCATGGTACCTCCTTGCCTTTGTAGGCATGATGTTTTTTGCAATTGGTTTTGCATTGGGCATTAACTCTTTCCTAATGCCGGTATTAGAACGGTCAATGGAAATGTCGGCTTCAGAATCCAATCTCCTGCTTGCCGCCACGTTTGTTCCATTCCTAATTTTTGGTATACCGGCCACCAAATGCATTGAAGCCATCGGTTACAAAAAAACAATGGCTCTTTCATTCATCATTTTCGCGATCGCTTTCGGATTATTCATCCAAGCAGCCGCAACAGAATCTATTGTATGGTTTCTTTTCGCCTCATTCATCTGTGGTGCCGCCAATGCAGTACTCCAAGCGTCAGTAAATCCATATGTAACTATTCTTGGCCCTATAGAGTCTGCCGCAAAACGTATTTCCATCATGGGTATTTGCAACAAACTGGCTTGGCCTGCCACTACTCTTTTTATTACCTTAGTAATCGGCAAAACCATAGACCAAATAAAAATGGAAGATTTGTTCCAGCCATTTGGTATTATTGTCGGTATTTTCGTTGTATTAGGCATTATCGCCTTAATGGCTCCACTGCCTGAAGTAAAAGCTGCCGGAGAGGATGCCGCCACAGATGCGGAAGAAGCGGTTGCCTGTCCGTATGCAGAAGGTAAAACTTCCATCATGCAATTTCCTCACTTGCTATTAGGAGTACTTGCTCTTTTCCTTTATGTAGGTGTGGAAACCATAGCCTTGGCAACTGCAACCGGATATGCCAAAGCATTGGAGCTGCCGGGTGACAATTACGGATTTATCCCTTCCATCGGTATGGTAGTAGGATACATTTGCGGCGCAACCTTAATCCCTAAATATCTGAGCCAGGCTACCGCAATGAAAATATGTGCCATCATAGCCATCATTGGTTCTGCATTAGTAGCAACCATGCCGGCTGAAATTTCAATCTATTGCATATTCTTTATGGCATTAGGATGCTCATTAATGTGGCCCGCATTATGGCCTCTCGCAATGGCGGATCTCGGCAAATTCACCAAAGCCGGCTCTTCATTGCTAAACCATGGCTATTGCCGGTGGAGCGGTTATGCCATGGGTGCGCGGTGTGGTTCAAGATGCAAACTAGCTTCCAGACCTCCTACTGGATCTGTGTTCCCTGTTTCCTTTTCATCCTATATTATGGAATGATAGGATATAAAATCAGAACAAAGAAATAATCTCTTTTTCACATCAAGAACAAACTGCAACAAAATCAAAAACGGATTTATCATGATAGGATCAGCCGCCCCTCACAAAAGGGCGGCTTTTCTTTTGTCTTTAAAAAATATAATCCTACCTTTGCATAAATTATCAATTTGACAATCAACTCAGAAAAACAACGAACTTATAGTATAGCAAAATGAATAAGATTATTTCAAAAGAACATTTCTCGGAAAAGGTCTTTAAATTGGTCATAGAGGCACCTCTGATTGCCAAGTCACGTAAGGCCGGACATTTCGTAATTGTCCGTGTCGGTGAAAAAGGAGAACGTATGCCACTTACTATCGCCGGTGCCGATCCCGTAAAAGGTACCATCACACTGGTAGTACAGGAAGTTGGTCTTTCTTCTACACGACTTTGTGAATTGAACGAAGGAGATTATATTACAGATGTTGTTGGTCCGCTGGGTAAAGCCACCCACATTGAAAATTTCGGAACTGTAGTCTGTGCCGGAGGAGGAGTAGGCGTTGCTCCGATGCTTCCTATCGTACAGGCTTTGAAAGCTGCCGGCAACCGCGTAATTACCGTATTGGCCGGACGTACCAAAGAATTAATTATCCTTGAGAAAGAAATGCGTGAAAGCTCTGATGAAGTAATCATTATGACAGACGACGGCTCATACGGGCGCAAAGGATTAGTGACTGAAGGCGTGGAGGAAGTAATCAAACGTGAAACGGTAAACAAATGTTTCGCCATCGGTCCTGCCATCATGATGAAATTCGTTTGCCTGCTGACTAAAAAATATGAAATTCCCACAGACGTTTCTCTGAACACCATTATGGTGGATGGAACCGGTATGTGTGGTGCCTGCCGTATCACTGTAGGAGGCAAAACACGTTTTGTTTGTGTTGACGGCCCGGAATTCGACGGCCATCAAGTAGATTTTGACGAAATGTTGAAACGCATGGGAGCTTTCAAAGATATAGAAAAAGAAGAAATTCACAAACTAGACACCGAAAAGCCGACGACTTGTGAAGCGACTAAAGAACTGGACGGCCGGGATGCCGAATGGCGTGCAAGCTTACGTAAAGCCATGAAGCCTAAAGAACGAATGGCTATCCCCCGTGTAAAAATGAACGAACTGGATGCAGAATACCGTTCACATAGCCGTAAGGAAGAAGTCAATCTAGGTTTGAATGAAGAGCAAGCTGTAACGGAAGCAAAACGTTGTTTGGACTGCCCCAACCCTACTTGTATGAACGGATGCCCCGTAGGAATCAATATCCCGAAATTCATCAAAAATATAGAACGCGGTGAATTCCTTGAAGCTGCCAAAACCTTAAAAGCAACCAGTGCATTACCTGCTGTCTGCGGGCGTGTATGTCCTCAAGAAAAACAGTGTGAATCACAATGCACTCATCTGAAAGCCGGACACGAAGCCGTTGCCATAGGCTATTTGGAACGTTTTTGCTGCTGATTACGAACGTGAAAGCGGTCAAATATCCGTACCGGAAGTAGCGGAAAAGAACAACATAAAAGTGGCAGTTATCGGTTCAGGTCCCGCCGGACTCTCATTTGCTGGAGATATGGCTAAACAGGGATACGATGTCACTGTATTCGAAGCTTTACATGAAATAGGGGGTGTATTAAAATATGGGATTCCCGAATTCCGCCTACCCAATAAAATCGTAGATGTAGAAATTGACAATTTATCCAAGATGGGTGTCAAATTCATGAAGGACTGCATCGTAGGAAAGACAATCAGTGTGGAAGACTTGGAAGCAGAAGATTTCAAAGGTATATTTGTAGCATCAGGTGCCGGGCTTCCCAACTTCATGAATATCCCGGGTGAAAATTCTATCAATATCATGTCTTCCAACGAATATCTGACTCGTGTAAATCTAATGGATGCAGCCAGTGAGGATTCGGATACTCCTGTAACATTCGGCAAACGTGTAGCAGTAATCGGCGGTGGTAACACAGCTATGGACTCTGTCCGCACAGCACGCCGCTTGGGAGCAGAACGCGCAATGATTATTTACCGCCGTTCGGAAGAAGAAATGCCTGCCCGCCTGGAGGAAGTGAAACATGCTAAAGAAGAAGGTGTGGAATTCCTGACTCTGCATAACCCCATAGAATATATTGCCGATGAAAAGGGGCGTGTGAAACAAGTCGTTTTACAGAAAATGGAATTAGGCGAACCAGATGCTTCCGGCCGTCGCAGTCCGATAGCTATTCCAGGAGCAACAGAAACCATTGACATTGATATGGCGATAGTCAGCGTAGGCGTCTCCCCTAACCCGATTGTTCCCAGTTCCATCCCGGGATTGGAATTGGGACGCAAAGGAACAATTGCCGTAAATGAAAATATGCAATCGTCAATCCCGACTATTTATGCCGGTGGCGATATTGTGCGTGGTGGAGCTACAGTTATCCTTGCAATGGGTGACGGACGTAAAGCAGCTGCTTCCATGCATGCACAACTCTCCTCCAAATAAATATTATCATTTTCACTAATTTAGCCCGTTATTAAAAATTAACGGGCTATTTTTATTCTATACCGAAAATAAATCACACAGACAGAATGGACCCCATAAATCCATATAGACCTATATCGCCTATCTGACCAATGTACTGACATCAATTGAAATACATACCATGAATATGAACTCTGTCACTATATCTGAAAATAAAATACAAAACTTGATTACCAAATATTGAAGTAACTATCTAAATGTCTATATGAAGTGTGCTCCATGACAACAAAAGAGGTGTAAACGAATCCTTTTATTAACCAAATAAAATTTAAAGTATTCACATTATAAACAATTAATAACTCAAATTTAACCAGCATTAAACTCACTCCAGATTACTTTTGTTACCAATTATAACCATAAAGAAAAAACGAATGACCCAAAGGGTAAATTTTAGCATATTATTCTGCACTATCAGTATACTGACAGCACAAGCACAATGGAACAAACAGGACTCGATTCGTTTACAGGAGCTATTGAATGGAGATGGAGAACTAAAAATCAACACAGAAGCCGTAAAGTCTATCCATTTCGACTTTCAATCGGACAAAGACAATATAAAAGGTACTCCAATCATGTCCGAAGACAAACCGTGGATGAAGTTTCTGAAAGACTTGCCTAAAAACTTCGGCGACACAACCAAATGGGTACGCCCTAACTTTGTGCGTCTTACTCCCTACACTCCTTACACCACATGGCATGAAGATCCGGTTAATGATCCCATTTTCTTGAAAAGAAAAGACTCTCTGACAATATCATGGAAACTAAATATCAAACTGATTCCCGGTTTGCAAAACGCTATGTAATATTACCTGCCGGCATGGATCAAACGGTAACTCCCAGTAATAACCCATTAATAGGAGGACTGGATGCCGACAAATTCCTGTATGAATCTTTAACCAAACGAGGACGTGCCATCCGACGTAATCGTAATCGTGCCAAAGGTTGGAAAATCTATCAAAGTTACGTACCAACCCGACAGGATTCCATCTTGTTTCCTAGAATCAGCAAAGTATCTGAACAAGATTCATTGCCCAAACAAGACACTTTGCTTATCAAAAAGGATTCAGCAATTATTAACCAAAACTCATTACTTCTTAAAGACAAAATAAACGGCAAGGACCAAACAGAGAAAAGCCGCTAAATGGTTCCACTTCAGTTCTGTTTTAAATGCCCAAACAGAAAATAATGTAAATACAGCCAATGTGATAACTTCTTGAATCACCTTGAGTTGCATAATATCAAACGGTCCTCCACTATCTTTAAACCCAAGACGATTGGCAGGAACCTGAAGACAATATTCAAAAAAAGCAATTGCCCAACTAAATGCAATCACACCAATCAACGGAAGGGCTGCAAACCAACTGAACTCTTGTCGCATTTTTAAATGACCATACCAAGCAAACGTCATAAAGACATTTGAAAAAATCAGCAAAATTACTGAATAAATACCATGAGACAACATATATTCTAATCTATTTTTTATCTGGAAACAATCTGCCTATAATATCCATTATGCTTTTAACAACTGCATATCAACAAGCATTTTGGGAGTGCAAAGATAATGGAAATAATCGAATTAAGAATAATACAATGAGTTATTGCCGCAACAAGCATGTTTTATTTCCGTTGAACAAAAAAGCAACCAATTCCACTCTTTCAATCTGCTATTTGTTAAGAAAAAAGTTCATTTGCTAAACCATGTTATAACAAGCTTTTTTTTCTTTCTAAGAATTTGGACCCATCTCAGAAATTCGTATATTTGCACTGTGTTTTTCATAGTAT
>OKWD01000147.1_pt1 | contig 12882 bp, 10 predicted proteins | sample 1607011 | NCBI WGS metagenome assembly OKWD01 (sample SAMN04414077, study PRJEB24778) | human gut metagenome | material: faecal | host: Homo sapiens | reverse complement strand
GTTGTCGGGGAGGTCGACCGACAGTGCCACACTCGTGGAGATGCGTGCACGCATATAGTCAAGTCCCTGCCTTACCGACTCGCACACGGGCTCCAGCTTCATTTCCGGCTTGGAGCCGATTTTCGAGAATCGGTCGGCAATCATCGACAGCCGGTTCACGTCTTTGTCCATATCCTCGACAATCTCTTTGTCAACGCCCGACGCCTCGAGCATCTGCACCCATGCCATTAGCGATGAAATCGGCGTGCCGAGCTGGTGGGCGGTTTCTTTCGACAGCCCGACCCACACTTTGTTCTGCTCAGCCTTTTTTGTCGACATCACGGCAAGGTATACGATAATCACGAAGATTATCATCACGGCAATCTGGATGCGCGGCAGGTAGGACATGCTTGTGAGCAGCGTGGAGTCCTCATAGTAGATGTGTTGCGTTGTGGTGCCGTCGATTTTGATTGGGATATGGTTGTTTGTTTTTTTCAGAGCCTTGAGCCGTTTGGCGAGAAACGCGCGGTTGGCGTCCGACAGCAGGTCGGGCGTCAGCGAGTCGACGGGTTCGGGCATCTTGAAGTTGCGCGACATCAGGATGTTGTCGTTGTCGTCGACAAGCAGCACCGGGATGTTGTTGTTGTTTTTTATGATGCTCAGATAGAAGTCGATGTCGGACGACTGAGCCGATGTCAGCGCCTTTGTGGCGTTGGCCCAAATCTCCATACGCTCGCGTTCCTGGTCGGCAAGGTCGTCGACCAAGTTGTTGGAAATGTGGAGGAAGAAAGCCACAAGCACCAGCGACACCGCCAGAAACACCGTCTTCCAGATCCGTCTGTTGTCATAGATGTTAGCCATACTGTCTGCAAACTTAGTGCATTTGTCGCTCAAAAACAAATTGTGACAGGGTTGTTATTGGATAATCGCGTCAGAAAGCGTAACTTTACGCTGAACTTTAAAACGCGAATCGACTATGAACGACAAGATACAGATTTTCTGTGAGAACACAGGCAAATATATGGATGTCAAAGGCGGAGAGACACTGCTCGACGTGTACAACCGCATAAAGGATGAAATCAGCGTGAAGCCTATTTGCGCCCACGTCAACCACAAGACCGAGGGTCTCAACTATCCGCTTTTTATGCCGAAGATGGTGAACTTCATCGATGAGGGCAATCCGTCGGGACAGCGCATGTATGTGCGTTCACTCTGCATGGTGCTCGCCAAGGCAGTCCACGACCTGTATCCTGCCGCCAGTCTGTGCATAGAGCATTCCATCGCCAGCGGATACTATGCCACTATCGACCGGCAGACAGCCGACGCCGCTACTGTCGCTGCCGTGAAGCGTCGCATGGAGGAAATAATTGCCGCCGACATTCCGTTTGTCAGAAGCACTAAGCTTACGACCGATGTCATCAAGCTGTTTCGCAACGCCGGGATGGCTGACAAGGTGACGCTGCTTGAAACTGCCGCCGACCTCTACACCACATATTACAGCCTTGAAGGGTTTGTAGACAGTTACTATGGCGACCTTGTGCCGTCGACATCCTATGTCGGGGTGTTCGACCTTGTGCCCTACGAGAGCGGACTGCTCCTGCTGCCGCCCGACTTTGACGGCGACCGCACGAAGCCTGTGGGGATTAATCCGCAGCCAAAACTGTTCAAGGCGTTTACCGACTATATAAAGCTCAACAAGACGGTGGGAGTGGGCAGCGTGGGCATGCTCAACAAGGCCGTCGCCGACAAGAGCAACGTGGGCATGCTGATTGCCGTGGCAGAGACCATCCACGACAAGAAAATCGGAGCCATAGCCGACCAGATCACCGAACGTTTCCGCCAGGGAGGCGCGCGCGTGGTGCTGGTGGCAGGACCGTCGTCGTCGGGCAAAAACGACCACAACCAAAACGCCTGTCCATCCATCTGCTTGCCAATCTGGTGCGCCCGCAGATGATTTCACTCGACAATTATTTCGTAGACCGTGAGCACACGCCGCGCGACGAGAACGGCGACTATGACTATGAGTCGCTCTACGCTCTCGACATCGAGCAGTTCAACAAAGACCTGACCGACCTTATCGCCGGAAAGGAGGTGGCGATGCCGTCGTATGACTTCACCACAGGCAAACGCACATACAAAGGCAACAAGCTCCGTCTCGACGACAACTCGATACTGCTGATGGAAGGCATCCACGGACTTAATCCAGAGCTGACGGCAAGCATCCCCGACGAGATGAAGTACAAGGTGTATGTGTCTGCGCTCACAACGCTCAACATCGACAACCATAACTGGGTGCCGACAACCGACAACCGACTGCTGCGCCGCATTGTGCGCGACTTCAAGTATCGCGGCACGTCGGCGCTCGACACCATCCGCCGTTGGCCGAGCGTGCGCCGTGGCGAAGGAAAATGGATATTCCCGTATCAGGAGAACGCCGACGCAATGTTTAACTCATCGCTGATATTCGAGCTTGGCGTCATGAAGGACTTTGCCGAGCCGATATTGAAGCAGGTGCCGCACAACGTGCCGGAATATGCCGAGGCATACCGTCTGCTCAGTTTCCTCAGCTACTTCAACGCCATCCCCAACCGTCAAATCCCAGCCACAAGCCTTTTGCGCGAGTTCCTTGGCGGCAGCAGCTTCAGGTATTAGAAAAAATCTTGGAAAAGCGGACAAAAACAATGTGAAAATGCTTGGAAAAGCGGATAAAAACGCATAATTTTGCCTTGGAAAAACGACAAGACGATGCTTAAACGAAAGATTGACAGATTTTTAAGAGATTTTTTCAAGACGTCAAGAAACGCCTTGCTTATCAGTGGTGCGCGACAGATAGGAAAAACCTTCTCGATTCGTGAGTATGGCAAGGAGTATAAGCATTTTGTCGAGATAAATTTTGTCGACAATCCCGAAGCTGCAGAGATGTTTGGCAAAGGTTTGTCGGCGCACGACATTTTGTTGCGCTTGTCGCTTTTGACAAAAGCAGAACTTGTCAAAGGCGAAACTTTGATATTTTTTGATGAGGTTCAGGAATGTCCGGAGATTGTCACGGCAATAAAATTTCTTGTGGAAGAGGGTTCTTATCGCTATGTGCTCAGCGGATCGTTGCTTGGTGTGGATTTGAAGGATTTGCGGTCTGTTCCTGTAGGGTATATGAGTGTTAAGAATATGTATCCGCTGGATTTTGAGGAGTTTATAAGGAATGTGGGTGTTGGCGACGGTGTAGTGGAGTCAGTTAGGAAAGCATGGCTTGACCGCACCTCAGTCGACAGTTTTGTCCACGCTAAAATGATGGAGCTTTATCGCCTGTATCTTGTTGTTGGAGGAATGCCCGATGCTGTACGGCAATATCTGGAAACCAACAATCTGCAGACGGTTATAAGAATACAGCGCGACATAATAAATCTATACAAGCGCGACATTTCAAAATATGACTCGGGCAACAAACTCTATATAGAAGAAATCTTCAATCTAATTCCTCCGGAATTAAATGCCAAGAACAAGAGGTTCGTTCTCAAGAATTTAAATGAAAATGCTAAATTCTCGCGCTTGCAGAACAGTTTTCTGTGGCTGACAGACGCTGGCGTGGCGTTGCCTGTGTATAATGTTGAAGAGCCGAAAGTTCCGTTGCTGCTTTCGCGGTCGCGCAATTTATTCAAGCTATTTCAAAGTGATGTGGGGTTGCTCGCCGCACAATATGCTGAAGGCATACAGTTGCGCATTATTGAAGGGGGAAGCGACATCAATTATGGCTCGGTCTATGAGAATGCCGTGGCGCAGGAATTGACGGCGCACGGGTTCAACACATACTACTACAACAACAAGAAACGCGGTGAATTGGATTTTGTCGTAGAGATGCAAGGCGGTGTGTTGCCGATAGAAGTGAAGTCGGGAAAAGACTATGCGCAGCATCGGGCATTGAACAATGTCCTTGCCTGTGCGGATTATGACATTCCGTATGCGCTTGTGCTGAACAATGACAATCTGCGTGTTGACGGGCGTGTTGTCTATGCCCCGGTTTATATGACAATGTTTCTGGAGCACGACAATGATGCGCCTGAGTTTTATAAAATCGATTTGACGGGGTTGGGATAGGCCAGGTAAATATTTGAGTATAATAAAAAACGACTGTTTTTATGAAAAAATTTTGTTTGGGTTTCCTGGTTTGCTATCTTTGCATTGCAGACAGAAAAACTGTCATGTGACATATCGATAACTGTGAAGCGTTATGCTTATCTCTAAGTCGGGAACGTAGGAAATTCAAGACTTTTCAGGGGGAAAGCGTAATGGCTTCCCACGCAATAGCGTGGGCTGCCGTTGCTGTATCTTCTGAATAAGGTTTTCCTACGACCTCCGACTTAGATGCATGGCATAAGCAGCGCCACGCTTCGCGTTTTTTAATACCAAAAAGAAGGAGCCATTGGGGCGTGTGGTGGCTCGGATTATAAAAGATGGATTACAAACTTAAAGCGCGTTTTTTGAGCCTTTATTCTATGATATTGGCAGATGGCATAATTGATGCGCGGGAGATGGAGACTCTTTATAGAATAGGGAGGGAAGAGTATGGAATTTCCCAAAAAGAAATAGACTTGGCCATTAAAGAAAGCGGAACTCCATTTCATTGCCCAGAAGATTTGCCAGGCAAAATTAGTTTTTTATATCAATGTCGGAGATTGCGCTTGCCGATAATCAACTTGATAATTCTGAGCGTTCGTTGATTTGTAAATATGCGAAAAGAATGGGATTTATTGAAGAGAATATCAATGATATTGTAGATTATCTTTTGCAGCAAGCAAAGGCGCATGTCCCAGTCTCAGACGTAATCGACAATATAATGAAGGAGGAATAATTATGCATAGGCTTAAAAAACTGTTTAGTTTGGGTGCCCCTGATGTGAAAAGAGTTGATGGGGCAACAAATTTTGAGGGCATCAAGGAGGCGAGACAACAGGGTGAAACGTATATTAATTATGGCAGGCGACTGTGCGGTATTGTCAATGCAAGTGTTGCGGCGTTGCCACCATTTCTACAACGCATATATAGTCAGGAAAGGCATTCGCAGATTGTTGACGAGGCTAAGCAGCGACAAATGAGGTTGCAGGTAGAGAAAGAGATTGCAGATATTGATATTAAAATCTCCCAAGAAAATAATAATCTTGACTTGCAGAATAAGAAGATTGAAGATGTGAGAATGGAAATAGAAGATGTCAAGCGTAATATCGTAGGTCTGAAGCAAAAGGATAATGAGTTGAATAGGAGTGCGAACATTAAGATGACTCTAGGAATTGTAATTCTAGTACCATTGACCATATATCTTTTTACATTCTATAGTTCAACTTTTTATTCGGCCTTTTTTAAGGATTTTGGGACAGCGGAAAATATAGGAGTGAAAGCAGCTATGTTTGACCCTCAGGCTTTGAGCAAAGCCATGTCTGAAGGCATAATGGAGTTGTTGTTTGTGCTTAGCGCTCCAATTATTTTTTAGGGCTTGGCTATAGTCTGCATATTTTCACTCAGCAGAAAAAAAGATCGAAATATGTTAAAATAGTATTTATTGTTCTTGTCACATTGCTTTTCGATTGCATTCTTGCCTATTTGATAGGCAAAAGTATATATGATTATGATAAACTGAACACGCTAGCGGATATGCCTAACTACTCAATTTATATGGCCGTTTGCGATGCAAATACGTGGGCTGTAATTTTTTGTGGATTTATAGTATATATTATCTGGGGTGTTGTCTTTGATATGGCATATACTGGATTTGAAGATAGAAAATCAACCAAACGGGAGGTGGAAGCTTGTAACATCAAGATGGATTCATTTAAGGAAAAACTCGCACAATTGCAACAGGGGTTGACTGACATTAAGAATAAACTCGCTCAACTTAATGGCGATAGAAATAACAGACAGAGCTCGTTGAACAATAATATTTTTGTGGATTTGTCGCCAATAAAAGTAGCATTCAGCGATTTCTTTTCTGGTTGGATGACGGTTATGCCTGCGCTTGGAAAGGGGGTTGCTCAGCAAGAAGAAGCAAAAAATGTGTATCAAACAACATTTGAAAATTTATTTAATGTGACATCAATAAAAGAAAGTGAGGAAAAATGAAAGTGAAAGGAATAATACAATCGGCTATGTCTGCCATTATTGTTGCGATGTTAATGTTTGGGTGTAGTTCGGAGAAGCAAGTCAAATCAAAGAAAGATCTATCGCTTCCATTGAATATCACGATTTATTTGGATTTGTCTGATAGACTTGTGCGAGACCTAACTCCGTCGCAAAGAGAACGGGATTTGGCAATTGTTGAACATTTTACAAAGTTGTTTCAGGACTCGTGCCAGAGTACGGGTATTTTAAAATCAAAGCATAGGCTTAAGGTGTTGTTTTATCCAGCTCCGGAAAATACAGAAATAAACACTCTTGCATCGGCTTTGGTGATTGATATGAAAAATCTGCCGGCAAAAGATAAAAGAGTTGAACTTCAGAAAATGCCAAGCGTTTTTAAAAATAGCTTGGCACAAATTTTATGATGAAACGTTGAATGCTAAAAAATGGCTTGGAAGTGATGTCTGGGGATTCTTCAGCAATAAGAAAGTTGACGATTTATGCATTAAAAAGGGATATAGAAATGTCCTCGTTATTTTGACAGATGGATATTTGTATTATGAATTAAACAAACAGCAAAGTCAAGATGCTTATTCTTATGTTACGTCAAAAACATTACTAAAACAGAATTCTTCAATGATTGTTAAAAGAAAAGGATTGCAGGGATTGGAGGTGCTTATGCTTGAAACCAATCCGTATAGCCCAAAAGAGCATGATCGGTTGCAATCGGTTCTTGAGAATTGGTTTGAGGGCATGGAAATTGGGCGTTTTGTCGTTTCTGAAACTGATTTGTCCAACAATACGGAGACTGTTATAGATAACTTTTTAAATGGTGATAAATGAAATACATAATATCGTTTGTGTGAAGTGGTCTTGTTGTGTTGATCTTGCGACAAGTCAGAAAGAGCGAATTCTGAGATAGTGTATGTTTGTTCAGGAGCGTCTGCCAAACGATATCACAAGTCTGAGAATTGCCGAGGTCTCCTCAATTGCGGTGGAATCATTGAGGAAATGTCAGTTTCAGAGCTGAGAACACAATGTGGGATTTGCTATTAAATATAGTTGGAGTCGAAAAGATGTTGTCTTTAGGGATGGCGAGTCTTTTCGGCTCTTGCTTTCTGACGAGCGTCTAATCCGGCTCAGTAGATTTTGAGTAGGTAAGATTGGCTCAATGTTAAAACGGCGGAATAAGTCGAACTTTGCGCTATGAAGAATTGGCAATGTCAGCGGCGGCGCTCACTCGCATGCTGCGCTATCGCCGCGTCACCGCGGATGGGTCAAAAAAAGAGAGCATCACTTTCGTGATACTCTCTTTTGCGTGGTGCCACCAGGAATCGTAATTTATTTCCAAGTGGTTGAATATCATTCTTTTCTAAAAGCTACTCAACCGTAATCTCCTCCGATTGCTCCACCAATGACTTGCTGCGTTCTGCGCAAGGTTGCGTGAAGGTTTCCAAATACAAAGGTGGTGAATTGCTTTAAATCATTGTTTTTCAACTTCTTGAGTTCTTTATCAAAAGCACTTTCCAACAACTCCATTTCGCTTGTGTGCTATGAATTGATTGTCCAGTGCCTCTATCCAATCTTTCAACCCAAACAAAATCCACTCTTCTAAAAGAACAAATCCAAGCAAACCCAAATGACCGATTTGGGTTAAATGAGTATTTTCAAAAAGGGCGGTCTTCTATTTTAGTGTGAAGCGAGCTTCTGTGTTATATGGTCCGAGGCGTTGCCGATGAGAGCTTCAAATACGCCGTTCTCCGACTTCCATGAGCTTGACGTTTCGTCGTAGAAAGCGAGGGCTGTATTGTCTATGGTAATGTCCACGTCCTGCTGTTCGCTGGGATTGAGCCATACCTTTTTGAATCCTTTGAGTTCCTTTACGGGACGGTCCACCGATGCTTCCACGTCCTTTACGTAGAGCTGTACGATCTCTGCGCCGCGTTTCGTGCCGGTGTTCTTGACGGTTACGGTGAATGTCAGCTTGCCGTCGCGCGTCATCTCTTTGGCAGACTGGCGCAGGTTGCTGATGCTGAAAGATGTGTAACTCAGTCCGTGTCCGAAAGCAAATGTCGGCTTGATGCGGTTTTTCTCCGTCCATCGGTAACCCACGTATATGCCTTCCTTATATTCCTCGTCTATTATCTTGTCAAACCAGCAGCCGTGTCGTCTGTCTCGCGCCACGTGCCAGGATAGGTTTTCAGAGCGTGTGCGCCACAGTCGTTGAGGCTTCCGTACCATGTGAATGGCAGCTTGCCGCTCGGATTGGCGTCGCCCGTCAGCACATCGGCGATGGCGTTGCCTGCCTCTGAGCCTATAAACCAGCTCTGCACGATGGCCTGCACTTTGTCTTTCCAAGGCATTGCCACGGCGTTGCCAGAGACGTTTACGTAAACGAGGCGGTCAGTAACCTTGGCGAGAGCCTCGATTAAACGGTTTTGCTCGTATGGCAGATTATACTGCTTGCGGTCGTGTCCTTCGCAGTCCTGATAGTCCGATTTGTTCAGTCCGCCCACCATAATGACATAGTCGGCGTTCTTTGCCTTCTCCACAGCCTCGGCAATGAGCTGGTCAGCGGAGCGGTTATCCTTCAGATTCTGACCAGTCTCCACTCCATTATATTCGCCCGTCACGTCTCCCACGTAGCCTCGTGCATAATCAATCTCTGCCGAACCTCCGAGTTTCGCTCTCAGTCCGTCAAGAGGAAGCGTCTCACGCTGCACCTTCAACGATGACGAACCACCGCCGACGGTCATCATCTTGATGGCGTTTTCGCCCACTACGAGTATGCGCTTCGCCTTGGTGCGGTCGATGGGCAGCACGTTGTTGCGGTTCTGTAGGAGCACGATTCCCTCGTCAGCTATCTGACGGGCTGCTTCGTAGTGCGATTCAGAGCAGAGGAAGCCGTGAGGACGCTGTCTGTTCATAGTCGTGCGGAAGAACAGTCGCAGCACACGGCGCACCTTGTCGTCAAGTTCCCGTGTGGTGTACTTGCCGCTCTTGATATCTTTAAGATATGGTGTGGCAAGATAATAGTTCTCGTAAGCGTTGCTTGTGCCTGCAGACAGACCATTGGTCCAGGATCCGAACTCCATGTCCAGTCCGTTCTTTACAGCCTGGTCAGTGTCGTGACATCCGCCCCAGTCGCTTACCACCACGCCGTCAAATGCCCAGTCGCCCTTCAGAATGCGGTTTAGCGTATACTGGTTATGGCAGTTATGCTCGTTCTTGTAGAGGTTGTATGCGCCCATAATTGCCCAAGCCTTTCCTTGTTCTACGGCAGCCTTGAATGTAGGCAGATAAATCTCATGCAGAGCGCGGTCGCTTACAATGACGTTCACCTGATTACGATATTCCTCGTCATTGTTCAGGCAGTAATGCTTGACGCATGCCGAAACTCCCATCGACTGTAGCCCTTGTATGTAAGGCACCACCATCGTGGAAGCCAGATAAGGGTCTTCGCCCATATACTCGAAGTTGCGTCCTCCGAGCGGAGTGCGATAGATGTTGACGCCCGGTCCGAGAATCATGTCCTTGCCACGATAGAGAGCTTCCTCGCCGAGACTCTTGCCATAGAGTGCGGCAAGGTCTGGATTCCATGTGGCGGCAAGGCATGTCAGCGCAGGAAACGCCACGCATGAGTCGTTGGTCTGTCTTGCCTGTTCCCATTCGTCCCACAGTACGTCAGGGCGTACACCGTGAGGACCGTCGTCTGTCCAGAAGTCGGGAAACCCCAAACGCGGTATTCCGGCAGACGAGAATTTGCTCTGCGCATGTATGACGCGTATCTTTTCCTGAAGAGTCATGCGTGAGAGAGCATCGTCAATGCGCCGCTCTATAGGCTGTGTCTCGTCAAGATAAACGGGGGTGTGCTGAGCAATGGCTGTCATAGCACACACTGCAATCAAGCAAGATGTTATGATATGTCTCATGATAATGTGTAAGTCCTTAATTCTGCAACACTGTTATAAATTAAACTTTTTAAATGCCTGGGTAACAAAAAGTTCTTAGACAGGCCAAGCGGCCCAGGATTTTGCCATGTCGAAGAATTAATTTGTCTTAGTGTTGCGAAAAGAAAACAAGAAAATCCAACGATAGACATAGCAAAAATACAAATTAAATCTGAGAAGCACACTCCTTTTGGAGGAATATTTTCGGGACATGGAGCAATTTGACTCTACACCTACTCATCAGCAGTGCCATTCTATCAAAAGAATGGTTTCAAATTCCTTGGTGAGTCAGAAAAAAAGTCTATACTAAAAATACAAGAAAAACAATAATAGACAGGATACTATTGCGATGTATTTTTTTCGTTGAAATCAATAGTATAGAGGTGTCAGTATCTGCACAAACAGCAGACTGAACACTACAATAAACCCAAATCGGTCGTACATTTGGGATAAAAAAGGCTTGGAAACGCATGTCATAAACGATTCCAAGTCTTTTTTTATTGAATCACTCGCAACGATTTTATTCGGGCTGCCCTCAATCACGACCCCTAATAATGTGCCGTCACGGATGTGTCAAAAAAAGAGAGCATCACTTTCGTGATACTCTCTTTTGCGTGGTGCCACCAGGAATCGCAATTTATTTTCAAGTGGCTGAATATCATTACTTTCTAAAAGCGACTCAACTGTAATCTCCTCCGATTGCTCCACCAATGACTTGCTGCGTTCTGCGCAAGGTTGCGTGAAGGTTCCCAAATGCAAAGGTGGTGAATTACTTTAAATCATTGTCTTTCAGTTTCTTGATTTCCTTATCAAAATCACTTTCAAGCATATCCATTTCGCGTTTGCGATAGATGGCGAACTCTTTTTCTGCCTTTTCAATCGCTTGTTTATGCGAAATGTTTCCCTTGCCAATTAAAACCTTTCGCTTGTGTGCTATAATTTGGTTGTCCAGTGCTTCTATCCAATCCTTCATTGTCATAGGATTCATTTCCAACGCTTGAAACTCAGCAAAGTCCAAGAAACCGGAAACAAGCAGGTTAAGACGTTGCAGTTCAATCTCTGAGAGATAGTTCTTGGCAATCTTTACATCATCCTTAGTCACATAGTTGCCTTTGAAGTTCGTCATACCTACAAACGGCTTCTCATTATCCACACGATTGTAGATAACCTCAGCAGCCGTATTCTCGTGGACAGCATAATGCAGTTTGTTTTGTACAGTGGCGAAGAACATCTTTGTCATATTGTCCCGTGGGTCATAATCCGTAGCCGTAGCATAAATATCGGTGACTTGCTGATAGAAGTTGCGTTCGCTACTACGAATATCTCTGATACGCTGCAGCAACTCACGGAAATACCGATTACCTCCTTGCTTCAACCGCTCATCATCCATCGCAAATCCCTTTTGGATATACTCATGAAGTCTCTGTGTCGCCCAACGGCGAAAACGAGTTGCCACTTGCGACTGCACACGATAACCCAAAGCGATAACCATATCAAGGTTATAGTGCAAAACACTGCGCTGCACTTGGCGTTTACCTTCTTGCCGAACTGTCAAGAAATCCTTTACAGTTCGATTTGCGTCTAACTCACCATCTTTTAAGATGTTGTCTATGTGCTGACTGATATTCTGCTTTGTTGTACAATATATATCCGCCAACTGATTTTGTGTCAACCACAAATCCTCATCGGCAAAACGCACAGACACACGAGTTATCTCGTTATCATCCTGATAGAGTATTATTTTGTTTTCGTCGTTCATTGGCTTGTTTTCCTTCTCTTTTGAGTGCAAATATAGCTAATATACTTGGTTTTATGGGCGTTTATGCTACTTTTTGAGTCTCAATGTGGCGTTTCCGAGTATTATCACTATATTTGCGTTACAAATCAAAGTATTGTAATTAATAGGCAAAATCAAGACGTATGGAATCGCAAAAAATAAATAGGCTAAAAGTTGTGTTAGTTGAGAACGGCAAGACCGGGAAATGGTTGGCTGAACAGGTAGGAAAGAACGAAGCAACCGTTTCACGGTGGTGTTCCAACAAGATGCAACCCTCCCTTGATATGCTTGTAAAGATTGCAAGTTTACTTAATGTTGACCCTCGCCAACTTATCAATGGCGGTAATAATGATTGATTAAGACAAAATGAAAGATATTTTATCATACGAATCTGAGATTTGGTCGTGCGCCGATTTGCTTATTTCCTCTGGAATTAAGCAAAGCAAATTTCCCGATTATATGATGCCCTTCTTTGCATTGATAATGCTTGAAGGTCGTATGCTCAAGGAAATCAAGGATATTGAAGAAGCGGAGGACCTTAATCGCATAGACAATCCCGATGAATTCCTTGAAGCATTCCGCGACCGGGGATGTGGTTTCAACGAATATATCGTCATGCAGGGCAAGACGCTTGCCTCAATCTGCGACAACGACAAAACTTTTGAGCAGGATTTTCAATCCTATCTCAACGGTTTCGACTCCACAATTAAAGAACTTCTCGGTATTGAGCGTGGCACCGAAGATAGTAAGTATCTCAACCTTGACGGTATAAAGGCAGAGCTTCGCAAGAAGGGAGTGCTCATGCAATATGTTACACGTTGGGCACAGATTGACCTCTCTCCATACAACAATTCCGACATTACCACGCTTGAAGAACACATCAAGCGCAAGTGGGCTGACATCTCTGCCGAGACCGCCGGAGAACAGTACACCCCCGAAGATATTATACCCCAATTCGGGATAAAATAGCGATTAGTTGCATGTTAAGACAGATACATGAATTCTCTTCCCATGCCATCAGACATGGGCTATATATAAAGAATCGAAAGAGATTATTCTGTCCTTAGAACAA
>OKWD01000141.1_pt1 | contig 13164 bp, 21 predicted proteins | sample 1607011 | NCBI WGS metagenome assembly OKWD01 (sample SAMN04414077, study PRJEB24778) | human gut metagenome | material: faecal | host: Homo sapiens | reverse complement strand
ATTTTGAGTTTTGTTCTATATATCTGCCATATAAATTGAACAGATATAGAACAAGAGATATTTCGATTATGAAAGGTTTGCCCGTGACCTTTTTTATGTGCGATTACTGGTTTGATGACGGGTTTGTATTCCGGGTGGCTTAAACGACTATTCGGGCAGGGTTAAAACCCTGCCCGAATAAACAGAGCAACGATGAAACGGAAAAGCATTTACAAAATCATCCTGCGGGTGTTATTGTTCTGCCTTGTGTGGCGGCTCGCCTGCACAGCCGGAGCAATCACGGCGGTAACGGCATATCTTGTATTTCGTGCCGCCTGTTTCCTGCTCCGGGTCTGCCTGCCGGCGTTTTATGCGTTGTGCGTGGCTCTGCTTTTCCTGCTGTTGCTTTTCTTACTGATATTATAACCATTAAAAAAATAGAACATCATGCAATCATTGAACAGAAAACAGGGTGAGCATCACCCAAACACCGGGAGAGGAAAAGTTTGTAAAATACCGTCCGGTCGCATTCAAGGGACGGATATTTTACCAGTACGACTACGGACGGGGAACTGTTTTCCACAGTGGCTAAAACGCTCAGAGTGCCGCCACAGGCGGAATAAATGGATAGAGAAGAAAGAACGGGGTAATAACAGATAAATTTTAAGGGTATGAAAACGATAGAAGCAAACAAGAACCTAATCGGCAGGCGTTGCGAGTGTATTTTTACGGGCATGATGGTAACAGGCGTTATCGAGGACATCAAGGGAAACAAGTATTCTGTAAACATGAAACTAATACCTAAATATCAAACTGGAAAAGACATATTACCAATAGATTGGCGACCTCGTTCTGAATTAGATTCTAAGTACAACTTAGGTTCTAAATCTTATGATAAAACAGGGCAAGTATCGGGTCAGTAGAAATTATTTGAATCCTGGATATAAAAACAATATAAATCCATCTGTCGCAAGAAAAGAAGCATCCGCCACAAAAAGTGACGGATGCCGATATCAACTCAGTTTCATAGGAGCCACGCCTGCAAGCGTGGTTCCGGTCACAAATAATGTGCGAGTCTCGTCAATCCTACTCGTTGATGAGCGACATACCCTTGCGGATAGCCTCCTCATTGAGAGGAATCAATTCATGATGGCGCTCAGGCAACGACTTCTTCAAGCCTTTTATCACACTTTCCAATGTAACCATCGGGCACACCTTCAAGAGCGCGCCGAGCACAATCATATTGTACGTTCTTTGAATTTTTCATCTCCAACGTAGCGTCCATAGCCGCAACATTGTAGACCTTTATGTCCTTGCGCGTTGGAGCGCGATGAATGCCGTAGTTGTCATAGATGAGTATGCCGCCAGGCTTCACCTTGCTCTCAAACTTGTCAAGGCTCTGCTGGTTGAGCACCACAGCGATGTCGAAAGCGTTAAGAATCGGCGAGCTTATCTTCTCATCACTTAGAATCACGGTCACATTCGCCGTGCCGCCACGCTGTTCAGGGCCGTAAGCCGGCATCCATGTCACTTCCTTGTCTTCCATCAAGCCCGAATATGCAAGAATCTTGCCCATCGACAGCACACCTTGTCCGCCGAATCCGGCTATAATAATTTCGTGTTTCATCGTCTACTCATTTTTAGGTCGCCCATAGGGTAATTGGCAAACATATTCTCTTCCATCCACTTGTTGGCATCTACCGGACTCATTTTCCAGCCAGAGTTGCAAGTGCTGACAATCTCCACCACCGAGGTGCCCTTCTTGTCGAGCGTGTTCTGGAACGCCTTCTTGATGGCAGCCTTCGCCTTGCGCACGGCAGCAGGAGTGTGCACGCTCTGACGCGTCACGTAGCAAGTGCCGTCGAGCAGCGACAGGACGTTGCTGATTTTAAACGGATATCCATTCAGGTCGACACGTCGTCCGTAAGGCGTTGTGGCAGTCTTCATGCCGAGCAGCGTCGTCGGAGCCATCTGTCCGCCAGTCATGCCGTAGATTGCATTGTTGATGAAGATGATTGTAATGTTCTCACCGCGGTTGGCGGCATGGATAGTCTCGGCAGTACCGATGGCAGCCAAGTCGCCGTCGCCTTGATATGTGAAAACGAGGTTACCTGGATACAAGCGGTTTACGGCAGTAGCGATAGCAGGCGCACGTCCGTGGGCAGCTTCAATCCAGTCGATGTCAATATAATTATAGGCGAAGACGGCACAACCCACAGGCGCAATGCCCACAGCGCGGTCTCCGAGTCCCATTTCTTCAATCAGTTCGGCTACAAGTTTATGAACAACACCGTGGCTGCAGCCAGGGCAATAGTGCATGTGATTGTCGTTCATCAAAGCCGGTTTCTTATAAACCAGATTCTCAGGTTTGATAATATCGTTGATGTCCATGACGGGAATGCTTTAGTTATTTCTGATAGATTTTTTGTTTGAACGCTTCGAGAATCTCGTCGGGCGTAGGCACGATGCCACCCAAACGTCCGAAGTGTTCCACTTTCACTGCGCCGTCGACAGCGAGACGCACGTCCTCAACCATCTGTCCGGCATTGATTTCCACTGTCAGCACGCCTTTTGTGCGTTCTGCCAAACGCTTAACCTCTGCATACGGGAAAGGCCACAACGTGATTGGACGGAGGATTCCGATTTTGATTCCTTCCTTGCGTGCCATCTCCACTGCTTTCTGGCTGATACGCGCGATTGAGCCGTATGCCACGATGAGATAATCGCAATCGTCAACGGCATACTCATCGAAACGCACTTCGTTTTCCTCAATTTTCTTGTATGTAGCCTGGAATCGAAGGTTGTTCTCCTCCATCTTTGCAGAGTCAAGTTCAAGCGACGTGATTACGTTGCGCGCACGTCCCGGTGTGCGTCCTGTGGCTGCCCATGGGCAACGTTTGCGCACTTCCTCGTCGGTCAGACGCGGACGCTGCGGCGGAAGCACCACCTTCTCCATCATCTGTCCGACAACACCGTCGGCAAGAATCATCGCCGGGGTGCGGTATTTGAACGCCAAGTCCCATCCGAGACCAACGAAATCACACATTTCCTGCACCGACGACGGAGCCAGCACGATGAAATGATAGTCACCGTGTCCACCACCTTTTGTTGCCTGGAAATAGTCAGCCTGCGACGGCTGGATAGTTCCAAGTCCAGGTCCGCCACGGCTCACGTTGATAACCAAGGCTGGCAATTCCGATGCTGCGATATACGACAAACCTTCGCACATCAAACTGATACCTGGACTCGACGACGACGTCAGCACCACTTTGCCTGTTCCTGCCGCGCCATAGACCATATTGATCGACGCCACCTCACTCTCTGCCTGAAGCACAACCATGCCCGTGGTTTCCCACGGCTGTTCTGCCATCAGCGTTTCAAGCACCTCCGACTGCGGAGTGATTGGATATCCGAAATAGGCATCGGCTCCATAGCGGATAGCCGCGATGGCAAGAGCCTCGTTGCCTTTCATCAATCTTATTTCTTTTTCCATAGTGAAATTCGTTTTTCGATTTGTTAATCTACGCGTACTTTATAAACTTCAATACAAGCGTCGGGACAAACCAACGCACAACTTGCGCATCCGATGCAAGCGTCGGGATTAGACATGTAGGCAAAGTGGTAGCCACGGTCGTTCACCTCCTTTGCCTGTAACGACAAAGTTTTTGTGGGGCATGCCACCACACATAGGTTGCACCCCTTGCACCGTTCTTCGTTAACCACTACTGCTCCTCTGATTTTAGCCATAGTTCTTGTGTTTAATTGCTACAAATTTAAAGTAAAATATGTAATCTTTTTAAGGATTTAGTTCTATTTAATTTTTGGCACAACCGACCTTTTTTTGTGTAATTCCGACTACTCAGAATCGCCTTTTTTGTGCAATCGCGCCCCATATTGCGCACACTCCATCATTGAGTGTGCAATTCTTCAAATGCATAATTCAAAAAATCGTTGAACGGTTTTGCCAATTGAGCGTCTTTTGCAACTTGCTTCTGCCAATTTCCGGCTGCAAACAATGATTTTTTATATTTTTTTTGCACAAGGAATTCTTTCATTTTGAAAATTTCAGGGCGCGGACAGTCTTTCGGATAGCCTTTTGGCAACGTCTTCAGGCTTTCTCCTATCAGACCGGGATATTCCGATTTGAAAGCAGGACTGTCTATAATCTCAAGAAATTCGTCAAGATTATCGTAGATGTTGCGCCGCAGAAAGCGCAACACAGGCATTTCCGGAAACCATACGCCACTGAAAAACGCGCATCCGTCGGGATCAATATGCAGATAGTAGGCGGCCTCCTTGCATTTCTTACCTCCGTGACCAAGCACAACTCCAAAATGGGTCTTATACGGCGATTTGTCGGCTGAAAAACGGATGTCGCGATAGATGCGATACACGCATTGCTCTGGCGCGACTCCGGCAAGATGCGGGTCGAAACGCTCTATTTCGGCAATCAGCACGCCTACCTCTTCCAAACATTGACGGCGGATGTCGTTATACTCTTCTTTATGCACACCAAACCACTGGCGGTCATTGTTAACCTTCAGCGCGGTCAAAAAGTCGAGCATTCTGCTTATTCCAGTCATAGCGAGTTAGATTTGTGGTTGCTAATTTAGAAATAAAAAATGTGGTTTCAAAATTTTCGACCGAAAATCTTGAAACCACATTATCAATTTTTTTGCGCCGCTACTGCTTCACATTTATAGCTTCCCCGGCAGCACTTTCATTGTTTGCACGGTCGAGCACCGTAACCACATAGGTGAAATGGCCATGGTCGGCGCCAAGAGCGTATTCCGGCTTGTAAGTGACACACTGTATCGCCTCTGCGTTGTCGATGTTAACGTCAACACCCTTGTCAAAACGATAGACCACATAGGCACGCGCCTCCTGCATAGGGTCGGCGGTCGACGGAGCCTTCCAAAGAAGGCGGTCGCCGTCGCGGCGGAGCGAAGTGACCTCGCCTGGCTTCACGTCGTCAATCCACGGATAGTTGGGCACGAGAGCCACTGTGCGCTGCTGATTCATGGCAAGCGAGTCGGCCACGCCCTTATAGTTGGCTGTGATCATATACCCTGGCCACCAGCAGTTACCCTGAATATTGGGCAGCTCACGCGACAGGCGGATTTTGTGATCGAGCTGCGTAGGGTCGGTCGACGGAGCAAGATCTGGAGTGTCCATCGTAGTCTTCACGTTTTTGTCCGATATACATGTGGCGACCGTTGGCGTTGTCGTTCCACCAATACGCCAGTTTCTCCGACGAGGCCACCTTCTTCTCAAGCGTCCAGTAAAGCTGGGGAAGCATATAGTCCACCCATCCTTTTTCCGTCCAAAGCAACACGTCGGCATAGAGGCCGTCGTAGTTTTGAAATCCGTTTGTATCGCTGCCACGCGGGTCGCTCGTCTTGTTGCGCCAGATTCCGAACGGACTTATGCCCAAACGCACCCACGGCTTCTGCGCCTCAATCACCTCGTGCAATCCCTCGATGAGCAAGTCGACATTATGACGGCGCCAGTCGCCGCGGTCCATCCCCTCTCCATATTTCTTATACGACTTGCTGTCGGGGAAATCCAATCCATCCACAGGATAAGGATAGAAATAGTCGTCCATATGGATGGCGTCAAAGTCATAGCGCGTAATCAAGTCTTTGACCACACTCTCAATAAAACTGCGGTTTTCAGGCAAGCCTGGATCGAAATAAAGTTTGCCGTCGTAAGCGACGAAACGCTCGGGATGCTTGTAATAGATATGATTTTTGGAAGTTTCTCATTTTTCGATGTCGTCACACGATACGGGTTAAGCCATGCGTGAAGCTCCATGCCGCGCGCATGAGATTCCTCAATCATAAACTGCAGCGGGTCCCAATAAGGCGACGGGGCCTTGCCGGCAGTGCCAGTCAGGAAACGGCTCCACGGCTCCAGTTCCGACGGATAGAAGGCGTCGCGCTCGGACGCACCTGGAAAAGCACAGCGTTGCAGCCTGCGGCTTTAAGTTTGTCGAGTTGGTCGCAGAGGTATGCCTTTGTCTCATCTGTTGTCATTTTGGCATATTGGCTCTGATGCACTGTGTGGATCCATGCTCCACGGAATTCTTGTTTCGGATTTTCGGCATGCGCCATCGGCAGCGTCAACACCGCCGCGCACAAAGCCGTCAAAATTTTTTTCTTCATTCGAATAAGATATGTTTGTTTGTTGATTTGCCCACGAAGTTACAACGCATCGCCGGAATATGCAAATTTTAGTCTAAACGCTCCATAAATTGTTCCGTAACCCCACTTTCGTTTTCGGCAATAGAAAGAAAACATTAAATTTGCGTCTATGATTAAGAAAGTTTTTTTACAAGCGACAATATGCCTGCTGCTTGCGGCATGCAGCAACGACCCAAACCCATTGGTGACCGGATACGGCGACGTGCGGTTTCTGCTGTCGGTCGACCCCTCCGTCACTCCTGTGGCGGGAGCGGCGGGCATCGACGTCGACGCCCCTTCTGCCGACGCTTTGGCTCTCTCTGCCATGAATTGCCGCACGGCGACGGTGAAGTCGTGGGCTTCTCTTGCCAAATTCGAGAGCGGATCGCAGAAATTGCCTGTGGGTGAATATATCTTTTCCGCCAGCTACGGCGACAAGGATCAAGAGGGATTCATTGCCCCGACATTTTTTTTTGCCGAACAACCAAACTTCGTGAAAGAGGATGAAGAAACCACGGTCGACATAAAATGCGGTGTGGCTCAGACTCTTGTGTCGGTTTCGTTTACCGATGCGGCTAAAAATTTGGCGGACAACATCATGATGCGCGCAAAGACTGCATCCGGAGAATATGTGGACTTCACGACCAGCGAAAAGCGGACAGCCTGTCTGCGTCCCGGCAACATGCGCTGCGAGCTTGCCATCGCCGACGCTTCGGGGCGCAAAGTGGCTCTGCAGCCATTCGATGCTTTCGCCGCCGATGCCGCTACACACCATCAATTCCGCTTCGATGCCGACGGCAACATCCTGACATGCGTGTACGATGAACACACGGCATCTACACCTTACCGGCTGACGATCGACGACGCTCTGTTCTCCACCCAGTCGCCTACTATCACTGCCGTGGGCTTCGACAACGACAACAGCTACAGCATGCTTGAATACAACAGTCCGGACAAACGGCTCGGTGTTGACATCAACGTGGCTGGAGGATTGAGAAATCTGTATTTTACAGTCATATCCAACAATATGGATGACAACTACTGGACTGCCGAGACCGACATTGCCGCCACCGACGACGCCACCCTTGCGTCGCAGGGCATCACTGCCACAGGGCTTGAAAATGGGGCGACAAACGCATCGCTCGACCTGTCGGCAATCGTGGCCCGAATGCACGCTTCCGAAAGCGGGGCTGCCTCCGTGCACAAAATCATTCTGCAGGCACGCGACGAGGCTGGACGCGTAGCGCTGTCGCCAATGGTGCTGACAGTGGAGACACGACCAGTAAAAATCGCATTGATACAGCCCGCCGCCATACGCCCTTCTGCCGACAAAGTCGCGCTGGAGATTGAATGCAACGGCGACCTGCCTGCCGACAAACTAACTTTTGAAACGAAAGGTCCGTCAAGCCTTGACCAATGGCAAAAAGTGACAGCCGCAAACGTCAAACGCGTGGCTGTGGGCAGATACACCGCCACCCTGCCTCTCGCTCCTGGCATAAGTGCCACTCTCGTGAGAGCCTCTTACAACGACGGTCTGAAATATACGGAGCCTGTCGCCGTGGAGCGCGACGTGCCCGAATATAAAGTGATGTGCAGCCAAGAAAACATCTGGTCGTCGCAAGTCGACCTGATGTTCGAGGGCGACGACCTTAGCGAAGTTGTTCCTTATATCAGCGTCCTTGTGAAACCAAACGGAGGCGGATGGCATCCTGCCGTGACCGAACGCAACGTGGCCGACCGCCGCGTCACGGTAAAAACGCTCACCCCGTCTACTCCTACGAAATCGCCGTAATCTCAAGCGGCAACGACTCCCATGGGTTCGGAGTGACGACAGAGTCGGCTCTCGAACTGCCCAACGCCGACTTTGAAGACATTGACGAAACCATCAGTATGAAGCACGTGAACTGTGGTGGAAAATATTCCAACCTGTCGAGCTGGATGCCAATCTACAACAAAGCCGACATCATCGTCAGCGAACCGAAGAAGTGGGCAAGCGTAAACAAAAAAACGTGCGCGAAGTTTGCCTCAACCTCAAACACATGGTTCCAAGTGCCTACAACAGAAATCATTCCGTCAACTGGCTCAGGGCAATGGGCCGTGCGGCTGCGCAACGCCGCATGGAGCTGGCACGGAGTGGAACCGGCGCGCGACGCGCGCACCGACAGACAGTACTACAGCTCCTATGCTCCCGACCTGGCAAACCGCTCTGCCGGCAAACTGTTTCTCGGCAGTTACTCGGTCGACAAATCCGGCTTGGAGACATATAATGAAGGTATAGCCTTCCGTTCCCGTCCAACCGCCGTCAGCGGCATATACACATTCGTGCAGGACTATCACGACACCTCGGAAACAGGGCTTGTGGTCATCTCGCTTGTCAACGACGAGGACGGAAAAGAAGTGGAAATTGGCCGTGGTGTGGGCTATCTGAAACCATCAACGTCGTTCACGCGCTTCAACGTGCCTGTGGTCTACTCAATACGCAACAAGCGCGCAACGCGCCTGAAACTGATGGTGGCATCGTCAAACCACGCTTCCTATTCAATCGAAGAGGAGTCGCGCAACATCAAGACTTCCGACTATCTGGAAACTGCAGTGTCGACCGGCGCGGAACTGACCGTCGACCAGTTGTCACTACTCTACGAATAGTCTGCCTTCCGATAGAAATGCATAGACTGGTTGGAATTCAACCTTGCCCTATGCTGACGTTTCTTGAATATGGATGGTCTATAGCTATCGATCCGAGCTACATCAGCAAGTCGGGCAAGAAGACTCCGCATATCGGTACTTTCTGGTCAGGTTGTGCAAGTTCCATGAAGCATGGACTTGAAATCATGGGACTGGCTCTTGTCGATGTCTATGCCAACAATTGCATGATGCTGCGCGCCCATCAGACTCCATCTACAGGAGAGTTGAAACTGCGCAACATGACTCTCGTGCAACATTACATAGCGGTCATCAAGCGTTACAAGAAGGATTTGTTGAAGGTCACCGATATCGTTGTCGCTGATGCTTTCTTCTCTATCCGTCCGTTTGTGGATGGAATCAAAGAGTACGGGTCCCATCTTGTCAGCCGCTTCAGCTCCGAAGGACGTCCAGATAGCCGAGGTGCTGGTACTTGCCACACACCAAGCCAACGGAAATGTCATTCACAGAGAAGCATAAACTAAATGTAGAGATTACCCCATCACAACATCCAGCACCATCATCAACACGAAACCTATGGCGAAGCCGATGGTGCTGAGATTGCTGTGTTGGCCGCTTGAGGCTTCTGGTATCAGTTCTTCCACCACTACGTAGAACATGGCTCCTGCTGCAAAGGCGAGCATGTAGGGGAGGGCGGGCATAATGAGTGAGGCAAGCAGCAGAACGGCTATGGCTCCTATTGGCTCTACCACTCCGCTCAGCGATCCTAACACGAAGGACTTCCATCGGCTGTTGCCTGCCGCACGCATGGGCATTGAGATGATAGCGCCTCGGGAATGTTCTGAATGGCAATGCCCAATGACACAGAAATGGCTCCGGCTAACGAGATATGCGAAGCGCCGTTTTCGGCTCCTGCAAACACCACGCTACAGCCATTCCTTCGGGTAGATTGTGGATGGTTACGGCAAGTGCAAGCATAGCTGTCTTTGACAGGTGTGAGCGTATGCCCTCAGGCTCGTCGGTTCCGATATGGAGGTGGGGTGTCAGCTCGTCAATAAGCAGCAGGAAACCTATGCCCATCATGAATCCCACAGCTGCCGGCACTACCGACCATGCGCCGCTGTCAGCCTTCATCTCCATAGCGGGAATGAGCAACGACCATACGGACGCTGCTACCATCACTCCAGAGGCAAAGCCCAATAACGACTTTTGCAATCGCGCAGACATCTCGTCTTTCATCATGAAGACGAAAGCCGAACCAAGCATCGTTCCCAATAGCGGAATCAGAAGTCCAATGATTATTGTTGTTGTCATTCCTGTCATAATCTTTTATCTGTTAGTTACGATGTAAAGATACAATTTCGTTGTGAGTCGGGCAATACCTAAAAGTGATGTCTTCGCCGAAATGTTTAGTATTCATGCTCTTGCGCCTCCATCCCGAGCAACCATATAAGCAAAATATTTCTAGAAACAAACAATATCTAAGTTATGATAGATGTTCTAAACATCATCTATGTGTTAGACGCAGATCATGCCTGAAAGTTTAATACCGTAAGAAAACTATATTCATCGTTATGCAATATCATACTTACATATAGGTATTTTCTGCTAAATACCTATTTTTGAGGATGCTCTGAATTTGGTGGTTTCTCTTATGATTACTATTTTTACACCCGTAAATAAATCGTATTTATGCGCCCCGTGTTGTGTTCATGCGGTTTATATAAAGTTTTATAAAGTTAAATATATTATTGTATTATGATTATCGAAAAGTTCATGCAAGAGAAATCTTGGATTCTCGTGGCAATCCTACAGTAGAGGTTGAGGTTTCATTAAAGTCTGGCGTTGCTGGCCGTGCATCAGTTCCGTCTGGTGCCTCAACAGGTGAGAATGAGGCTTTGGAGCTTCGTGATGGCGACAAGAGCCGCTATTGTGGCAAGGGAGTATTAAAGGCTGTAGAGAATGTGAATAACGTGATTGCACCGGCTTTGGTCGGTTTCTCAGCCTTGGAGCAGCGTGCTGTCGACAATAAGATGTTGGAGCTGGATGGCACTAAGACCAAGTCAAACTTGGGTGCCAATGCTATTCTTGGCGTATCGCTTGCTGTGGCTCATGCAGCAGCCGAGTATCTCCATATCCCGTTGTATCGCTATATCGGTGGCTGCAACACTTACACCCTCCCCGTTCCTATGATGAACATCATCAACGGTGGTGCTCACTCTGATGCGCCCATCGCTTTCCAGGAGTTATGATTCGTCCTGTGGGCGCTCCTAATGAGAAGGAGGCCATCCGTATGGGTGCAGAGGTGTTCCATGCCTTGGCAAAGCTCCTGAAGAGTCGCGGCCTTTCTACTGCCGTCGGCGACGAGGGCGGTTTCGCTCCTGCGCTTAATGGCATAGAGGATGCGCTTGAGAGCATCTGCCAGGCAATCAAGGATGCCGGTTATGAGCCGGGAAAGGATGTCAAGATAGCCATGGACTGCGCTGCCAGCGAGTTTGCTGTTCAGGAGAACGGTGAGTGGTATTATGATTATCGACAGCTGAAGGACGGTAAGAAAAAGGATCCTAACGGCAAGAAGCTCACGGCTGCAGAGCAGATAAAGTACTTGGAAGAACTGATTACCAAATATCCTATCGATTCCATCGAGGACGGTCTTGACGAGAACGATTGGGACAACTGGGTGAAGCTTACGTCTGCCATCGGTGACCGTTGCCAGTTGGTCGGCGACGACCTCTTTGTTACCAACGTGAAGTTCTTGGAGAAGGGCATCAGAATGGGTGCTGCTAACTCCATACTTATCAAGGTGAACCAGATTGGCTCGCTTACTGAGACTTTGGATGCTATAGAGATGGCTCATCGTCATGGCTACACAACTGTTACATCACACCGTTCTGGTGAAACAGAGGACACCACCATCGCTGATATCGCTGTAGCTACAAACTCTGGTCAAATCAAGACCGGTTCGATGAGCCGCACCGACCGTATGGCTAAGTATAACCAGCTTATCCGTATCGAAGAGCAGTTGGGAAATAACGCGGCTTACGGTTACAGAAAACTGAAATAGACGGGATTAATTATTGTCATTGAATAAATAATAATCGACATTAATGGGTATGAACAACCGTGATGGTTGGCCATGCCCATATTTTTATTTCCTTTTTTAACAATACTCTGTTAATTCTAATGTAATCGTTTGAAAACAAGAGAGTTAATTAACATAATATAACTAATAAAATTTGATTAAGTGACTGATTATCAGTAATTTTATAAACCAAGCCACGATATAACTTATCTGGGAATATATTTAGCACAGCTGAGCGTTGGAATACAATAACACTTCAGTACAATTATAAGAACTGGTATTTCTCTGCGACGGGAGTAAACTTGTTTACAGAACGAGGAAGTACAATTGAAAAAATTACCATTTCAGAAGTTCATCCCGAAAAATACATTCAGAATATCAGAAATAACGCAAATATGGTATTGCTGGGAGTAACCTACAGATTTGACTTTGGCAAGAGGCAGAAGAAGGTGAATCGCACATTGAATAATGACGGAGTGGAAAGAGGGGTAGATATTAACTATTAAATTTTTATTTTGGGAAAGATTAAACTTTGTTTGCAAATGGAAAGCACAGACTGTGGTCCAGCATGTCTGCAAATGGTCTGTGCATTTTATGGAAAATTCTCCATTTTCAATTAGTTTTGTGTCATTTCTCGACGGTTGTTTCCTCTTGATAATAGCACTCGTCAAAATATTCAAGCCATGAATCGAGCGTGGACTCTGTTATCTGACCTGAAACAATGTGGTCAATGATATATTTCCATGCATCAAGATAATAGTCGAGTTCGTCGCAACTGCCTCCGCAACTATAATTGACATATTCATCGCAAAAATCTTTCTTTTCTGCCAGGTCATTGATAAAATCTTCGCCAAGCGGCTCATTGCATAAGTCGGAAAACACTTCTTCGATTGGATATTCGCCATAAAGAATTGCCTGCGCCTCCGCCGCCGTCAACGCAAGGGCAAGGGCTTCTCCGCCTCGTCAGTAGGGCAATTTTCACAACCGTCCTCCACGGTAAACCGAAACGTGTAATCGCCAGCTTCTATTCCCTTAATTTCTGCCCGAACCTCTGCCACTGCATCCTCATCTTCTACATCAAGAGCCTCCAGTTTCTCGGCAATGTCGCTCAGCTCTTCTGGAACGACATAATTGACCGACGTCACAAAGCCGTCAGGAAACGCCGCTTCGTATGCCAATTTGGAAGTTGTCATTCATTTTCAACGGCAAATTTAAAACCCTTCAGTACAGCCTATATGCAGAGGAGGCGCATTCTTCAACAGAATGTCGCCTTCTTTT
>OKWD01000138.1_pt1 | contig 13221 bp, 15 predicted proteins | sample 1607011 | NCBI WGS metagenome assembly OKWD01 (sample SAMN04414077, study PRJEB24778) | human gut metagenome | material: faecal | host: Homo sapiens | reverse complement strand
GCGTCCGCGCTATGGTGAGCAAGATGGACGAGCTCGGTTTCGGTAACTGTACCAACACAGCGCTTGCGCCGCTCAGTGTCCGAAAACATTTCGTTGAGCAACATTGCACGTATGAACCGTGAATATCTGAAGATGAAGTTAAAAGACTAATCTACCAGGATAATTTATTGTTAGAGAAGGGATGCCTCGCCTTGCGGCGGAGCATCCTTTCTTTTTATGCGATGCTTCTTTCAGCGGCGGCGCTCCGCGGCGCATGTGCGTCGGTGCGTGTGCCTCCGATGCGGTCGGGGGTTAACTGAAAGCGTGACCGCTCGCGCGGTCGGCTGCCTTGTCGCTGGCGCAGTAGCGCATCTTCGAAGCGCATATGGAAAGGGGGGAACGTCTGTACCCCATGCGCCCTCCGCTGCCGCGTCGTGCGGATGGGGTTTACGAAGAGTGTCGCACCGCCGGTGCGAAAAGGCGCGTTGTCTTCTTCGTGGGGATGCGAGTGTGATGCGTGGCGGTGCCGCGGTCGGCTGCTCAGGCTGTGGCTTCGGTGGCGGGAGGCGGCTTTTAGAGCGTTGATGATGTTAGAATTGTAATTATGTCCAAAATATGTTGAAGAACATATCTTTTTATTGACCACTTTGTGAAAATAAGGTGTATCTTTGCGGCGTTAATGATTCACTAATTAAAATTTAGAACCTATGAATAAAAAAATTACTCTTTTTTTGATGTGCGCACTCTGCGCATTGGTTGGTAACGCCGCAGGATCAGGAATCTTTATTCGCGGTGGTGTGACAAGCTGGACTGCAGATCCAGCATGGGAATTCCAGACAACTGAAAAGGAAGGCGTTTATACGCTTGCAGATAAAGAACTTTTCGGACAGTTTAAGGTGGCAGACGCTAATTGGAGCGATGCCTGCAACTATGGCGGTATCTCGGGAGCAGTGCCACAACTCGGTATGTCTTACTCACTCGTTCCGGGTGGGGCAAGTGCAAACATCGACCTTGGCGACGCAACTTACAATTGCAAAACAATCACTCTTACTATCGACGGTGAAGGCAACGCATCTCTCCTCCTTGAAGGCACAGAGGGCGAAGCAGGCGAAGTGACAGAGGTTTACGTGATGGGCAACAACAACGGTTGGGACTTCACTGACCCAAGCGGCAAGCTCACTGCAACAGAGACAGCCGGCGAGTTCAGCGGAGTGATAACTTTCCCTGCAGCCGAAGAGAGCGAGTTGAGCTACTGGCGTATCTTTGAAGGTCTCGGTGGCAAAGGCACCTGGGGCTTTGCTGAAGAAACAACAGTCAGCACTCTCGAAGGCACATTCACAAAGGGCTTGGATAAATGCTGCACAACAGCTCCCGGCACTTACAAGGTGACATTCAACATCAATACAGGCGCGTTTAAGCTCGTTGCAACAGAAGGCAGCGTGGCAGGTGTTGACGCAGCAGGCGTGGCTATCGCAGCTACAAACGGCGAAATCGTTGTTGACGGCGCACAGAGCGTAGCAGTCTACACAGCAGCCGGCGCATTGGTAAGCACCGACGCCCGCACCCGCGTGGCAGCAGGTCTCTACATCGTGCGTGCCGACAATGTGGTTAAGAAAGTTATCGTGAAATAACAGAAGATAAATTTACAAAAATACTATGGTGCGTGTGGGAAATGCGCACCATAGTTTGGTAATATACATATCGAAAAAATTAAAATTTTACTATTGTGAAAAACTTACTTTTACGTTGTTGCTTGCTTTGATGGCAATCTTTTCTGCACAGGCAGCAAAGGTGTATTTGAGAATTGGAGAAGGCCGAGTAACCGCAGAAAGCGACATTGCAGTTTGGGCATGGGATGACAGTAATAATTTCTGCACAAATGGTTGGCCTGGGGATAAGTTGACAGAAAAAGAAACAATCGGAGGCGCAGATTATTTGTATATACCGTCAATACAGAAGGCTCGTATAATATTATTTTTAACAATAACGAAAAAGAGAATGCTAATACTAATAGAACTACTGAGATTAAAGGCTTGACAGGCGACTATACTTTCGTGCTGAATGCAGATTGGAATTTTACAAAGACAGAAGGCGCACCAAGCGCAGAAACTCCGGAATCGGTAGAAACTTATACTGTTCAGTTGCGCGGATTGGCAGGGGATTGGAATACCCCAGTAGCTCTTGCCTATGACTCAGAAACAAAAGAATATGTCTATGAGGAAACGACTACTAATAATTTGGCGACAGGTTTTAAAGTTGTCATAAATGACAAATGGCTTAGCAATAATGAATTCAAGGGCGCGCTTAACAACGGACTGGGCTTTAAAAACTTGTATGAAAATAATGACAATATAGAGATTACCGACGCAGCCGACTATGACAAAATCACTCTTACTGTCAAGAAAGAAGGCGAAACTTGGAAGATGAAGATTGTTGGCGAGAAACCAGACAAGGTTCAGATTAAAGGTGTGTTTAATAGTTGGACGGTAGCCGATATGGTAAGCAATCCAAACGGTACTTATACATATGAGGTAGAAGAAAATATGGCTGCGTTGTCAGAAGGTTTTTGCATTATTATTAATGGAGTCCACTATGCTGGAAAAATTGCGTTGGATTTGGATGGCGATGCTGTAGATTTGCAAGGTAATCCAGTACCTGGTGATGACTTGACTCTCATCGCTGAAGGCGACGTAGCGTCAGTAATCCTCACAGTTGCTAAAGACGGCGACAACTGGACTGTTAAGGCAGTAACAGGAAAGACATCAAGCGTTGCAGGTGTAGACGCAGCAGGCGTGGTTATCGCAGCTGCAAACGGCGAGATTGTTGTTGACGGCGCACAGAGCGTAGCAGTCTACACAGCAGCCGGCGCATTGGTAAGCACCGACGCCCGCACCCGCGTGGCAGCTGGTCTCTACATCGTGCGTGCCGACAATGTTGTTAAGAAAGTTATCGTGAAATAATCTTTTTTGAAGACAGGACAGGCGGGTGGAAGCGACAGTTTCCGCCCGCTTTTGTATTTTTGAGGGGGGGGGAGGATTTTAAGGACTTTAACGATCTTAATGCTGCGGTTCGGGAAAATGGCAAAATCAAGCAGGCTTGTTGTTTTAGCTCTCGATTTGCACTATCTTTGAATAAAATAGGCTACATCTCGGCAAAACATACAAGCAAGCTTGATTTTGTTTTGCTCTCGATTTGCACTATCTTTGTTGTGTAACAAAGCAGAATGATGGACACACTTATCCCTAAAAACGGCAATTATAAGCAGCTTCTCTCATATCAGAAGAGTCAGGCTATCTATGACATGACTTTTTATTTTTGCACTAATTATATCAGGCGTACTGATAGAACTTTTGATCAAATGGTGCAGGCTGCCCGCAGCGGGAAACAGAATATTGTGGAGGGATGCGCAGCGTCGTCGACATCAAGCAAGAGCGAAATCAGATTGATAAATGTGGCTAAGGCGAGTTTGATGGAGTTGCTTGAAGATTATAAGGATTATTTGCGTGTAAATGGTCATAGACAATGGGAAATGGATTCGGTGGAGATGAGTGCGATGCGAGAGCTGGGAAAAACACATAATGATTCGGAATTTTTTATGAATTTGGCAAGAACCCGACCTCCGCAAACAATCGCTAATATGGTGATTGTGTTGATAATGCAGACGGATTATTTGCTTTTTAAGCAATTGCAGGCTTTGTCTGAGAAATTTCTTGAGGAGGGCGGATTCTCTGAAAGAATGGCGCGTATGCGCCTGCAAAGGCGGAACTTGTTGGATCCGAAAAAAAGAGATTGAGGGGGTTAAGTGGAATTGAAGATTTTAAGAACTGTGGGGATTTTAAGGTCTTTAAGGACTTTAAGGACTTTAATGCTGCGGTTCGGAAAAACAAAATCAAGCTCGCTTGATTTTGTTTTTCGCTCACCTTGCACTATCTTTGTATAAAATAGGCTGCATCTCGGCAAAACATACAAGCAAGCTTGTTGTTATGCGCTCGATTTGCACTATCTTTGCAGACAGATTAATAAAAGCATAATAATTTTGGACTTAGACCCTTACCCGAGTATTTTAAATTTTATTGCCGCCTCGCTGAATGGCGGCACAAGCTGGATAGGCTTCAATGTGCCTACGGCAGGGAGTATGGTGGCTCTCGCAGTGGCATGCGTGGCTCTGATGGTTTCGGCTTTCGTGTCGGGCTCAGAAACAGCGTTCTTCGCCCTTTCTCAAAGCGACATCGACGATATCGAGAACGAAGACAAGCGCGCGGCAGTGTCGCGTCTGCTCAAAGAGCCGGAGCGTCTGCTCGCCACAATCCTTATCTCCAACAATTTTGTCAATGTGTCGATAGTGCTTCTGCTCAACTATGCCCTTACGCAGATTCTTGTGATAGCCAGCCCCGTGGTCAACTTTGTGCTGCAGTCAGTGCTGCTCACGTTTATCCTGCTTCTCTTCGGCGAAATCCTCCCCAAGCTCTACAGCAACGAGCATCGCCTGAAATGGGCAGTTTTTGCTGTTGGCGGCGTAGGCTCTCTGTCGCACATGTTGCGTCCGCTGACGTCGCTGATGACACGCAGCACGGTTATTGTCAACCGAGTCGTGACCAAGAAAGAAGAGCGTCTGTCGCTCGACGACCTGTCGCACGCGCTTGAGATCACCGACGTGGAGGAACAGAAAGATAAAAACATGCTTGAGGAAATCCTGAAGTTCGGCGGCAAGACCGTCAGCGACGTCATGACTCCCCGCGTCGACATGACCTGCGTGGACTGGGATATGACCTTCGACCAGCTTCTCGCCACCGTGCGCGAGTCGGGCTATTCGCGTCTGCCCGTCTATGTCGACAATCAGGACAACATCAAAGGCATAATCTATGCCAAGGACCTCCTGCCGTTTGTGGGCAAGAAAGACGCCGCGTTCAAATGGCAGTCGCTGCTGCGCGACGCCTTCTTCGTGCCCGAGAGCCGCATGATTGACGACATTCTCGAGGATTTTCAGAAAAAGAAGATGCACATGGCGATAGTGGTCGACGAGTATGGTGGCACGCAAGGCGTTGTCACCCTTGAGGATGTGCTTGAGGAGATTGTTGGCGAGATCAACGACGAATATGACGACGACGAGAAAAACTACAAACGCCTGTCGCAGGACATCTATGAGTTTGAGGGCAAGACTCAGCTCAACGACTTCTACCGCATCACGGGGCTTGACGACGATGAGTTTGCCGACGTAGACGAAGACGCCGAGACCATCGCCGGACTGCTGCTCAACATAAAGCACGATTTCCCACAGGAAAACGAACTTATAGAATACGGACGCTGCCGCTTCCGTGTGATGGCAGTGGAGCGCCACCGCATAGAGAAAGTGAAAGTGAAGATACTGCAAGACAAACCGGAAACAAAAGAAGAGTAAATGAGAGTACACCGCACCTCCGTAGGCGATATCGAGATTGCCGAAGTGGAGATTCCTGATATGATGAGTGTCGAAGCCGCCGGCGACGATTTCGGTATGCACCGATTTGTCGACGGCGTGAAGTCGGTGAACCGCCGCACGGAAATAATGGTGACCCGTCTGCTTGTCCACGAGCTGTTTGGCGACGACGCCATGCTCTGCCATGAGCCGTCGGGCGCGCCTTATGTTGAAAAGGCAGGCGCGCGCATGGATATGGGCTTCAGCCTGTCGCACTGCGTGGGTGGGTGGTTGCCGCATGGTCGGCGTCGGAGCGCGTCGGCGTTGATGTGGAAATCGTCGACAAGCGCGTAGACCGCGTTAAAGACCGCGTGTTCTCGGCAGAAGAACAACGCTTCATCGGCACGTCGACCTGGAAAGCCACCGTGGCATGGACCGCCAAGGAGGCAATCTTCAAGTGTGCCGGCAAGGAAGGCGTAGACTTCAGCAGTGACCTCCGTCTCGATCTCCATACGCTTGCCGACGACGCCAAGGCAAGCCGCTATCAAGCCGAAGCGTTCGGCACCAGCTACGACGTGCATTCGTTCAGCAGTGGCAACCGTATCCTTTCCGTAACTTCAAACAAGCAATAAATGAATAAAAAACTAATCTCAGCGCTCGCCTTGATGCTTGCGGGCGTGCAGGCGGCATTTGCATGCACCAGCCTGATAGCAGGAAAAAACGCTACAGCCGACGGCTCGACAATGATTACCTACAACGCCGATGCCTACGTGCTCTACGGCGAGCTCTACCGTCAGCCCGCCGCCGACCATAAGAAAGGCGAGATGCTCGACATCAAGGAGTGGGACACACATAAATATCTCGGACAGATAGAGCAGGTGGAGCACACGTATGCCACCGTAGGCAACATGAACGAGCATCAGCTGGCAATAACCGAGACCACATTCGATTGCCGCCCCGAGCTTGCAGACACCACCGCCATAATGGACTACGGCTCGCTTATCTACGTCACGCTGCAGCGCGCGCGCACCGCCCGCGAGGCAATCCGCGTGATGACGTCGCTCGTGGAGCGCTACGGCTACTACAGCGGCGGAGAGTCGTTCTCGATAGCCGACCCCAACGAAGTGTGGGTGCTCGAGATGGTGTCGAAAGGCATGGATGAGAAAGGCGCCGTGTGGGCAGCCATCCGCATCCCCGACGACTGCATCAGCGGCCACGCCAACCAGTCGCGCATACACCGCATCCCGTTTGGCGACAAGCAAAACTGCCTCTACTCCAAAGACGTAGTCAAGTATGCACGCCGTAAAGGCTGGTTCAAGGGCAAAGACGAGGACTTCAGCTTCTGCCAGGCATACGCAGTCAGCGACTATCTGGCGTATCGCGGATGCGACGGCCGCGTGTGGGCTTACTTCAACCGCTTTGCCGACGGTATGGACCGCTATCTGCCGTGGGTGACAGAGATGAAAGGCGACGCGCTTCCACTCTACGTGAAGCCGACGAAGAAACTCAGCGTCAGAGACCTTCAGGAAATGATGCGCGACCATTTTGACGGCACCCCGATGGACATGCGCAAGGAGCCGGGCGCCGGCGACTGGGACTCGCCTGTGCGCTACGCACCGCTCACGTGGACACAGGATTCGGTGGAATATATGCACGAACGTCCGATAGCCACACAGCAGACCGGTTTCACCCTCGTGGCACAGATGCGCTCGTGGCTGCCCGACGCTGTGGGCGGCGTGCTGTGGTTTGGCGTCGACGACTCGTCGCTGTCGGTCTACAACCCGATGTATTGCTGCCTTACGCAAGTGCCTGAATGCTTCCGTCAGGGCAACGGCGACTTCTACAACTTTTCGTGGACCTCGGCGTTCTGGGTCAACAACTGGGTAGCCAACCAAGTTTATTCGCGCTATTCGCAGATGTATCCCGACGTGCGCGCCGTGCAGAAACGCATTGAAGACAGCTATGAGGCAGCCGCACCACAGATTGAGGCACGCGCCCTCGAAGCATACAAGGAAAACCCAGCCAAGGCAGTGGAGATGCTCACCGCCTACAGCGACAGCTGCGCCATGTCGGCAACCGACAGCTACCGCAAACTCGGCGAGTATCTGCTCGTTAAATACCTCGACGGACGAATCAAGAAAGAAAAGGACGGCAAGTTTGAGCGTACAGCCGACGGCTATCCCGTGGCGCCATTGTCGCCGGGATATAACGAAAACTATTACCGCCGCGTTGTGGAAAGCGACACGACGGGATGGCTGAAAGTGAGAAAATAACCGCTATTTCAACAGTTTGCGCTTCAGATTGCGGGCAAAGAACCCGATGTGGCGCACGATGGTGGGCAGCGTGCCGTAGTATTGGCACATGATGTCTTAGCTGCTCGCGCAGCGACGCCTTCTGTGGTTTTTGTCGGTCAGCCCATCAGTAAGATAATCGATAAGCGTTGTGCCTGTATAGGCGCAGCGCTTCGCTTTTTTCAAGCAACGCAGACACCATTCGTAGTCGGCGGAGAACCGATAGCGCAGGTCGTAAGGTTCCGCAAGAGCGCGGCGCACCACAAAACGCCTGATGACACACCAGCATGCCGTGCTTGAAGCTGTCGAACGTCAGATGCTCCGGCGCCGTCAGATGGCGCATCGCCACAAAATTGCGGTCGGCGTCGACAATCTGCGTCTGCCCGTAAACTATGTCGGGTTGTGCGCCTTGCTCTATGGCATCGGCAATCTCCTGCAGCGACGACGGCGCATGGAAGCGTCGCCGGCATTGAGGAAAATCAGATATTCACCCTTGGCGCGGCGGATGCCCTTGTTCATAGCGTCGTAAAGCCCCCGGTCGGGCTCCGACACCACGCTAATCCCCTTTATTCCGCTCCGCTCCGCAATCTCGACCGTGCCGTCGGTCGACGCTCCGTCGACCACAAGATGCTCAAAGTTGGTAAACGACTGACGCTTTACACTCTCGAGCGTCGGCGGCAACACCTGCTCGGCGTTGAACGTGATGGTTATGATGGAAAATAGTGGATTCATTGCTTTTGACTATAAATTATGGTGCAAAAATACGAATAAATTGCAATTAGTCCAAATAACGAGATGTAAGTTGCTGAAATATAGTATGATATGATATGATGTTAAAAAGAAGAAAAGGAAGAAACATCGCAACAAATCCACACGAATTGCATTATCTTTGCATACAGCAATTATAAACAAATAAATAAAACTTACAAAAATGGCTTACGTAATCAATGACAACTGTGTAGCTTGCGGTACATGTGCAGCAGCATGCCCAGTAGAGGCAATCTCAGAGGGCGATATCTATAAAATCGATCCAGACACTTGCATCAGCTGCGGTACTTGCGCAGAAAACTGCCCAAGCGACGCTATCCACGAGGCTTAATCCTCACAGGAAAAGCAAAACGACAACAGGCATTTCCCATTGAAGGGAGACGCCTGCCGTCGTTTTAAGGAACGTGTTGCGATTGTTGAAGAAAACTTAAAGACAGGAAGAAACGTGTCGGAAGTAAGAAAAAAACACTACTTTTGTAGCCTAAAATATAAATAATCGCAACATAATGAAGAAAATCTCGACTTTGATGCTGCTCGGTCTCGCTTTTGGCAGCATCCAGGCGGCGCAAATCAGTCAGTCGCAAGCCCTTGGAGTGGCTTCGAAATATGTGACTGTCAGCGGTCCGCAGAAGCTTGTCCGCGCAGTTGACAAATCATACGGCGGCAGCAACGCTCCGTACTACATTTTCAATTCAGCCGACGGCAAAGGTTTTGTCATTGTAGCCGGCGACGACCAGTTGACCGAACTTGTGGGCTACTCAAAAACCGGCAGCATCGACACATCCAACATGCCGGTGCAGCTGCAGGCGTTTCTCGACGGTTATGCCGACTATGTGGCACGGGTGCAGAGCGGCGAAGCGGCAGCCAACCATCAGACATTGACCGACGGCGCAGCGCCCGTGGTAGAGCCATTGGTCAAGGCGCATTGGGACCAGTCTGAGCCTTACAACAATCTTTGTCCTGTCGACATAACCACCAAGAAACGTTCGGTTGTGGGATGCGTGGCAACAGCGATGGCACAGGTGTGCGACTACTGGAAATGGCCGTTGAAGCCACAGGCATTTAGCACATCCTACCGTTGCACCAACGGCACACGAGTGCAGGTTGACTTCTCAAAGTCGGAATATGACTGGGACAAGATGCTCGACTCCTATGTGTCGACACTCGCCTACACCGACGAACAGGCCAACGCAGTGGCAAAACTGTGTTTCGACCTGGGTGCGGCGGTGAATATGGACTACGCCTCCAGTGCCAGCGGCGCGCAGGATGCCGACATCCCGTATGCCCTCAGCCGCTTCGGCTACAACTGCCAGATTCACTATCGTGCGCAGTACGACAAGGAGGCATTGTGGAAGTAGTCAAAAAAGAACTCGACGCCTCGCATCCGTTGCTTTTCTCCGGTCAGGGATCGGCCGGCGGCCACTGCTTCGTAGCCGACGGATATGACACAAACAACTTTTTCCACATCAACTGGGGATGGGGCGGCGTTTCTGACGGATATTTCGATGTCGACGCCATGAATCCATCAGCACTCGGCACCGGTGGCGGTTCGGGCGGCTTCAACACAATGCAGAGCGTCGTCTCAGTGGTCAAAGACGAGACAATGACAGGCGACAGCGGACACATGCCGCTGATGATCTACAACTTGTTTGGCTATGACGGACAAGTAAAGCCAGTGCAAAGCTCGTTGAAGAAAGGCGAGCAGCTTGACGTCAATGTCAAGTGTATAGCAAATATGTCTACAGTCCACGACTTTAATGGCGGCATTTCGGTGGCCATCTACGACGAGGACTTCAATTGCGTGGCATTCTCGACGATAAAGAATGCCGAGATTCCGGCAGGCAACATGATCAGCTCCAACCTGATGTATTCGTTTGACGAACAGCTGCTCAACCTTCCTGACGGCAAATACACGATATGGGCAGTGTCGCGCGAGGCGGACAGATTAAACGATTGGATTCGCATGTACTACGACGATGCAACGATAATGAACGTGAAAGGCAACGACATCACCTTCGGCGAGTCGGTCGATCTTGCGCTCGCCGCACCAATAACAGCCGACAAAAATCCTATCAACCCGGGTGACAAAGTGAAGTTCTCGGTTTCCATCAGCAACAAGACCAAAGTGAACGTGAAAGGCAATCTTCTTTGCGAGTTGCGCGACGTGGAGGCCGGCACAGTGCTTACGACAACAAAACCGGCGGTGTCGCTTGGCGACAAAGACAAAGTCGACCTTATCGTGACAATGACAATGATGAAAGCCTCGGTTAAGCAGGGACGTAAATACTCGTTCAACGTGGTAAGCTTCAACAACGGCTCCACTGACTTCGCGATAGCCGACGCACAGCCGTTTGAGTTTGTGGCAGGCGAGGCAGGCGTCGACAATGTCGAGACATCGGCAGCCGTAAGCGTCTATCCGAACCCGACCGAGGGATTTGTCAACGTAAACGCAGCCGACGAAGTAATCTCGGTAGAGGCGTATGCCGCCGACGGACGCTTGCCGCTCGTTCGGAAGGCGAGTCGGGAATCGACCTGAGCCAATGCGCACCGGGCATCTATATGCTCAAAGTGGCTACAGCGGCAGGCACAACGGTGAGCCGCGTGGTGAAGAAGTAGCAATAGACACATATACGATAATATTCAGCCCCCCCGAAGCACGGATGCTCCGGGGGCTGATTCTTAAAAATAGATGGATGAATAATTTGTCTATTTCCATAAATCCCGACGACAGCCAGTTGAACGCGCGTTCCTTGATGGAGTCAGACTCGCTGAGCAGTTGCACAAACTTCTTGGCACTGCTTTTCTGGTATGAATCCTTCAGCACGTGTATGCAACCCTCCATCTCGTAGGTGTTGCCCGGCACGTCGAGTCTCACCGCATGGATTCCCTCCACGCTGTAGATTGTGGCTTCCGACACGATTGTCACCAAATTGCTCTCCCTCACCAGCTTCAGCAGGATGTTGACCTCGTTCAGCTCAATGCGAGTGTTGAAGCGGTATGCCTTGCCTTCCACCATTGAGTCGAAGGCATTTCGCGCCTGCAAGCCCTTGCTCGGCAGAGCGAAATCGTAGCCCTGCAGTTCCTCGAGCGTCACCTTCTGCCTCTTTGCCAGCGGATGGCTCTCCGACACGATTGCCACCAAATGGTTGTCGAAAAGGATGTGTGACGATATGCGCGCATATTGTGCCGCCCCAGTAGGCTTGAAAGCCAGCACAAAGTCGAGGTCGCGCTTGTCGAGCATCGCCATCAGTTCCTCCATCGTCTTGTAGAAGATGTTGAGTTTCACGTTCGGGTACAGCTTCATAAACGACAGCAGCGTTTCGGTGAGGATAGGCGAGAACGTGTATGTCACACCGATGTTTAGCGAACCGGTGACCACATTCTTTATGTCGCGGATATGCTCCACGCAGCTGTCTGCGGTGTGTAGCGTCTTTCGCGCATACGGCAGTAGTTCCTCACCGCTTTCGGTCAGCACTACCCCGTGGGTGTTTCGCTCGAACAGTTGCGTTCCGAGTTCCGCCTCAAGTTGCTTTATCTGTTGAGAAAGCGTACTTTGCGTGATGTAAAGGTTGCGCGCTGCCTCAGAAAAGTTGAGCAGTTCGGCAGTTTTTGACGAAATATTTCAGTTGTCTTAATTCCATAGGGCAAAGATAGTGCAAATCGAGTGCAGAACATTCAAACTTGTTTGAAAATGTTATGCCGAGATGCAGCCGATATTATATAAACGAGATTGATTGAATCGAAATTATTTTGTCGCGCTGAATGAAAATCTCTTCATCGCCAGCATCGGCAGAATCTGCCCAATCACCATTCCTCCGACCACACACACCGTCACCAGACCGTTGAACTCAAGCAGATATGCATAATGGTTGAACGCCTGCTCGTCGAGCGTGTTTGTCATACACAGAAACATAGCCTGAAACGTGCGGTAGGCATACATACCCGGAATCATCGGCAGCAGCGACGGAAACGAAACGTCTCGGGCGGACACTTGGCGTAGTGCGACAGATAGACGGCAAGAGCGCCGATAAGCAGAGCCGCAATGATGCTTGCCGGAATAATCTGCCATCCGGCAAGATTCATGAGACAAAAGCGCGTGGCGTGGCCCACGGCGGCTATCAGCGCACAATATTTGAAAGCCGACCGTGGTGGATTGCTGATGCTTGCGAAGCCAATCGCCGCCACCGCTGCAAAAAAAGCGTCTTGAAGAATTGCTAAAAAAATCTCCATTGGAAACAAAAGTAGTCTAAAACAATCTAATATTCATTATTAAGAATCCGCCAGTCAGGCCGATTGCGATACACACGGTCAGGATTACGGCGTTCACAAATCGCGCAAACGCGCAAAGATGGTGGTTGTCGATCATATCGCTCACCGAGTTGATGTAGGGGATTCCCGGAATCAGGTAGAGCACGCTTGCTCCGAGAGCCAGCTCGGGCGTTGAGCCTATGCCGAACACGTAGCCAGCCGTGCCTATCACGGCAGACACAAACGAGCAGCAGATAAACACGATTCTCATGTCGGCATGCGCGTCAAGCATAATGATTTTCAGATAATATCCCACCAGCGTTGCGAGAGCCACTATGCCCATTGACTGGAAGTCGCCACCGAAAAGTCGGCAGAATGAAGCGTTGGCAAACATTACCAGAATCATCACCAGCCATTTGTTGACGGGGCGTGTTGTGTCGATAATCTTTTGGTATGCCTTGCGGGCGTCGTCGAAAGATGGCAGAGAGTTTCCACCACAAGCCAGCTCAAGTTGCTCAGTTTGGTGTTGATTGCAAATGC